>Ga0079995_1059833_pt1 | contig 27442 bp, 21 predicted proteins | sample FaiFalFF_MnMetaG_2_FD_69198 | JGI IMG/M metagenome (GOLD analysis project Ga0079995, IMG submission 69198) | Freshwater microbial communities from Yellowstone National Park, Wyoming, USA - Fairy Falls C (FF_Mn_C) (SPADES assembly) (version 4) | ecosystem: Environmental > Aquatic > Freshwater >...
AACACATAACCCAAAGGAAAGCTGGCAGGCCATTAGGGTAGCTGAAAGACTAAGATCGCTACCACACTAAAGCCTTTTAAGCTAAAGAAGCCAAGCTATGGGTTAAGAGCTCCAGTTTAAAACCACTAAGCCTTAATAAGAGAGTTCTTCCAAGGTTTTCAAGCATAGCCGACTATGTAGTCAATGGATTAAACTTCAGAAACTACCTAAGATTGTAATATGACAGCACATGTTATCCTACATATTGTTAAAGATTAGTGGAGGGTTGAAGCTATCTTCATAGTTGCATGCTAAGCTCGATACCACTACTCTTACTCTCAAGGATTAGATATAACCTTACATGGGCAATACTAAGGATTACACTTTCTCAATTGATTTCTCCAACGCGGTACTCACACTTTTGAACATTATAAATATATATTAATGCATATTAGCTTAGTTTTAATTGAGAGTTAGGCGACTCTAGGGAAAGGTGGTGGTTTTGAGGCGTGCTGTATCAAGATCTGTTATAGTGGGGGTTGTTGTAGTTTTAGTTCTGGCTATCCTAGGGGTTTCGCTATTAACTGGGTGGTTTGGGAGGGGGGTCGAAACTACAACTACACCAACAACTGCTCCTGTAACTACTCAAACTACAGTTACAGCTGAGAGTCCTCGGACACCTGTGTCGGCTAAGGATGTGTTAAAGGTGGCTATAGGTATAGATCTTGATACTGTTGATCCGCATGGTCAGACTACTACTGTGGTTTACAATGTTGTAAGGCATATTTATGAAACACTCTTATGGTATGATGAGAAGGGTAACGTTATCCCATGGCTTGCGGAGAGATGGGAGGTTTCACCTGATGGTCTTACATACACATTATATCTAAGGAAGGGGGTTCGCTTCCACGACGGCTCGGAGTTAGATGCTTACGCTGTTAAAGCTAATGTGGATCGTTGGGTCGACCCAACTGTTAGGGTTCCAGCAAGAGCTCAGCTAGGCCCTGTTAAGGGGGCAGAGGTTGTTGATAAGTACACTGTTAAGATCATGTTAAAGGAGCCTTTTGCCCCCTTCCTAAGGGCTCTCGCATCATACCTCCTAATAGCTAGCCCTAAGGTGATCGAGAAGTACGGTAACAAGACTATAACCGAGCCCGTGGGCACAGGACCCTACAAGTTCGTGTCGTGGGAGAAGGGTAAGAAGGTTGTTCTCGAAGCTAACGAAGACTACTGGGGTAGCAAACCTCTGATTAAGAGGATAGAGTGGGTTATAATACCGGATGCTTCGACTAGGACTGCAGCTCTCCTAGCTGGGGATGTGGATTTCGCCTACAACCTCCCACCAACAGAGCTTGATAGGGTGAAGGGGGATGCTAGGTTCCAGGTTCTCACACCGGTTAGCAACAGGGTTATCTTCATAGCCATGCTACCTAAAGGGCCTCTCGCAGATCCAAGGGTTAGGCAGGCTCTAAACTATGCTGTTGATAAGAGCGCTATAATCCAAAACATCCTCTTCGGCCTAGGCGTAGAGCTTAAAGCACCGATACCAGATCACTTCTTCGGCTTCTACCCAATGAAACCATACTCCTACGACCTTGATAAGGCTAGGAAACTCCTAGCTGAAGCAGGGTACCCTCAGGGGTTCAAGGTCGTACTACTACACCCCACAGGTAGGTACCTCCAGGACAAGCAGGTTGCTGAGGCCGTCCAAGCATACCTTTCAAGGATAGGAGTGCAGGTAGAGCTTAAAACCATGGACTGGCCTAGTTTCGTAGCTGAGATAACGAAGCCTCTCGACCAGAAGACATACGATATGGTTCTACTCGGATGGGGGCCTGGTGTGGCTGACGCCCACTTTACACTCCACGGCCAATTCCATAGCGGTCAAGCTCCCCCCAAGGGTTTAGCTGCAGCACACTACTCTAACCCGACGGTAGATAGGCTTCTCGAAGAGGCTATGAGGGAGGTTGATGAAGGTAAGAGGAGGGAGCTGTACAGGCAGGCAACAGAGATTATATGGAATGATGCTCCATGGATCTTCCTCTACACACAAGCATGGTTCTATGCTGGGGCCAAGAGTCTCAAAGGGTTAATGGTCTATGTTGACGGAGAGCAAATATTCTTCCACAAAGCTTACTTCAGCTAGGGTTTAATAGAAATGGCGTCTAGCCTATCCACATACTTGTTTTTTAGGTTTCTCCAAGCTATAGTAACGTTCTTTGGAGCCATGATACTCTTCTTCTTGATAGTCAGGCTTCTACCAGGCGATCCCGCAAGGTTACTAGCAGGCCCCGAGGCTTCTGAGGAGGATGTTGCCAAGATTAGAGAGGCTCTCGGGTTGAATAAGCCTATCTACGAACAACTAATCTCCTACCTCACTAGTATTATGAGAGGGGATCTCGGCATATCCATTAAATACGGTACACCTGTGCTAAACGAGATACTAGCTAGGCTACCGTACACCATAGCTCTAGCTTTAGTAGCGGAAGCTATAGCTGTGGCGATTGCCATACCTCTAGGTGTACTAGCAGCTTTAAAACCTAGATCTATTTTAGCATATGCTGCATCCCTACTCGGTATACTGGGGACTTCGCTTCCAGTATTCTGGGTTGGTCTTATGCTGATCTTCATATTCGCGGTAGAGCTAAAAGTACTTCCATCTAGTGGTGCGGAGTCTCCAAAACACATTGTACTACCAGCTTTAACCCTAGCTTTCTTCCTAACAGGTAACCTAACTAGGATGACGAGAGCAGCAGTTCTAGAAGCTCTCTCAAGCAACCATGTTCTCACCGCTCTCGCTAAGGGTCTACCGTTTAGTAAAGTACTCCTAAGACATGTCTTAAGAGTCTCTCTAATCCCCATACTAACCATAATAAGCTTACAACTAGGGGCGCTACTAGGAGGAGCTATAATAACGGAGACTATATTCGCGTGGCCCGGCATCGGATCCCTGCTAGTAGACTCTTTATTCATTAGAGACTACGTCCTAGCCCAAGGCATAATAATGTTTATAGTTGGGGTCTTCATACTATTGAACCTGGTAACAGACATCGCCTACGCCTTAGTAGATCCACGGGTAAGGGAGGTTCTATGGAGGGTAAGATGACGTTACTGCATAAAGTGAGGGAGGCTAGGAGAAGGAGGATCAGAGAGCAGTGGGAAGTCTTTAAATCAAATAAGCTTGCTTACATAGGCCTGTATATACTAGTAATCATGGCTGTAATCTCGGTGATAGGCCCCTACATAGCCCCTCGGGATCCATACGAGTTCGACCTCTCAAAGGCCCGGCTACCTCCATCGCTCGAACACCCGCTCGGCGCGGATGAGCTAGGGAGGGATATATTATCGAGGATACTTGTCGGAGCTCGATACACCTTCGGGCTCTCAGTTTTATCTGTTATAGCAGGGGCTTCTATCGGCACCCTCCTAGGGCTTATATCAGGTTATAGAGGGGGTTTGTGGGATACCGTGATCCAGAGGGTTAACGACATACTGTTAGCGTTCCCCACCATATTACTAGCTATAGCTCTAGTAGCTTTCCTAGGCCAGGGGGTTCACAGCCTAGTCATAGCCATAGCTGTTAGCTCTATGCCAGTATACGTAAGGCTTGTAAGGGCATCTGTACTGCAGGTTGTAACGGAGGATTACGTTGTAGCAGCTAAAATGCTAGGTCTTAGTGAGTGGAGCATTATGGTAAAGCATATCCTACCTAACGTAATGGCTCCTGTGCTAGTCCAGCTATCATATCATATGGGCTTAGCAATACTAATCGCATCAGCCCTAGGGTTTCTAGGGCTTGGAGTGCCTCCTCCATCCCCTGAATGGGGGGCTATGATTGGTAGTGGGAGGGTTTACCTCTTCAGAAGCCCGCACATAGTTGTTTTCCCAGGCCTCGTAATATCAATCACCATAATAGCCTTTAACATGGTGGGGGATGGGTTGAGAGAATCACTCGACCCTAAGGTTAGAGCTCTTGTAAGGAGGTTGTAGCTCTATGAACGATATCCTCGTAGTTGAAGATCTAAGAGTCTACTATGAGCTACCTCAGGGCGTCGTTAAAGCTGTTGATGGAGTCAGTTTTAACGTGCGTGAAGGCGAGATATTCGGGATAGCTGGGGAGAGCGGTTCTGGGAAGAGCACTTTAGCCCTAGCCATTACAGGTCTACTAAGACCCCCCGCTAAACTAGTCTCTGGCAGGATACTGTTTAAAGGGGTTGATCTAACAAAGTTTAGCGAGCGTGAGTGGAGATCTATTAGGGGTAAAAGAATCTCAATGATATTCCAGGACCCCACCACATACCTCAACCCGGTATACACTGCCGGCTTCCAGGTAGCGGAGGTGTTTGAAGCACATAGAGGTGGTGTGATATCATCGTTCCTAAAGGATGTAGTTGAGATCTTCAGGAGGGTTAAGATAGCCGATCCAGAGAGGAGGGTTGCAAGCTACCCTCACCAGCTGAGTGGGGGTATGAAACAGAGGGTCCTGATATCAATGGCTATAGCCGAGAAGCCGGATCTAATAATAGCTGATGAGCCTACATCAGCTCTCGATGTGACGATACAAGCTGAGATAGTGGATCTGCTCAACGAGCTTAGAAGATCCCTCAGGTCATCGATAATATTCATTACACACGATCTAGCCCTTTTAACTGAGATAGCGGATAGGATAATGGTGATGTACGCGGGGAAGGTGGTTGAGATAGCGGATAGGGAGTCTATAGTGTCTGAGCCTAAGCACCCGTACACCAGGGGGTTAATGGAGTCTGTAAAGTATGATAGGAAGGCGAGGTTAAAGGCTATTAAGGGGTCTATTCCAAGCCTAATAGACCCACCTAAAGGTTGTAGATTCCATCCTAGATGCCCTCTAGCTATGGATGAATGCAGGATTTACGAACCTAAACGGGTTGTCGACGCTAAAGGAGGGGTTGTGTACTGTCATTTGTACAAGGGTGAGTAATGGTGGAGATACTGAGGGTGGAGAATGTTAGAAAATACTTCCCGTTGGGAGTTAGCCTCATTGGGTTTAAGAGGAAGTACGTTAGAGCGGTTGATGGCGTGAGTTTTAGCCTTAACGGTGGGGAGGTCTTAGCTTTAGTTGGGGAAAGCGGTTCTGGGAAGAGCACTCTTGGCAAGATTATAGCTGGTATCATAAAACCAGATGAAGGTAAAGTGTTCTACAGGGGGCTCGACATCTTCAGCAACTTAAGGAAGGTTAGGCACAGGATACAAATGGTCTTCCAGAACCCCGATAGTAGCTTAAACCCTAGGATGATGGTGTTCGATATACTGGCGGAGGCCGTACTAAGCAGGAACCCAGGTCTCTCTAAGGATAGCCTCTTAGAGGAGGTTATCAGGCTACTTAGGCTGGTTGGTCTAAGCGAAGACCATGTTTTCAAATACTCTAACGAGCTTTCGGGTGGTGAGAAGCAGAGGGTAGCCATAGCTAGGGCTATAGCTGTAGAGCCCGAGATCTTAGTTGCAGACGAGATAGTCTCAGCATTAGATGTCTCGGTTAGAGCTCACGTACTAAACCTGCTCATGGATATAAAAGATAAGCTAGGACTATCCATTATATTCATAACACACGATATAGGGCTTGTCTGGGCTATAGCTGATAGAATAGCTGTCATGTACCTTGGAGTGCTCGTAGAGGAGGGCCCCGTAGAGGAGGTGCTCAGAGAGCCAGCACACCCATATACGAAGATGCTACTCACATCATCCCCCTCGACAAAATTCATAGGTGCGTATAGAGATGAGATGTTTAAAGCTAGAGGCGAGCCACCAAGCCCAATAGACCCGCCTAGAGGGTGTAGATTTGTTACACGATGCCCTCTAGCCGATAGAACATGCTGGGATGTAGAACCTAAGCTTAGGAACATAGCATCTTCTAGAAAGGCGGCTTGCCACAAAGTCTGAAAGGCCCCTCCCCGCCCTTGAAGGGCAGGTTTCGAACCTCTGGGTCTAGGGTGTTACCCCTCCGGGTGGGGGTTATGGTTTCAAACATCTCATCCGGGCCCGGGGGTACTCTATGCTATGAGCACTCGAAGGCGGGGTTCCGGCCCCGCAACCTCCAGGCCCTCGACCCTAGCTAAACCTCATTAACATCCTGGTAGCGTACCCGGGGGGTTTAAAAGCCTTAATGCTCTAAAGCTGTGTGAGCCCTACCCTGCCTTGAAAGACGAGGTTTGCTAAGCTTAAGTACCAAGTCTACTCCGGGACTTCCACTCTCATCAGCTAAAGCCGAGTGCGTTGTGTACCCACCGGGGTGAAGGGAGCGTACTTGTTGTTCTCCATGTTCGGTGGTTATAAATACTACTAACTATTTTGTTTAGCATTGGTGTGCGTGGTTGGCTCATCCGTGGATTCCGAATAGTGTTGATGGTATTAGGAGGGCTATGCTGGAGTACATTGGTGTTGGTGATGTCTCTGAGCTCTACAAGGATATTCCTGAGGATGTGAGGTTTAAAGCTAGGGATTGGGATATGCTTCCTATTGGTTTTGGTAGGCCTCTTAGCGAGATTGAGGTATCACGTCACATGGATGAGCTCTTCTCCAGGATCAGCCCTCCACGTGTGCCCCCGTTTATGGGTGGTGGTGTTTGGCCTCACTATGTGCCCGAGGCTGTTAGGTATATAATCTCCAGGGCTGAGCTCCTCACAGCTTACACCCCCTACCAGGCTGAGGTTAACCAGGGTTTGATGCAGGCTCTCTTCGAGTATCAGAGTTTGGTTGCTGAGCTCCTTGAGATGGATGTTGTTAACTGCTCTATGTATGATTGGAGTAGTGCTCTTGGCGAGGCTATGCTTATGGCTATGAGGGTTACTGGTAGGAGGGTCTTCCTCGTACCTGAGACCATGAACCCTAGGCATAGGAGGGTTGCTGAGACATATGTTAAGCCCCATGGTGGTGTCCTCGTGGACGTTAGGGTTGATAGGGAGATGGGCTATGTTGACTTAGACGATCTAAGCTCTAAGGCTTTAGGTGATGTGGCTGCAGTGTACATGGAGTACCCTCATTACACGGGTGTCGTTGATGTGAATGTAGGGCATGTGGGTGATGTGGCTCGTAGGGTTGGAGCTCTCTACATAATGGGTGTTGAGCCTATAAGCATGGCTATACTCAAGCCCCCGGGGAGGCTTGGAGCTGACATTGTTGTAGGCGAGGGTCAACCTCTGGGTCTAGGCTTAAACTACGGTGGCCCCTACCTAGGTATATTCGCTGTTAGATGGGATGGTAATCTCGTTAGGAACATGCCAGGTAGGATCATAGGCTTAACAGAGGACGCTCAGGGTAGGAGGGCTTTCGCACTGATATTGCAGACGAGGGAGCAGCATATAAGGAGGGCTAGGGCTACAAGCAATATAACTACAAACGAAGCTCTAATGGCTATAGCTGTCGCATCATACCTAAGCCTATTGGGGAAAACAGGTCTCGTTGAGCTAGCTAAACACATATGGTATAAGAGCCACTATGCAGCTAAAAAGCTATCTGAGATCAAGGGAGTCCAAGCCCCCCTACTTAAAGGTGAGTTTGTAATGGACTTCACAGTTAGGGTTCCCGTTAAAGCGTTAGAGCTTAAGGAGTGGTTGAAGAGGCATGGCATAGTAGCCGGTATTCCATTGAACGGCCTAGCCTGGTTTTCCGAGAGGGATCTACTCCTAACAGTAACAGAGGTTCACAGCAGAGAGGATATAGATGTGCTTGTATCAAGTGTTGAAGCTCTTGTATCGAGGTGAAACACTATGAACTTCAGACAGGCTAGATGGAGTGAGCCCCTAGTCTTTGAGATGGGCTTTGAAGGCAGGGTTGGCTTCATACCACCAAGACTTGATGATGAGATTGTAAGGGTCGTAGGCGATTTTAGGCTACCAGAGGAGGTTTCCAGAGGTGAGCCCCCCAATCTACCTTCTCTTAGCGAGATCGAAGTTTTAAGGCACTTTGTAAGGTTATCCCAGATGTCCTACGGTGTCGATCTAGGCCCTGTCCCCCTGGGGAGTTGTACTATGAAGTACAATCCTAAGGTGGCGTTTAAGTACGCTTTCCACGAGAAACTCTCATACATACACCCTCTAGTCGACGAGGATTACGTTCAGGGCTTGCTTGAAATAATATATAGGCTTGAGAGGTGGCTTGAAGCGATTACAGGTATGGACTACTGTAGCGTCCACCCAGCAGCAGGAGCTCACGGGGAGCTAGCAGGGGCTCTAATCATAAGAAGATATCATGAGCTTAGAGGGTCAATCGATGTTAAGAAGGAGATACTCGTCCCAGACTCAGCTCACGGCACTAACCCTGCAACCGGAACTATGGCTGGGTTTAAGGTTGTGGAGATACCTACTGACGAGAGGGGTAATATTGACGTTGAAGCTCTCAAACACGTTGTCGGCGAGTCTACAGCCGGGCTTATGATAACGAATCCTAACACACTAGGCCTCTTCGACGAGAACATGGTTGAAGTTGCTAAGCTAATACACGGTGTTGACGGCCTACTATACTATGATGGAGCTAACCTCAACGGCTTGCTGGGTTACGCTAGGCCAGGTGATATGGGTGTAGATGTACTACACTTAAACCTCCACAAGACATTCTCATCACCACATGGTGGTGGAGGGCCTGGAGCTGGGCCTGTATGCGTTAAGAGGAGGCCTGTTAAAGACGGTATAACTCTCGTAGACATAACTCCAGGCTACAGGGTTACCTTCGACGAGAGGACTGGAAGGTACACTGTTAGGGAGCCCGATTGCAATAGCGTGGGGCTGCTGAGATCATGGCTTGGTAATGTAAGCCAGCTGATATGGGCTTACACATACATAGCCTCAATGGGCCCGCAGGGTTTAAGGCTAGCAGGTGAAACATCGGTTATAAACACGAACTACTTCATAAAGAGGGTGTTGAGTGAAACAAAACTCTACACACTACCCTACAACCCAGAGAGGCCTAGGAAGCACGAGGTTGTTCTAAGCGCTGAGAGGATGAAATATGAGACGGGGGTTACAGCAGAGGATATAGCAAAAGGCCTCCTAGACGCTGGGCTCCACGCACCAACAATATACTTCCCACTAATAGTAAAGGAGGCTTTAATGGTGGAGTTCACTGAGAGCGAGACGAAGGAGAACATAGAAGCCTACGTGGAGAGGCTGAAGGAGATAGAGAGGGTAGCCCTTGAGAATCCAGAGGAGGCCAGAAAATGGCCTCAGAACACGAGCGTAACAAGGATAGATAACGTTAAAGCAAACCACCCCAAAACAGTAACCCCAACATGGAGGGTTAAGATCCTAAGAGAGAAGGGAGTAATAGGGCCTCTAAGGTAACCCCCATGGGGTTCGACGGCCGTGGAGATAGTGTTCAAACCGGTAGGCTACGTGACTGTAGACCTACCGGATGAGGTGGTAAGAGAATCCCATGGGGGTGTGGAGGGCTACATAGAGATCCTGCCAGAGTATGAGCCCGCACTTAAGGGCCTGGAGGGGTTCTCGCACATCATAGTAATAGCTTATATGCACAAAGTATCGAGCGAGCAGAGAGCAGTGTTAACAGTGAGGCCTAGAAGGTGGGTTAAGCTAGGGATTGGAGAACACGAGCTCCCAGAGATCGGGGTCTTCGCCTCAGATTCACCACATAGACCTAACCCTATAGCTGTAACCATAGTGGAGCTCCTAGCAGTAGAAGGTAGAAGGCTCAAAGTCAGAGGCTTAGACCTCTATAATGGAACGCCGGTACTAGACATTAAACCATATACATTCTCACGGAGAGTCGATGGCATAAGAGTCCCGGATTGGCATCAAAGGCTGCTAGAGCGAGTAAGAAGTGTAAAGCCGGATGTACTGGAGCTCTAGTAGTGTACTTAAATTCTAATGTAGCGAATTAATCCACGTTAACCATAATGCTCCAAGCCTTGTAGTAGTTCAGGGGTAACCGGAGAGTTACGGTGTAAGGAGGCTATGGGTTTTGAGATTTAACTGACCACGTTAAGCTCTAATGTAGCTTAGTTGCCTTAAAAACTCTCAATGTTAAATTTGGATTAAACCCGTCTTAAAACAAATATAGGTGGGGTATTCTCTCTTACCCTTAGCGGTAGTGTTAGACGTCATACTCAGAATCTCTAATGTTACTAAGAGGTTTGGTTTAGTTAGATCTCTCGACTGTGATTATCGAGACTTACGATCTTGAGATGACATCAGGAAGTTCCGAGAGTGTATCCTCATGTCCTCTAGCTGGTTCACATGACCGATGTTGGGTTGCTGAAAGGTAATTTAGGTTCTCTCAAGCACTCATTCCATATGGGTGTTATTTATGGATGACTATGGGTATAGGGTGATCTTCGCTACCTTCTCCAAGGAGCACTTAGGATTTTGGCTTCGCTATACCTTGACTAGTGGGGTGAGAGGATCTAAAGCTTGTTTATGGCTCTCTGTTTTTAAGCCTGGAGCTCCAAGGGGTGTTGTAGCTTGTGCTCCTCTAGGTGAAGCTTATGTGCTTGAAAACGGAGATGCTTTGATAGGCGGCTCTATCTTCTCCTTGAGTAGAGGTGTTGCGGTAGCTAGCCTAGGTGGGTTTGAATGGGATATTAGGTTTAAGCCTCTTGAGCCTCCTGTTAACCCCATACCGTTGATTCTCAGGTTTTTGAGGAGGAGGTCTAGGTATGTTATGTTAAGCCCTTTGGCGTTTTTCAACGGGAGGGTTAGGTTTAATGATGAGGTTTTCGATATGGAGAACTATACTGGGATGGTGGGTTTCATAAAATCTGATAGGTATCTCCACGGGTGGGTTTGGGCTCATTGTAGTGGTTTCAGGGAGGATGCCAGCGGGTGGTTTGACTTGTTAATAGCCTCACCTGATGGGAGGAGGAGGGTTGCCTTTGGTGCTATGAGAGTGGATGGTAGGTTGGTTAAGCTAGGTGGCTTAATGGGCTGGGATTTTAGAGGAGCCTCTGATCTAGGTCTTCTCGAATACACCTTTAAACATGGGGGTTTCAATGCTAGTTTACGGGTTGTAGCTAGGAGGGGGGATATCATAGTAGCTGTTTACGAGGACCCAGTTGAAGGTTACAGGTTCTGTCATAACAGTGAGGTGGCGAGCTCCACCCTAACCATATCTAGGGATGGGCATGAGAGAGTGTATAGTTGCCAGGGTAGAACGTTCTACGAGATTGTAACTCCCGAGATGCTGGATCAAAGTTTGCCCTTAGTAAAGGCTGTTGAAGCCTCCATGCTATGAGGGTTTACTGGTAAACCAGCATGCTATGAGGAGTGTAACTGCTATCACCCCTATAAGACCGTCTATAACACCGTTGAGGAGGAGTGTATCAATTAAACCTCCTAGCTTGTAACCCCCGTTTACAATGTAATAGTATAAGCTTGCACCCGATGAGGTTAGCTTCCCTAAAGCTAGTGGTAGGAGCATGGGCCAGAAGCTTCTAGGCTTCCACGCCACCATGAAGGCTATCGTAGAAACTGTTGCCATGAAAGCTAGGCTAAGACTATGCCATAGGGTTGACGCCTCCTCCACAGTCTTGCCTGTGAACGTCTGGGGTGTGAGGGTGAACATGAGGCCTACCGCTAGGAAGCCGGTGAGCGCTAGTAGTGCTAAGACCCTTAGTGTTAACCAGACTCCGTCCATGTGAGGGCACCAAGGGGTTCTAGAAGGTAGCGTTATTTATATACCTAGCGTTTAAACAACTAGGAGGTCGGATCTACTTGGTTGTTGTGAAAACACTCAGATCTCTAGCGGAGGCTAGGTTTAGGAATATAAGTGTAGAGGATCTCAGCAGCCTAGAGTCTACTATCACAGGAGATCTCCTGCCAAACCTAAATCCTAGGGCTAGGAGACTTCTTAATCTAGCATCGCTAGCTTTAAACCTAGCTTCCACCCCTACAATGTTAAAACCCTTCTCCATGCTTAGCGTTGAGGGTAGGAGGAGGTGGCTTGAGAGGGTTAATGTTGAAAGCACCATATACAACCTCATTAGCCTCCTCGATGTAGTAGTTCTCGCCACCCACATGGCCAACCCCAGGGTTTCTTCTAGGATTGGCTATAGAAGAGAAGAGGCTATGAGTAGAGTACGTGTTGAACCACTACCAACGCTATCGAGGAGCGGGAAGCCCCGAGGGGTTTACGATGTCGTCGTTGTAGGTAGTGGTGCTGGGGGATCTGTTGTAGCATGGGAGCTTACGAGAAGGGGGTTTAGGGTTGCACTATTTGAGGTGGGGCCTGAGCCTAGCCGCGGTGATCTAGTTAAGCTACATCCATCGTTTAGAGCTCTTAAATACTACTGGGATAGCGGTTTAACCTTCACATGGGGTAACCCTATCATACACATGCCTTTCGGTAGAGTTCTAGGAGGTACTGTTACAGTAAACTCCGGCACTATGTTCAGGGTTCCCGGTAGAGCTTTAAACTTATGGTATAAAGTTACAGGGGTTAACGTGGACTCGGGCACCCTAGAGGAGGCATATAAGGTGGTGGAGGGGGTGCTTGGGGTTAAACAGGTTCCAGAGCATCTTCTAGGCGGTAACGCAATGGCTATGAGGAGGGGGGCTGAGGCTTTAGGGCTTAAGCTCCACGGGCCTGTGAGAAGGCCTTTAGGTTCATGCCTTGGGCTTGGGGAGTGTGCTTTCGCATGCCCATCTGATGGTAAGATTGATATGAGGCTTTCCTTCCTAAGAGATGCTGTTAGTAGAGGTTTAGAGGTATACACAAACGCTCATGTGAGGAGGGTGCTGCTAGGCGATGGTAGGGTTTTAGGTGTCGAGGTGGAGCTTGGAGGTGTTAGTGTTAGAGTGGAGTCTAGAGCTGTTGTTGTATCAGCTGGAGCTCTGAATACCCCGAGGCTACTCCTAGCGTCAGGTGTTAGGAATAGGAATCTCGGTGCACACCTCCACATACACCCAGCTCTCGGAGTAACAGCGATCATGAACTATAAGGTCAACGGGTGGGTTGGCACAATGCAATCGTACTATGTAGCCGACCTCCTAGAAGATCTCGGAGTACTATTACTAGCAACACTACCACCACCGGGCATAGGCTATAGTGCTGGAAGCATCCCCTTCGAGGAGATCCACGAATACCCATACCTAGCATCAATAGGAGTACAGGTTAGCGATGAGAACACAGGGGCTGTACCGAGAAGGGCGGTGCTAGGAGTAGCAGATTATAGCCTATCAAGCGAGGACCTGGAGAAGATAAGGGAGGGTGTTAAGTTAGCAACAGAGATACTCTTAGCAGCAGGTGCTAGGAAAGTATACCTACCACTAAAGACCACCCATGGGGTGTATAATGTTGAAGACGCTAGAAGAGTGCTGGATAGAGCGAAACCAGGTCTCTTCAAACTAAGCGCCTACCACCCCATGTCAACAGCTAGGATGGCAGAAGACCCTAGCGTAGGAGTCGTAGATGGCGATGGAAGGGTATTCAACTACGATAACCTCTACGTAGCGGACGCATCCATAATACCTTCAACTACAATAGTCAACCCACAGTTAACAATCAATGCTCTAAGCCTTATGGTGGCCTGGAGGATAGCTAAAGAGCTGTAATACCAGAGCTCATCCTTAGCGAGTTATAGTTTATATAGGTTTGGGTAGGCTTTCCTAGTGTTGGTGGTGGGTGTTGAAAGCATTACTTAGGGTTTCCAATGTTACCAAGAAGTTTGGTTTGGTTAGAGCTCTTGACGGTGTTTCTCTAGATGTTTTTGAGGGCGAGGTTGTAGGCCTTCTCGGGCCTAATGGTGCTGGTAAGACTACATTGATTAAGGTGTCTCTTGGGCTTATGAGGAGGGATTCAGGCTCTGTGCTTCTCAACGGCCTGGACCCCTATGTAGATCCTGAGGCTAGGGTTGGTGTTAGTGTTATCTTCGAGAGGCCTTTTCTCCCCGATTCCCTAAGTGTTAAGGATCTACTCTTCCACGTTGCTAGGATGTATGGTGGTGGTTTCGATGATGTTAGGAAGGTTATTAAGCTTGCCGGGCTTGAGGGTCACGAGTGGAAGACTTTTTCTGCGTTAAGCGCTGGGCTTAAGCAGAGAGCCGCTATAGCCCACGCTCTCCTGGCTAATCCACGTTTCATTGTAGCAGATGAGCCTACGAGTAATCTTGATCCTGTTGAGAGGCTTAGGGTTTTAGAGCTTATAGCTAGGCTTAATAGAGATGAGGGGATAACGTTCCTAGTATCATCCCATGTTATACCGGAGGTTGCCAGGGTGTCCTCCAGGCTTATAGTCATGAGCAGGGGTAGGGTTATAGCCTCAGGTAGCCCTAGTGATCTCATATACAAGAGTCCTGTGGCTAGGATTAGGTGTAGTGATCCAGAGAAGCTAGCCTACATGCTTAAAACTAGTGGGTTTAACGTTAGGATCGAAGGCTACAATGTACTAGTGGAGGTTGGGAAAGGGGGGTATGAGGTGTTGCTTGAGCTCCTAACAACAGCTTCGAGGGACGGAGTCTTCTTAATGAACATCGACTTCATAGGCGCCACCCTGGAGGAGTTGCTAAGCGCAGGTGATGTTACTTGAGCTCCCGGACCGGAGGGCTTACTAGAGTTTACCACATCCTCTACATCGATATAAGCGATGTCCTTAGACCTCCTGGGCTCGACGTGCTAGTAGTCCTCCTAGCAATGCTCGGAGCCATACTTGTATCCATACAGCCTGTGACAAGCCCCATTATAGCTTCGAGGATAGCCTTAGATCCTACTCTCTTAGCCACAGCTCTATTCCTAGCTATTAGGAGCTCAGCCGGTCTAGCAACTTTGATTCAAAGCGGTATCCTAAACCTCTACCTCACATACCCTATTCACAGGGTTACAGTGGCGGTGGTTTTACTTGTAAGCAGGGTCGTCATACCATCAGCTCTCATACTAGCTACACCTCTGGTAACAATCCTTATACTACTAGGGTCTACTTTGTATAGAGGCCTCGATGTAATCCTGGGCATGTACCTTGCATTTCTATTCCAGGCAGTGCTCTACGGTAGCGTATTCCTACTGGTAGCTGTTAGGGTTAAGAGCCAGGCTACAAGCGGTATTCTAAGCGTGGCAGCCTACTTCACCTACATAACATTAGGCTTAATACTAACGGGGATTGGGGGGGCTATAGGTAGTGATATTGTGAGAAGGGTTGGGGAGGCGATGTACCTACCTGAGATAGCCTATTACGCTTACTCAAACCTAGACTATGAGGTTTGGCAGCTAACACTAGTACCTGGGCTATCCATCCTGGTGATCTTAGCATATCTCATCTACATGTCTAGGAGGTTTGAGGTTCTATGAGTAGAGTTTTATCAACCATAACACTACCATCAAGGCTCCTAGCAGCCATATCCATAGCACTTGTGATCTCAAGTATTGTAGCAGACCTTTACGGTGCAAGGCTTGAGAGCTCCTATAGGAACACCATACCCGTAGGCCCCGGTATAACATTATTCCTAGGCGTTAGTAGCGTAACGAGCTCCGGCAAGGTTAGCGTAGAGGTTGAGGGAGCATCTAGCGTATACTACATGAGGCTCGCAGGCGATCCGTTCACGCTAGCACAACAATTTAGAGCTTTAAATCTGAATGTATCAGCGTCCAGACCACAACTCGATATAAGAGCTGGAGTTGCATATGTAGTATTTTTAATCCAGGCTAGCCCGGCCATAGTTCAAGCACTATCACTACTAGGCGAGGTGATCCCGGTAGTACAAGCTGGAGGCTCAGAGCCCGTCGTAGAAGCTAGGTTAGCTACAGGGGATAACATAATTGTTATAGTAACTGAAGCCTCGAAGCCCACGGTGAGTGTAAGGGTCAGCTATAGTGTTGAAGGGTACTCAAGGCTTGCTCCACTACAAGCAGCTATCGTCTCTGCAGCGATAATCCTAGTTGTAGCGTCCATCGAGCTCCTGAGGAGACGCGGCCTCTAACCCTCCTCGTCTATTTTGAACTGTATAAGGTATACTAGGATTGGAAGTGTAACCACTATAAGGGTTATAAGAGTAGCCAACCTATCAACCTGGGCTTTCACAGCTTTAAATACAACACTACCATGTTGAAGACCCTCACTACCTTCTAGGAGCTCCACTCTAACAATCTGTACCTCGGCTTCCCCGGTGGAAGGGTAGACCTTGATTTTAGAAAGTCTAGGTGCTGGTGTTATGTAACTCTCAGTCCATAGAACTGCATGTGTACTATTAAACCCTACCACAGCCTCCCTCGTCGATGAAATCCCTAGGGCTACAACACCTAGGTCGACTAGCTCTCCTGAAATCCAAACCCTGTCCGACGCTCCCGAGGTGTGGTATACGAAAGGCTTAACAGCTACTATCTTAGCATGTGATGTGTACCTCCAGTTGTTAAACTCAACTACTATAAGCCAGTCTCCGTAGGGTCTTACAACAGCCCAACACCTATAGCTAGAGCATGATACAGCGTCAACAGAGGTAACCCTACCTGGCACGTTCAACAATATAGCCTCCCCAACACTAAACCTGTATATAAGGCCCATATCACCCCAGGAGCCGTAGGCAACCAAACCATCATGGGATAAAGCTAGACCTCGGATAACAGCAATGCCTGGGAGCTCATATGTGGTGGTAGAACCCCTACCAACCAATACCACTCTATTACCACTAGCAATGTAAACATCTCCACCCACCTGGAGCCCTGAAATACCATCACTACCCAGCGGGAAACCGCTAAGCTTAAACCCAACACCTCTCTTCACATCAACAAGCATCAAACTCCCATTGGAGATTAGAATAGCGTAGGTGGTTTCACCGCAGAGAACACCAGCTAGCATAGCATCTAAGTTAAACCCGATACGGGTAGACACACCGCTAGAATTCACAATGTAGAGACTACCACCTACGATAATGGACAACCTTGAACCATCATAGCACGCTGCACTCGCAGGAGAACGGAGACTGTGGACGCTCCCAGCCCAGTAAACATAAGTTGAGCTCTCGGAGGAGAGCACAGCTATAACCGGGCTACTATTGTAGAAGGTAACTCTAAAGCCAAGGGGGGCCACGAGACCATTAAGATCTGCTCCAGGATATGTGAGGGAGATTATGAAAACACCTAGTATAAGGTACAACGCGGCTATTAAGGCAATATACCTCCACTCGAAAACCCCTATCCTCAACCACCACACTTTAGTAAAGCCTTGAAACTCCTTTTTAATCCTATGCAACGAGAGGGTTAAGGATCTAAGATGGGGTGCGAGAGCTCATCCTAAGCTTACTTAGAGGCTCCCATCTAAACCTCCATAGCCCCTCGGCGAAGTCCTCTACCGCTATCTCAAGAGCTCCAGCCAGCCTATCACTTATTAATGGCTCATCGGCTAGAGGTGATATCACTATATCAACTATAACATCTTTTGATTCAACATCACCACCTAGAGCTCTAACAACGGCAGCTCCCCCAACAACCCAGACTTTGAGAGGGCCCCCTGCTGTATCGAAAACCTCCTCACGCGAGTCGACCGAAGGAGGCCATAGCTCGAGCTTTCGAGCAAGCCATATGGGGATCAGTAGTTGTGGTGTGTTAGCGTTTCCCCGCTAACGGTATTTGATTGTATTTCCAAATACCTGTATTTCCGTTAGCGGGGTTGGGCCTTGGTGTGGGTTCACTTGCTTCACCCACACCTCATGGGCCCCGGTCGAGCCCAACGCCATGGGGCTCCCATCTATGGGGGTGCTCAAGTATCATCATAGCACCCGCGCGTGCAGTACTTACACAACCTCATCATCGATACTACGTAGTATCAACTGAGACTTATAAGTCTAACGGTGATTCAGGTAAGCATGGATATTTGCATTTATTGTCAAACTTGTAATAGCCTCATAACCGCTGTTAAGTAGAGCTGAAACCTCTACTACCCTCTCACCCCTCGTTATCCTAATTGGAATCCTTACCGCCACGTATAAACCCCCTTATCAAGCCAACCCTATTTTTAACAGCCTTTATACGGCCGACTCTAACCATCATACCATCTATGTACTCTGTACTTGCTAAACCTAATAATTAGTAATGGTGTTCTACCTCCACCTCCTGGAGGGTACGGTTTTCATCGTGAAGTCTAGACAGTTGTGTACTAGAGGAGCTCTTGCACTCACCGGTTTTAGCTAAGTACGAGGAGCCCGGTTACGTAGAGTATTGGTATACCAGTTATGTCCATGATGGTCGTTATCACCGGTATGGCGACGTTGTTTGGGTCGAGGCCTAGCTTATAGGAGCCCATGCTTACTACTAGTGCGGATATCAAGCCTATCGCCATATGCACTATTGTGGCCGCGGCTACCACTGCTATCATAGCTGTTAACCCCACGGTGCTCTCTCCTATCAATGTCTGGGTGGTGTACCCAACTAGGCTTATTAGGAATGCTCCCGGTATCGATGCTATTGCTACATCCCGTGCTATGATAGCAAGTCTACCCGTTAAACCTTCAGTGCCGTACATGTGTAGTGTTGCACTCAATCTAACCCCAGCTATGGATGCTAGAGCTCCGTTAACGCCTATGAACGATGTAGCTAGGTGTATTAAACGCATCTCAGCTAGCCCCTCCTCCAGCCATGCTAGGAAAGCTCCTACTAGAGGTTCTGTTATTGTAAGTAGTAGTAGGATTAGGAGCCTCTCTGTGAGTATCCTCCTAATCCTTGAACCCCCATAGGAGTATGATGCTGTGTAGAAAGCCAAGCTTATGGATGTGACTGTGAGGAACAGGAGGGGTATTACATTTGAGGGTGTAGAAGCTACCAGGATGAAGGCTACAACCAGGAACGGTAGTGTTACTAGATCACCTACAGTTGTTACTAGTGTTGGTAGCAGGTTACCTGGATCAAACCCCCTCTTGAACACTTCAGACGCTATGAGAGCTATATAGGGCATTAGTACTAGCGTTGCTATCATGGAGCCCAGGAACCCTATGGACACCATTTCCTCAAGGTTTAGGGGTTCCCCTAGCATCCTCGTCGTATACATGAATGATATGATTGATATGCTAACGCTCATCACCATGGATATGGCTAGTGTTGGTTTCAACTCTATCTTGGTTAAGGTGTAGATGCTAGGGGTAACCAGGCCTAGGTGTAGTATTGTGTTAAGCCTTGATGCTGAGGAGCCTAGTATATCCCCTCTAAGGTCGCTCATAACAGGTATTAGGGCTATAACCTCCTTCTTACCCTGAACCATAGGGTATAGGGTTGCGAAGACTATCACGTTGAAGGTGTAGACTATGTAGCCTATAGCGAGCCCACTTGTTATCTCGAAGACCCCTCTAAGCTTTGCTAGTAGCCTTGCTACAGCCGTTCTTCCACCCTAGCCACCGGGAGCATTTAGCTTCCCGAATCTTATAAGCTAGTGCTCCCACTACATCCTCTCAAGCACTGGTACTCCGAGGACCCCCAGGCCTGAGGATAGAACGTCTCTAACAAGCTTAACTAGAATTGCCTTAGCCTCCCTAGCTCCCATGTCTTGCTCGTGTATAACGCTATCCCTCTGATACCACCTATTGAATGTATCTGCGAGCTTTAACAGGTACGATGCTAGATCCTCTGGTCTAAGCTCATCAGCAGCCTTAGCGGCCACCAGGGGGTATGTTAGGGTTTGGATTAGCAGTGCTCTCCTAAGGCTATCACCGTAAGCCCTCGGATCTGCTAAACTGAAGTCTATGGGGCCGTGCTTCTCTAGGATGTTATGGGCTCTAGCATATGTATACTGTAGATAGGGGCCGGTGTTCTCCTCGAAGTTTAGAACCTTCTCCACATCGAATACTATTGGTTTAAGAGCTCCGGGTTGGACGAGGCTGAATCTTATAGCTCCAACGGCAACCTTCCCGGCTATGATCCTAGCTTCCTCCGCGCCCAACCCCGGGTTCCTCTTAAGAACCTCCTGTAAGGCTCTAGCCTCTGCATCCTCTACTATCTCATCTAACGATACATACTCACCCCTCCTACCCCTCATAACCCTACCGGGGAGTCTAACCATCTCGTAGTCGTAGTGTATCATGTTAACAGCCTCCCTAACCCTCCCCAACGCTAGGAGAGCTAGCCTTATCTGGAGCTGTGGCAGCCTCTGCTCTCCAGCTATAACGTTTACAACCATATCAGCTTTGGAACTCTCAAACTTGTAAAGGCTGTAAGCTATATCCCTTGTCCAGTATAATGTCGTTCCATCGCTCCTAGCAAGTATCATAGGCGGTATCTCAAACCCCCTAGGGAGCCTTATAGTCTGGCTGAGCTCCCCACTAGGCTCTACAACCTCCTTGGCTACCCTCGCTACATCCAAGGCTAGGGCGTCCTTATGTTTAACAATATACCTAGATCCTCTCAGCTTCTCCAAGGTACTTGATAGGAGCCCGCTCCACACCACATCACTTTCCCAATCCCAGTAGTCGAACTCGACGCCCAGCTTCTCCAGGGTCTCCTTGAAACCCTCTATTACCTTACCTGCTACACTTCTAACAATAGACCTTTCAGGTTCAAGCCCCGCCTCATACCTGGACATTATCCTCGATAGCTCAGCCTCAGGGTCCTCTAGTTTCATAACATTCTCTATTATCATATCAGCTAGCTCTACATCCTTCTCCCTAAGCCTAGCTATGGTAGACGCCAGGGACTCCACGTCCTCCTCTATGGCGCCTTTCCTGGCTAGGACCAGGTCTATGGTTGTATGCGTTAGAGCGTAGACCCATCCTACAGCATGGTCTATCTTAGCTTTAAGCCTTGAAGCTACATATTGCGGTGTTAACCCTAGTATCTTAAAGCCTAGCGTTAGAACCGCAACCTGCCTCCCCATATCGTTTACATAGAACCTCCTTACAACCCTATGACCCCTAGCCTTCAACATCCTAGCTAGTGTATCCCCTAGGCTAGAGTTCCTAGCATGGCCCATGTGTAGTGGGTGTACGGGGTTAGCGCTTGTATGCTCTACAACAATAGTTTTAACCTCTCCATCCCCAACCCTAGCGATGTCCGGAGCCCACCCGTTAGCCGTAAGGTCTATAACAACACCCCCTAGCTTAACCTCGTTAAACCTAATGTTGAGAAAACCCTTGACAACATCTAAGCTTAGATAGTCCACGCTACCTCCGAGACATGAGGCTACAGACCCTACAACCCCCTCAACAGAATCCGCTCTAACGAATCTCAGAAGTGGAAACCCAAAATCACCGTACTCCTCTCTAGGAGCTCTCTCAACAAGTTTTAGGAAGAGCTCCACGCTAACACCAGCACTAGCTTCAAGGCATGAGCCCACCTTAAGCAAACCCTCAACCAGGGGCCCTCCACCCAAGTAGCCTACCAAAGCAAACCCTCCAAACATCTAGTACATTAGTTGAGCTTAAAACCCCCAGGGAGCGTATTCTAGTTGAAATAGGGTGCAGGTAGCGTGACAGTACCTCTTAGGAGGGTTGATGAGAACGTCTGGATGATACCTAGGGAGGCTAAAGCTTGCATGAAGGTACCAGTCATAATATACGCTGACGACTTCCTAATAAACAAGATGAAAGAGGATCTAACACTAGTACAGGCAATGAACGTAGCGTGCCTAAAGGGGATCCAGAAATACAGTCTCGTAATGCCAGACGGCCACCAAGGCTACGGATTCCCAGTAGGCGGAGTAGCAGCAATGGCTATAGAAGAGGATGGAGTCATAAGCCCTGGAGGGATAGGCTATGATATCAACTGCCTACCACCAGGCACAAAGGTTCTCACCAGGTTTGGGTATAGGATACCCATAGAGGAGCTCAAAAGAGGAGGTCAGGTTGTATCGATAGGTAGGGGTGGGGCTAGAAGCTCTAAAGTAAAATACTTCATGTGGAGGTATGAGGATAAGCTTATCAGGATTAGGACTAAGAGTGGTTACACCATAGAAGCCTCACCAGACCATCCAATACTAACAAGAGATGGTATGAAGGAAGTAGCTCTCATCAAGAAGGGGGAGCTCGTAGCCCTACATCCATTCGAAGGAGTGGATTACGAGGAGCCAGAGGACTTTGTGATACTCACAGAGGATATGTTCCCAAAGGGTATAGCTAGAGAGCTTAAGAGGAGGGGCTTGCTACCGCTGACATCTAAACACCCTAAGCTACCAATCCTAGTTAAACTACTAGCATACTTCACCGGAGACGGCTCGTTTAACGGTAGAAACGGTAAGATGACGGTGTTCTATGGATCCCCCGAGGGCTTAGAGGAGATTAGAAGGGATATAGAGGAGCTAGGCTATAAACCATCGAAGGTCAGAGTTAGGGTTAAGAGGGTTACGAGGAATAGTAAGCTCTACATAACCACAGAGTACTCTGTAGCAGTCTCAGCTAGGAGTTTCAAGGAACTCCTCATAGCCCTAGGTGCTCCTAGGGGTAGGAAGGTCTACGAGGCCTACAGGGTTCCAGGGTGGCTTAAGAGGATGCCAAGGTGGGTTAAGAGGTTGTATCTAGCAGCACTCTTCGGAGCGGAGCTCGGCAAACCTCAGACCATCAACGGGTACAACTTCGAACCACCACTGCTATCCATCACTAAGAGTGTTGAGCTTGAGGAGGCAGGGCTTAGATTCCTAGAGGATATAGCTGGGATGCTTGAGGAGCTCGGGGTTAAGGTTACCGGTATAAACAAGGTTGTAGAGGGTAGCGGGGTTAGGCTTAGGCTACAGATTTCAGCAAAACCAGAGAACCTGATCAAGCTATGGAGCACCATAGGCTACGAGTATAACCCGGAGAGGAGGAGGCTTGCTCTAGCAGCCGTCGTATGGTTGAAGTATAAGGTTAGCGTTCTAGCTGAGAGGAAGGCTGTGGAAGCCCTAGCTGTAGCACTTAGGGAAGCTGGTTTCCCCAAGAGCCAGGTTGTCGATGTCCACGTATCGGATTACGTTAACAGGAGGTTCGTTAAGAGGAGTCTCTATGAGGGTAAGAGGGAGGAGCCTCGCATAGCCTACAACCTCCCCGCTTTCGAGGAGTGGGTTTCAAGTAGGCTTGAAGATGATATTGTGTGGGATGAGGTCGAGGATGTAACAACGGTACCCTACAATGGCCTTGTCTACGATATAACTGTAGATGATGAAGCTCACAACTTTGTAGCGGAGGGTGTAGTTGTATCAAATTGTGGTGTAAGGGTGATTAGGACCGATTTAACGGTTAAGGAGGTTAGGCCTAGGATTAAGGAGTTGGTTGACGAGATCTACAGGAATGTTCCTAGTGGTGTTGGGAGTACTGGTAAGGTTAGGCTCACTGTACAGGAGCTCGATAGGGTTCTTAATGAGGGTGTTGAGTGGGCTCTCGGTAGGGGTTATGGTTGGTCTGACGATATTGAGCTTATAGAGCAGAGGGGTAGTTGGGATCTTGCAGATGCTAATGTTGTTAGTAGGACTGCTAAGCAGAGGGGTGCTGAGCAGCTCGGCACTCTTGGTAGTGGTAACCACTTCCTGGAGGTTCAGGTTGTTGATAGGGTGTATGATGAGGAGATAGCTAAGGTCTACGGCCTCTTCGAAGGCCAGATAGTTGTTATGATACATACTGGTAGTAGGGGTCTAGGGCATCATGTTGCCAGCGACTACCTAGTTGTAATGGAGAGGGCTATGAGAGCCTATGGTACTATACCTCCGGATAGGGAGCTGGCTAGCGTCCCGTGGAGTAGTAAGGAGGCTCAGAACTACCTTAGAGCCATGGCTTCAGCGGCTAACTTCGCATGGACTAATAGGCAGATGATAGCACACTGGACGAGGGAGAGTTTTAAGAAGGTATTCCACGTGGACCCGGATAAGATCGGTATGAGTATTGTATATGATGTAGCCCATAATATTGCTAAGATAGAGGAGTACGATGTTGAAGGTAGGAGGATGAAACTCGTAATACACAGGAAGGGGGCTACGAGAGCCTTCCCACCGGGAAGCCCGGAGATACCGGTGAAGTATAGGAGTGTGGGGCAACCGGTACTAATACCTGGTAGCATGGGGACAGCAAGCTACATACTAGCGGGGATACCTGAGGGTGTTAAAAGCTGGTATACAGCACCTCACGGTGCAGGTAGGTGGATGAGCAGAGCTGCTGCTAAGAGGAAGAGGAGCTTTAGGGATGTCGTGGCCGAGTTGGAGAGCAAGGGTATATACATTAAGGCTAGTAACATAGAGACTGTTGTAGAGGAGACTCCTGAAGCGTACAAGGATGTTGATAAGGTTGCAGAGGTTGCAGATGCAGTTGGCATAGCCAAGCTCGTAGCTAGGATGAGGCCTATAGGTGTAACTAAAGGCTAAACAAGCCAGCCTCCTAACCAAAGTGTTCTGGGGTTAGGTGGTTGAACGAGGTAGAGGCTAAGTTCAGGGTTGACTGTGGTAGCCTGGAAGGTCTTAGAGCTAAGCTTGAAACCCTAGGGTTTAAGTATAAAGGTTTATTCGAAGAGGTTGATAGCTACTACTCGCACCCCTGCAGGGATTTCATGTCATCAGATGAAGCTCTTAGAGTTAGGATTTCGGGGAACGTGGTTACATTAACGTATAAGGGTCCTAGGGTCTCTTCTAGGTTTAAGGAGAGGCTTGAGGTTAACGTTAGGGTGGAAGGTGATATAATAGGGCTCCTCGAGCATCTCGGCTTTAAACATGCTCTTAGTGTTAGGAAGCTGAGAGAGTACTTTGAAGGTGAAGGTGCTACTGTAGCCATTGATAGGGTTGAGGGTTTAGGCTGCTTTATCGAGGTTGAGGTTCGTGAGGCTGATGTGGGGGTTATTGATAGGGTTGCTATGAGCCTGGGGGTTCAGGGTTCGCGGGTTGACGAGACGTATGTGGAGCTCTTGTTAAAGAGTGGTTCTAGCCCACCATCCTTTTAAGCTCCCTGTATATCCTCTCATACCTCTCCATATCCTCTTTAGTTAAGCTCGGTCTAATCTTCTCAAGAGCTTTGAGGAGGTGTTTCATCTCCACAGGCCCTGGCTCAAGCTTCTCCCTTAGCTTCAGCATAGCAGCTTCTCTAACAACAGCCTCTATATCTGCTCCAGTGTAACCCTCTGTTATGGAGGCTAGCTCCTCTACATTTACATCTGGTGCCAGGGGGACTTTCCTAAGGTGCACCTTGAATATCTCCTTCCTAGCATTGAGATCGGGTGGTGGGACGTAGATTATCCTATCAAACCTGCCGGGTCTCAGGAGTGCTGGGTCTACGAGTTCAGCCCTGTTAGTGGCGGCTATTACAACAACATTCTTTAAAGGCTGTATTCCATCCATCTCTGTCAGCATCTGGTTAACAATCCTATCAGTCACACCTGAGCTATCAAATCTGTAGCCCCTAGCTGTTGCTATGGAGTCTATCTCGTCGAAGAATATCACCGCAGGTGCTACCTGGCGAGCCCTCTCGAATATCTTCCTAACAGCTCTCTCACTCTCCCCAACCCATTTACTTAGAACCTCGGGGCCCCTAACAGCTATGAAGTTAGCTCCGCTCTCCGTGGCAACAGCTTTAGCAAGTAGAGTTTTACCCGTGCCTGGAGGTCCGTAGAGGAGCACCCCTCTAGGGGGTCGTACACCCATCTTCTCGAAAACCTCAGGGTACCTTAAAGGCCATTCAACAGCTTCCCTGAGCTCTTGTTTAACCTCCTCAAGCCCACCTATATCACTCCACCTAACCTCAGGCACCTCTACGAAAACCTCCCTCATCAAAGTGGGCCTCACAAACTTCATAGCCTCCAGGAAATCTGACATTGTAACCTTAAGACTCCTAAGTATCTCTACAGGTATCTCCTCAGCCTTAGAGAGATCTACTGTTTGGGATTTAATAAACCTCCTCAAAGCAGACATAGCAGCCTCTCTAGCTAGAGCCGCTAGATCCGCCCCCGTATACCCATGGGTCATTTCAGCCAGCTTAGCTAAATCAACATCCTCGGAGAGGGGCATGTTCCTTGTGTGAACCTGCAGGATTTCAAGTCTCGCACGCTTATCAGGGGGTCTTATCTCTATCTCCCTATCAAACCTACCAGGCCTCCTAAGAGCAGGGTCTAGGGCTTCAGGCCTATTGGTAGCCCCTATCACTATAACCTTACCCCTCTCCTTAAGCCCATCCATTAATGTTAGCAGTTGTGCTACAACCCTCTTCTCAACCTCCCCTACAACCTCCTCCCTCTTAGGCGCTATAGCGTCAATCTCGTCTATGAACACTATGGCTGGAGCGTTCTCCTCAGCCTCCTTGAAGACCTGTCTTAGCCTCTCCTCACTCTCACCATAGTACTTGCTCATGATCTCGGGGCCGTTTATGCTTATGAAGTACGCTCCAATCTCGTTAGCCATAGCCTTAGCCAGCAGGGTCTTACCAGTCCCAGGTGGCCCGTAGAGTAGTATCCCCTTGGGAGGCTCTATACCCAGGTGTTTGAACAGCTCAGGGTGCTTCATGGGGAGCTCTACTATCTCACGTATCCTCTCCTTAGCCTCCTCAAGATCACCTATATCCTCCCATGTAACCCTAGGGACGCCGCGGGGAGCAACCCTCTCGGGGGCCACAGGGGTCTCCTTGACTACAACCTCTGTATCCTGTGACACGTAGACAATCTGGGATGGCTGTGTTGAGACAACTGTTAACGTTAGATGGCCCATGTACGTTGGTATGACTATAACCTCACCTCTACTCAAAGGCTTGTTCAAGAGCTCCTCCTTAACATACTCAACGAAATCCCTGGAAAACCTTATAGCATGCTCTGTTGGAGCCAGGACAACCCTAGTAGCAGGGTCAATCCTATCAATCCTGGAAACCCTAACATAGTCCCCCGTCTTAACACCAAGAGCCTCCCTAAGGTAACCATCAATCCTAACGATGTTCCTATCAACATCATCACCCCTAAGAGGCCAAACCCTAGCAACAACAACCCTACCATTAGCCTCAACCCTAACAAAATCACCAGTACCAACACCAAGCTTACTCATAGCAGAAGGACTCATCCTAGCAATCTTCCTACCAGAATCACCAGGATAAGCCTCAACAACCCTAAGCTCCAAACTCACCAAAACCACCCAGTACACAGGTTAAGAAACTAGACCTAAAACGCTTTCACAATTAACCCTGAAGATCAGCACTACAAACAGCGTCCTTCAATTCCATTGAATGGATTCATGAGGGACTTGAAGGCAGCCATTGACAGCCTTAACGCCTTTCAATTCCATTGAATGGATCCTGCACCATCACAGTTCATGTTCACCGTGGAAAGTTTTCTCAATTCCATTATATGGATTCTATTCCATTGAGCCCCCAGTTGGGGGCTCCATGTATATGGTGTAGGGTCTGGTATTTAAGCTTTTTCGCTTTCACATCTCATTAGATTTCCCTGTTTTTAATGGTGGTTTCCATTGTGTACTGTTAGAACACATGCTTTATGGATGGGGTGTCCTAGGATGACGTATATAAGCTTTGGTTCATGTGGGGTTTTTAAAGCTTCCCTTGGTGTACTTGTTACTTAACTCTATGGGTAGGTTGTTTGTTTTCCACTTTCGGCTTTACAGAGCCTTTTACTCTTAGAAGGTTTAATGC
>Ga0079995_1067722_pt1 | contig 27356 bp, 18 predicted proteins | sample FaiFalFF_MnMetaG_2_FD_69198 | JGI IMG/M metagenome (GOLD analysis project Ga0079995, IMG submission 69198) | Freshwater microbial communities from Yellowstone National Park, Wyoming, USA - Fairy Falls C (FF_Mn_C) (SPADES assembly) (version 4) | ecosystem: Environmental > Aquatic > Freshwater >...
CAAGGCCCCAAGACCGAAAAAAAGCGGCCCCACCCGGCCCACCCTGCCCCTGCGCAGCAGCCAGGCAACCCCGCCGCACAACCAGCTAACCCCAGTGCTCAGCCAGCCCCTGAGCAGCAGCCAGGCAAACCCGCCGCTCAGCCAGCCAAACCCACCACCGCCGCCGAACCCGCCCAACCAGCTCAGCCCGCCCAGCCAGCTAAACCAAATGTCCAGCCAGCTAAACCCACCACCACCGCCGAACCCGCCCAGCCAGCCCAACCTGCCCACCCAGCTAAACCAAGCCCCCACCCAGCTAAACCCACCACCGCTGCCGAACCAGGTAAACCTACCCCTACTCCCCCACCACAGCCCACCCCCCACAAAGCCAATCCATAAAGCTCGCTCCCCCAACTAACCGACCAGCGCCTGTTCCTCGGAACCCACCGCGCATCTGTTTCCTCTTCTTCCATTTTTGGTGAATTTTCGGTAGAGTATTCTTATATTTGCAATATGCTGGGCAAGCTGCTCGCCCTGTGGAGCCTCGGAGGACTTCTCCTGGCTCAGCTTAGTCTCACCGGAGGCACCAAAACTACCGACTTTCGCCCTCCGGATCTATCCTCCTCTCAGCTCTCCGGTTCTACCGGCAGCGAAGAATTTCTAAAAGCGAAGGCTCTCGCTGAGAAAGGCGAATTCCAGAAGGCTTTGCCCCTCCTGGAGCGAGTCCACAAAAAATCCCCCACGGACCTTCAGGCGCTTTTCTGGTTGGGCTATACCCGAGAAAACTTGCATGACACATTGGGAGCCATAGAGGCTTACCAGGCTTTTCTCAAGCAGTCCTCCCAGCCAGAAGTCTTTTTCAGATTGGGTTTGCTTCAGCTGGGTCGGGGGGACCTTTCAGAGGCTACGCTCTCTCTCCAAAAAGCCGCTGAAGAGCGCCCTACCTGGACCGCTGCTCAGCTACTCTACGCTTATGCCCTCTACACCAGTGGAAAGCCGCAGCAGGCCCTACCCTACGCCCAAAAAGCCGCCACCTTAGATAGCAGCTCTGAGTTTGCCCCTTTGCTCTTAGGAGAGATCTATTTCGCTGTAGATAGCTTCTCCCAGGCCCGTGCCGCTTATGAGGAAGCCCTGCGCCGAAACCCTGCCTCTGCCTCAGCCCATTTAGGCATAGGAAAAAGCCTGCTCGCCCTTCTCCAACCCCAAGAAGCCCTCCCCCACCTCCAAAAAGCCGCCGAAAATCTCCCCCAAGACCTCCAAGCTCATTACTACTTAGGCCTGGCCTACAAGGGCCTAAACCAAATCCCAGAAGCCAAAGCCGCCTTCGAAAAAGCCCTCACCATAGACCCCACCCATGCTCGCTCCCACTACGAAATGGCCCTTCTCTACATCCAAGAAAAGAAAGCCGCCCAAGCCGAACCTCATTATCAAGCCCTCCAAAAGTATAACCCCAAATTAGCCGCTCGTCTCGCCCCCCTCCTCGGAAAGTAAAGCCGCTCACCTCTCTCTAAAAACAAAACTTCCTACACCCCCTTACCGCTTGATTGGGAGCACCGAAAGATTCCCCTCATACCCATCCAGTGTATCGCCATTTCCCTTGACAGGTTTGTCATAAGGGCTTCCAACCTGTAAGAGCAGGTAGTACCCGCAGTGAGATTGAGACCCACGTAGCTGACTGGCCTGCCCACATGGATGCCCAAGGTACCTGAGCCGCCGAGCCCACTCGGAAACCGCAGCGCACAAATACCACCGCTGAGTCCCATTCACGGTTAAAATAGGAGCTTCTGCCCGAAATAAGTGGTGGAATACCTATGTAGCTTCCGAGGGATGGTTTTACGCGCACCCGGGAGGACTCGAACCCCCAACCGCCAGATCCGTAGTCTGGTGCTCTATCCAATTGAGCTACGGGTGCTTGGCAGGGGCAAAGATACAACCTTTTCCCCAAACGCCACCTACACCCCAGATTGACTACCAGATTTTGGGAATGGGACTTCTTTACCTTGGCTTCACTTATGTAGCTGTATCTTTGGATGGATGCGGTGGGCATGGGGGATATGGGGCCTTCTGTGGGCACAGGCCAGCTTCGTAGAAAAGCAAGCCACGGCAGGCAATTTCCGTATCACCCTCAATAACCTGGGCATGATAGGCAATAGCTTCAAAGGGAGCTACCTGGTGCAAAACTGGCCCTCTGCCGAGTTTCCTAAAGGTTCCAGTATTGAGCATGTCTTTGAGGGCGGCCTCTGGATCGGCGCTAAAAAAGGCTCCACAGTTATTGTCTCTACGGGCGCCATAGACGATCCTACGGGCTATATCACGGGCAAAGCAGGCTTTGAGTTTTCGGCTGAGCCAGGGGCTACCCTGCGCGAGCGCTCCTCGCTCCCTGACCAGCCCACCTACGACCTCGCCGCCATCTCTCATCAGGATTTTATTGCAGACTTCACCGACCGCTACACCATCGTCCCCGGCACCAGCATCCCCATCCAAAACTTAGAAAATGGCCCCCTCGGCGCCGATGTGCACTTTGAAGCCTACAACTGGAACTACCCCTTCGCCAATAGCTTCCTCATCTATAACTTCACGATTTACAACCGCAGCACCGAAGTCTGGGATACCGTCTTCATTGGCTACTGGGTGGACCCTGTTATTCGCAATACTACCATTACCCCTGCTGGCTCTGGCGGCACCAGCTTCTACAATAAAGGCGGCAATGGCTACCTGGATTCCCTCTACTTAGCTTACGAGTTTGATGCCACGGGGAATCCGGGCTTCACGGATACCTACTTCGGACTAAAATTCCTGGGCAGTACCTATAAGGGGGAGTTTTTGCACCCGCAGCGGCAGCCGACGCCTCCGCCTGACTTTCGGGTCTGCTTTCAAAGCTGGACTTTTCGGGATTTTTCAGGGACTTTTAGCAGCCCGGCTAACGACGCGCAGCGCTACCAGAAGCTCTCCCAGAGCCTGACCGATCGCCCAGACTGGAGCAGTTATGTCGTAGCTGCTTTACGCGCCCCCGGTAACCGCTCCATCCTCGTCTCGGCCGGCCCATTCGTCAATGTCCAGCCCGGCGATAGCATCAATATCGTTTTTGCTTTCGTCTTTGCGAAAAAAGTCCCCGACGGCCGCCCCAATACCGACGACACCCCCACTCACAAACAGCAGCTCATTGCCAACGCCCGTTGGGCCCAAACCACCTACAATGGCGAAGACTTCAACTTCAACGGCCAGCTCGACCCCGGCGAAGACCTCAATGGCAATGGTCGGCTGGACCGATTCATCCTCCCTTCGCCGCCCCCTATCCCCCGCTATCGCTACGAGATTGAACCCAACCGCATCGTCCTCTACTGGGATGCCAGCGCCGAAGACGCTATTGACCCCATCTCCCGCCGAAAAGACTTTGAAGGCTACCGCATCTACAAAACCACCCTCGGCTTTGAAGTTCAAGACGTCGTAGATGTGCTCTCAGCCCTCAAACTCATCGCCCAGTTTGATAAACCCGGAAATGGCATCGGATACGATAACGGCTTTAGCACCATCCGCCTGCCAGAACCTAAGTACTTCCCCGGCGACCCTACGCCTTATGTATATCGCTACGAAATTCCCGGCGTGACCAATGGCTGGCAATACGCAGTAGCGCTGACCGTTTTTGATGAGGGGGAGCCTACTTTTGGCTTAGGGCCTTTGGAGAGTAGTGCGGCGGCTACTTTGCGGCGGGTCTTCGCAGGCGCCCCACCAAATAAGGGCTTCCAGTTTGGCGACCCGTACGTGTATCCGAATCCTTACTATGAGCGGGCGGCATGGGAAGGCCGCTCCCAAGCCTACGAAGACCGTCGCATCATGTTTGCTAACCTCCCGCCCCGCTGCGAAGTCTCTGTCTATACGGCCGCCGGCGATCTCGTCTATCGCTTCATACATGACAGCAGTAATCCCGCCGCTATGGCCGAAGATTCCCGCTGGTACCAGACTTACAGCGATCCCGAGCGCCTGACTACCAGCGGCGGCGAACACGGCTGGAACCTCCTCTCCCTCTCCGGCCAAATCATCGCCCGCGGCCTCTACGTCTTCGCCGTCAAAGACTTAGACACCGGCGAAGTCCGAACCGGTAAATTCGTCATTATCCGTTAGTCATATGCGTACCGTAGTCATAACCTTGACTTTGGGCTTGCTGGCGGCACAGCCGCCTTTGAAAACCATCCAAGAGATCCAGACGCCTATAGACCTTGCCGCAGGCAACGACACCTCCGTCCTTCATGGACAAGTGGTACGGGTGCGAGGCGTTGTCATGACCGAATGCGCCTGGCACCGGCATTTCAATGTGAGCGGTGGGCCTAGTAGCTATCGCTGTAGCATCTGGCTCCAAGAACTCGGTCAAAGCGGCCCCCGCACCGGCCTCCAAGTCCGCCGACAAAATACCACCGACAAACCCATCGGCTTCACCCAGCTCCAACAAGGCCAATATGTAGAACTTCAAGGTACCGTAAGCTACTTCCAAGGTGAAATCCAGCTCCTCGTAGACACCAACGTCTCCCCCATCATCCTCGCCCCCAATGTGCCCATCGCTCCCCCCGTCACCATCACCCCCGACAGCGTCAACCAGCCAGGAAGTCTCACGCATGACCTGCAAAAAGGCGACAAGTGGCAAGGCTCTTTCGTCACGATAAAAAACCTGCGAGTAATATCCGTCCAAACCAATCCGCTTCGCATCACCGCTCAGGACAATAACAACAATCAGATCCTCATCTTCGGCGAATTCAAAGGCCTTTCCAATCTTTATCCCGTGAATACCCGCTTAGACTCTGTGAAGGGGATTATCCTCCACTACTGGCCCAGCTCGGGCACCCCTACTTACGAGATCTGCCCTTGGCATGATAGCCTGATGTACGTCGGCAATCCCGTCCCTATTGTCTCCAACCTCACCCGCAGCCCCGTCTGCCCCAATAGCACCAGCAGCGTCACCGTCTCCGTAGACGTTACCTCAGCAGACCCCACAGCCGACCCTATCACCCAAGTCAAGCTCTTCTATGCCACCGGTAGCAGCACTACCTATACAGCCATTCCCATGACCCAAGTAGCGAGCACTACGACTTATCAAGCGACCATTCCTCCTCAGCCCGAAGGAACCTACGTACACTACTTTGTACGAGCTTACGATCAATCCGGCGACTCCACGCGCTTCCCACGTTTTGAGCCTCAGAGCTACCGCGTAAATAACGCAGGCTGTCGCATTACCGATATCCAGTATGTGATTCCCTCCGTCCTGTATGCCTATAATCCCACCGGCCGTAGGGACTACCTCGGCTCAGGCTATAACGGCTTGCAGGTTACGAATGTGCCGGGTGTCGTTACCGCCAGTCAGAACCCCAGCGATACCAGCCTGGGTTATATCTACATTCAGCAGCCGGGCGCTACCCAGTGGGCTGGCATCTGGGTACGCGGAAGCGGCCTCAATAACCTGCGCGTAGGCGATAGCGTCATCGTAGATAATGCCACCGTAGATGAGTACTTCGGCCTGACCAGCCTTAATAATGCTTCTATTACTATTATCGGCCGCGCCAGCTCCAATATAGAGCCCGTAGTCTTACCCCTGAATATCGTCTATGGCGACACCCAGTATGCCGCCACCGAACCCTACGAAAGCATGCTGGTCCGCTTCCGCCACGACAACCCCACCCAACCCCTTTATGTCGTAGCCCCCAGAATCCCCGGCGCCCCCAGCCAGCATCAAGGCGACTACCGGGTAGGCATGGATAAAAACGACCCCGCCCTCGGCATCCGCGTCCTCGCCGGCCGCCAAACCAGCAGTATCTTTTCCTCCTTGAACGTCTCCTACGTCAATGACTCTATTTGGGCCGCTCAGGATGGCGCCATCAACCCTGCCATCCCCCTCTGCATAGTTACCGACTCCACCGAGCTGGATAGCATCCAAGGCATCTTCACCTATCAGTGGAATTTCATCAAGCTCCTCCCCCGCAATAACCGCGACTTCTGGAATGTCCGTAAAGCTACATGCAGAGCAGGAAACCCCTCTGCGCTTTCTTCTAAGGCAGACCTCTTGCAGGCCATTCAGGTCTGGCCGAATCCCTTTCAGCACACCCTTAGCATAGAGCTGCCCGCCTCATGGGGTAGCGTCCGAGTAGAACTCCTGAGCGCGCTGGGCCACCCCATCCATGCCCAGGAAGTCTCTCAGGCTTCCCAACTGACCCTGCCTAACCTGCCCCAAGGGCTGTACTTCCTGCGGGTGTGGAGCCCCCAAGGGCCAGTAACCCTGCGCCTGATGCGCTTGTAAAAATCCCCTTCCATCCGCCAAAACGGCAGGTCGGCTACCCGTCGGCCTGCCGCTTTGATTTTTCGGCATGCGGTTTGCGTATCTTTATGGCCCATGTCTGAACGGGACCCTTTTTCCGAAGAGTTTGATGCCCTCTCGTATGTCCTACGGGAGAAAGGCGCTTTACAATTCCCTCCCGTGGAGGCTTCGGAGTTAGGGGTGCTCCCTTTGCGCAATACCGTGGTTTTCCCCGGCGTGGTACTCCCCATTTCCGTCGGCCGTAAAAGCTCCCTCATCCTCTTAGAGGAGCTGCGCCAGTCTCGCTTCCCTTACCTCATCGTCGTCGCCCAAAAAGACCCCAGCGTAGAGGAAGTGCGCCCAGACAATGTCTACACCATTGGCTCCATTGCCCGGATTCTGCGCATCCAGCCTAACCTCAATGGCCAAGTGGGACTTCTGATTCAGGGGCGTTTTCCCGTTTCCATAACGGAGTTCGTCCAAGCTACCCCTTTCCTCAAAGCCCGTTATGAACTGCTCACGGAGACCCTGCCCGACGAAACCCGCCAGAAAGCCCTTCTTATAGCCCTCCGCGAAAAAGCCCTGAGCGCTCTCCAGCACTTGCCCGACGCCCCCGAAGAAGCCACCCGCCTTTTAGAAAACATCCAGGGCCTCCACTTCATGACCAACTTCCTAGCCAACAACCTTCCCATGGAGCTGACCGACCGCCAGGCCCTTTTAGAAACCACCGACATCGCACAGCGCGCCGAAAAGGTATTAACCATCCTGGAAAAACAGCTCGGCGTCCTGGAAGTCACCGAAGAAATCTTAGAAAAAGTCCGAAGTACCTTAGAAAAGCAGCAGCGAGATTATATTCTTCGCCAACAAATCAAAGCTATTCAAGATGAGCTCGGCGAATCCGATGAAACTTCGGACATCGCTAAGCTCAAAGCCCGCGCCAGCAAGAAAAAGTGGCCCGCCTACGCCCAAGAAACCTTTGAACGGGAAATAGAGCGGCTGGAACGCATCATGCCCCAATCCCCGGAATATAGCGTCGCCCTCTCTTACATAGAGTTCCTTCTGGACCTACCTTGGGAAACTTACACCAAAGACAAGTTTGACCTGGATAGGGCTCGCAGAGTTTTAGACCAAGATCATTACGGCATGGAAAAGGTCAAAAAGCGCATCTTGGAGTACCTGGCCGTACTCAAACTGCGCCAGGATATGAAAAGCCCGATCTTATGTTTGGTAGGGCCGCCGGGGGTTGGGAAAACCAGTTTGGCAGCCTCCATAGCCCGAGCGCTGGGACGCAAATATGTGCGCATGAGTCTGGGCGGCCTACACGATGAGGCCGAAATCCGCGGCCACCGCCGAACCTACATCGGCGCCATGCCCGGAAAAATCCTCCAACTTATCAAGCGCGCCGGCGCCAGTAACCCCGTCTTCGTCTTAGATGAAATAGACAAAATCGGGCGCGACTTTCGGGGAGACCCCGCCTCCGCCCTCTTGGAAGTCTTAGACCCCGAACAAAACAACGCCTTCCAAGACAACTACTTGGAAATCCCCTATGACCTCTCCAAAGTCCTCTTCATTGCTACGGCCAATACCACGCATACCCTCCACCCTGCCCTCGCAGACCGCATGGAAATCATTGAGCTTTCGGGCTACACCACGCCCGAAAAAGTCCAGATCGCCGAAAAGTACCTCCTTCCCAGAGTCTCTACAGAACATGGCCTGCGCAAAACCCAATGGCTCGTCCCCACCGAAACTATCACCCGCGTGATTGAAAACTACACCCAAGAGTCCGGAGTGCGCCAACTCCAACGAAACTTAGCCGCCTTAGCCCGCTGGACCGCACTCCAAATCGCAGAAAAAAAGTCCAGCAAACGCATTACCATCTCTCCGGACAGGTTGGAGTCTATCCTCGGAATGCCCCGCTACCTAAAAGAAACTCATGAGTCGGACCTCCGGCCTGGTGTCGGCATAGGACTCTCTTGGACGCCTTATGGGGGCGATGTGCTCTATATAGAAACCATCGCCGTTCCTGGTGAAGGCAAACTAAGCCTTTCTGGTCGTCTGGGTAGTGTGATGAAGGAGTCCGCCACTATAGCCTATTATTTAGCTCGGGCGGTTTCAGGTGTGGGACACAAGTGGTTCAAAACGCATAATATCCATCTCCATGTACCTGCGGGGGCTATTCCTAAGGATGGTCCTTCGGCTGGGGTGGTCCTTCTGGCGGCGCTGGTAAGCTTAGCTACCAATCAGCCAATTCGGGCTTCCATAGCCATGACCGGCGAAATCACCTTGCGCGGTAAAATCCTCCCTGTCGGCGGCATCAAAGAAAAACTCTTAGCTGCTATCCGCGCCGGCATAGAAGATGTCGTCCTCCCCTATGCCAATCAAAAAGATGTCGCCGAAATAGAACCCGACCTCCTCTCCAACCTCCGCCTGCATTATGTAAAGACCATTGAGGAAGTCTTAGCCTACGCCCTCCCCACAGTCTTCGCCCAACCTGCAACTCCCCACGCCTAAAAATCGTTAAGCAACTTCACTATGTCCGACGAAATCCGCACCCGCGGTCGCAAACCCAAGCCGATGCCGCAGCTCTCCCCTGAGGAGAAGCTCCGGTATGACGAGCTCTTTGAGCGTGAAATGCTTCCCCACACCTCCTCCGTATATCATTATGCCCTTAGGCTGACGGGCGAACGCAGCCTCGCCCAAGACCTAACCCAGGAAACCCTTTTCCGTGCTTACCGCTTCCTTTACCGGTACAAACCCTCCACCAATGCCAAAGCCTGGCTCCTCCGCATCCTACACAATACCTTCATCAACCACTACCGAAAAGCCACCAAATACCCCGTCTCCTCCATGGAAGCCTACAACGAAGAAGCTATCTACAACATTGAAGATACCTACGCTTATCACAACTACGAAGACCCCGTAGAAGGCCATTTCGGCGACGAAGTCACCAAAGCCCTCATGCAGCTCCCAGAAGACTTCCGAATGCTTATCGTCTTAGCAGACATAGAAGGCTTCTCCTACAAAGAAATTGCTCAGATCACCGGCTTGCGTATAGGAACTGTGCGCTCCCGGCTGCACCGAGCTCGAAAAATCCTTCGCGAACTTCTCATGGATTATGCGGCCTCTCTGGGGTATGAAACCTGGGAAGACTAACAAAGGCATTGGCCTTAGCCGACCCGACTCGCCATACTCCCCCGAGGAGTGTGAAGCCATCATCCAGAAGCTTGAACTCTTTCTGGATGGCCAGCTTACGGGGAAAAGTCGGCAAGAGATAGAAAAGCTTATTCAAGAGTGTGAATACTGCGCAGAGCAATATGCATTTGAGAAACGTTTGCGTGACCTTTTGCGTCGCAGTTGGAAAAGCGTTAGCCAAGAAGCCCAGAATATCGTAGAAAATATCCGCCTCAAGCTGCGTGGCCGTTCTGCTGACTAACTACCACAGCTTTCAGCTTCCCGTTCGGACGACGGCCCTCCTATTGCCTGCCTCAGAAGCAGAAGTCCCCGCCATGGCCGAGCAAGCCCGGTACTTGATTGGAGAGGGAACAAACATTTTACCCTTAGGGGACTTGCCAGCGGTGCTTTCTACGCGGTATTTGCGGGGATACGAGGTGATTCGGCAATCCCCGGATGCTGTTGAGATAGAAGTAGCAGCAGGTGAAAACTGGGATGGGTTTGTAAGACTTTGTTTGGTACAGGGGTGGTATGGTTTAGAGAATTTAGCGGCTATACCTGGCAATGTGGGGGGAGCGGCTGTTCAGAATATTGGCGCTTATGGGGTGGAGTTAGCCCCTTATGTGGTGAGCGTGTATGGCTGGAATCGCTTAGAGCGGCAATGGCAGCGCCTGCCTGTAGAGGCCTGTAATTACGGCTATCGGCATAGCATTTTTCAAACGCCGGATTGGCAAGACCAATTTGTGATTACCCGGGTGCGGTTGCGATTATGGCGATACTTTCGGCCTGTGCTTAGTTATCCTGATTTAGAACGGGCTTTTGGGGAAACGGGGGTGAATGACGCCTGGCAGGTGTATCAGGCCGTGCGGGCCATCCGGATGCGTAAGCTCCCCCCCAAAGGCAGTGCAGGGAGCTTCTTTAAGAATCCTATTTTGTCAGAGGCAGAGGCTCAGCGCCTGCGTGCAAAAGCCCCAGAGGCGCCCTTACGCCCAATTGCCCCTGGTCAGTACAAAGTTCCCGCCGCCTGGCTCATTGAAAAAGCCGGTCTCAAAGGCCTACAGATCGGTAAAGCCCGCGTCAGCCCCCAACATGCCCTCGTCCTGGAAAATACCGGCGGCGCTTCCCCCCAGGAAATCGCTCGCTTAGCTGAGCATGTCCAAAAGGTCGTGGCCCAAACCTGGAATATTCACCTCATTCCAGAAGTCCGATACCTCACCCCTTGACATTGCCAAAATTGTTGTACCTTTGTCCCGTTCTCGTTCTGCCCGGTCGTCTAATGGTAGGACAGCAGATTTTGGGTCTGCGTGTGGGGGTTCGAGTCCTCCCCGGGCAACTTCCGTGAGCAGCAGCGCTCCCCTCAAGCTTTTCTCTGGTTCTGCCTCTCGCGCTTTAGCCGAAAAAATCGCCGCAGCTTATGGCCAGCCCCTCGGCGCCCTTAATATTCAACGTTTCGCTGACGGAGAAATCCTCCCTAAATATGAGGAGTCTATTCGGGGAGCCCATGTGTGCATTATTCAGTCTACGCAGGCTCCCGCTGAAAATCTTTTAGAGCTTCTCCTTCTCATTGATGCAGCCCGACGCGCCTCAGCAGCCGAAATCACGGCTGTTATTCCTTACTATGGCTATGCACGCCAAGACCGCAAAGAAGAAGGCCGCGTCTCCATCGGCGCCAAACTGATTGCCACCCTCTTGGAAAGCGCAGGCGCCTCCCGAGTGGTAACCATGGACTTGCATGCCGGGCAAATTCAGGGCTTTTTCCATATTCCGCTGGACAACTTAGAAGCGTCGGTGGTGCATATCCCTTACATTCAGTCCCTCCACTTAGAGCCTTTAGTCATTGTATCCCCCGATGCGGGGGGCGCTTCCCGAGCGCGTAAGTACGCCCGCTACCTCCATGGAGAGCTGGCCTTAGTGGATAAGTACCGCGCCCAAGCTAATGCCGTCCACTCCATGCGCTTGATCGGAGAAGTACGCGGCAAACACGCCCTCATCGTAGACGACCTCGTAGATACAGCAGGCACCTTAGTCAAAGCCGCAGAGCTCCTCAAAGAGGAGGGGGCCCTCTCCATACGAGCCTGCGTTACGCATGCTCTCCTCTCAGGCCCCGCCTACGAACGCCTCACCAACTCCCCCATAGAAGAACTTATCGTCACCGACACCCTTCCCCTGCGCGAAAACCATCCCAAAATCCGCGTCCTCTCCGTCGCCCCCATCTTCGCTCAGGCCCTGCGCAGCATCCACCAACACGAGTCCGTCAGCGCCCTCTTCTACCCTTGATTACCAGCTGAACCACATTCCCCCCGATATCACCCGCCCCAAAAACGGCATATTCCCCACACTCAAATGATCCCACCCATATATATTTAGCAGATTCTCCACCGAAACCTGAAAAACCAGACGACCGAAGTCGCTCTTTTGAGAAAGCGGTAGAGAGTAGTTATACCGAATATGCAGAAGCCAATAAGCCGGCGTAGGATCCTCTGGATAAATGGTGCGAGAGAGGTGCTTTTGCGCGGCTGCGACAAAAGCCTCCCCTAGCAAGTGGTGCCGTCGCCCATACCGCACCCCCACCTGCCACCGCCCATGAAACGGGTATATCCACGGCAGCGGCTCCCGATACCCTACATGCCAGCCATAAGTATAGCCCAACTGCCAGCGCAAAAAAAGCTTCTCCGCCTCATAAGTGGCGATAATCTGCCCACCCGTGGTGTAAGCCCGCCCCGTATTCTGTAAAATACGCCAAAACTGCGCCGTCCCATTACTGGCCGAAAAAGGCCTAAGAAAGGTTACAGGCGTAATGTAGTCATCCATGTAGTTGAGATAACCCGTACCTTCTAAGAGCCAGGGGGCTTTTTGATAGGTGAGGCGGGCTTCGGTGTGTAGGAGCTTTTCGGGGCGAAGCGTAGAGCTGCCCATCTGAATGCTATTGTCCATGGGCACATAGAGGTAATAGCCGAAGAGCTCCGTGTGGGTAGGCGCACGAGTGCCGTAACTGAGTGCTAAGGTGCCTTTGAGAGCATAGGAGAATGAATAGCCTCCTTCTACCCCTCCTTGATAGGTGAAAAACGAGCGGTTCATTTCGCTGCGGCCAGCATACCGCTCCTGATACAATTTCAGCGGCAGAAAACCCAGTGTATCCCCCACCTCATACGTAAAATAACTCCCGCTGAGATAAAACTGGGCTTCTCCTTTGGCCCGGGTCCACTCAAAGCTAAGCCGATGCGTGGTCTGCTGAAACCGAATATCTGCTAGGTTCCGGAGTCGCATCAGGCTCGCTGGATTCCCTATGAGGTACATGTCCATATTAGCCCAGGCAAGATGATGAGAGTACTCGCTATGCTGAGTGGTTTTCCAGCTTTTACTCCGAAGGTAAGTGATATCCCCTGTTAGCCCCATGCTGCGGGCATAACCCCGCATCGGCATGTACATGCCGGGCATAACGAGGCGGTTCCGAATCTCGGTTTCCGATCGTCCCTCATCTGTCATGTCGTGAAAGACGGTATTCATATAAAGGCGCAAGGTGAGCTTGTCTTTCCAAAGGTAGCTGAGGCTGGGAAAGTGGAAGGCGCTGTGACGCGTATCCATGATAAGGGCAGGATAAGCTACACGGTAAGAGAAGTCGCCCAGGTAGCGAAGTTCTAAGGAGTGGTGGTCGGAGAGGTCGTATTGAAGGGCCAGGTAGAGATTATACTTCTGGAAAGGGGGAAGGTTCCAGGTGCTATCTCTACCGGGAGAGGGGGTATCCTTCGGCCAGGGGAAGCTGTACCAACGGCCGCTCCTATAGTCCCCTCCTATGCGAGTAGTAATAGCCGTAGCATAACGCCAGCGCTGTCGGCGGCCGCCTAAGCGAAGGGCACTCATAAAGCGATGGTAGTTGTCTGCGGCTTGCATGCCTACATAGCGCTCTGCTGCGGCACCGGGCGATAGAAGGGTGAGATTGAGGGTGGGCGTAGCTCCCCAGCTTTGCATGGGAGACCAAGTCGCTCCCTCCCATGCCGCCTGCTCCACAAAAGTCAATACCGGGTCCATCCGATCTACACAAGCAGGTAGCACCCGCATCCCCTCTATGGTGACCTGCGTCTGCTGGGGCAAAAGCCCCTGATACACCACCTCTTGCGCAAAAGGCACCGACCGATACACCAACTGCGTAAGGCCTATCTTTAGGAGGCGCTCTCCTACACTCTCATACGAAGGCGCGGCCGTAGGCCGATACGCCCGAATCTCCACCGGCGCCACCTCGTACTCAGGCAAACTATCTACCTCCTGCGCCAATCCCCCCACAACCAGAAAGATAACCCAAGCTCGCCACCGCATGCAACAAAGTTACAGATCAATCCAGATTGAATAGAAAACTCATGGGGGGCGGTGCTTCTAATACTATTTCGTGGCACAGAATTTACTTGCCCAAAATGTCCCTCTTACCATACATCCCCCCACTCCCTCCCCCCTCTCCCCCTTCTCAAGGGGGGAGAGGGGGGATCATACATCCATGTGCCGCGCCCCTTCGGCGCCCTACTCATGACCCTATACCAAAGTTTTAGCAAAGGGGTTCTGAATGGGAAGAGAAACATTAGGGGCGGCCCCCGGGCATGCTTCCTACGGGATGAGGCTCCCTTTCCGCGATAAAATCAGTGGCAGCCCTTATACCATTTGCAATCAAAAACCTTCTGAATGAAGAGAGATGTTTTGGGCAGCGGCCCCACAAAATACCACCAACTCCCATTCAGAAACTCTTTGCCTCCAAATTGGTATTACCCCAGGGAGGACCCCCTTTGCCAGCCCGACAGCCCCCTTCCACGACCTCCCTCCCACTACGGGTAATCACCAACTTTGTGGGAACACGCTTCCTTAATCCTAATCCTTTACTCCCAGCGCCGCCCAGATCGCAGCATAAGGCCCAACCATCCCAGGATCAGCATCGTGCCGCCTGCTGGCGCTATCACCGTAGCGCGCTCCACACCGCCTAAATACTTAAGGTAGATACTGCCTGTGAAAATCAGCCCCCCCACCGTGAAAAGAAGGGGCAAAAAACCAGAAAGAAAGTCTTTAGCTCTTCTATCGCTGAGCCAAAGAAGGACCGGCGCATGAAATAACGCCACAAAGGCCGCTTGGCCCAAAGCAGGTATCGGCCGCGCATGCGCATACAACGTAGCCCCCACCATCCCCATAAGCCCCAAAAACCCCGCCATCACCCGCCAAAACCGCATGCCCAAAAATACAAACTCCCTCCCCCTCCTCAGTTGGGAACTTTTCTCAACCCTTATTTGTTTTCCTTGTTCGGTATGCGCAACAATGTTGCAATCCTAACCCTCCTTATCTTAGGAGGTACGGCCTGCGGACAACAGGTGAAGCAGGAGGCCCCAAAGACTGTGCAAGAAGAGCCCATGGTGATGAGCCCGGACAAGGCGTATCAGCTCTGGAAGGAGAAGCCCCAAGAGGTGGTAATCCTGGATGTACGCACGCCCGGGGAATACCAGAGCGGCCACGTAAAGGGAGCGACTAACCTGGATTACTATGCTAACTTTGAAGCCGAAGTGCAGAAGCTCCCTAAGGACAAGGTTTATTTACTTCATTGTGCCTCGGGGCGGCGCAGCGGTGAAGCTACCGCCATCATGCGTAAGCTCGGCTATAAAGCGTACAATATGGGCGGCTTCGCTGCCGTACAAAATGCCGGCTTTCCAACCGAATAAAAACCCAAAACCTATACGCCTATGAGAATGAGTGCATCGGAAGCCTTTGAGAAGTATCAGTCCAATCCGGACAAGTATGTTATCCTGGATGTTCGGACGCCAGGGGAGTATCGCAGCGTGCGCATCAAGGGTGCAAAAAATGCCGACTTTTACAATGGTTTTGAACAGCAGATAGCGCATTTAGACAAGAGTAAGACCTACATTTTGTACTGCGCCTCTGGCGGACGCAGTCAGGCAGCTGCAGGTTTCATGCGGGCCAAGGGCTTCGAAGCCTACAATGCTGGCGCCGTAGCAGACCTTATTCAAGCTGGATTTCCGTATGAACGAGGGTGAAACCAAAAAACTTTTACGACTATGTCCATGATTGTCAAGCAGTTTTATGATGAGCCGCTGGCTCAATACGGATATGCCATCGTCTCGGATGGCGAGATGGCGGTGATTGACCCGGCCCGCAATATCCAGCCCTATTTAAACTTAGCCGAAGCTGCAGGCGCCCGAATCGTAGCTTCTCTCCTCACCCATCCCCATGCCGACTTTGTGAGTGGGTATTACGACATTGCGCAGAAGACAGGGGCTAAGATATATGCTAGTGAGCTGATAGGCCTCTTAGTGCCTTACCAGGGGCTCAAAGATGGCGACGAAATCCCGATTGGACGGGCTCGCCTCAAAGCCTATCTAACCCCCGGCCATTCGCCCGATAGCATGACTTATGTGCTGTATGATCCCGAGGGTCGGGAATATGCCGCCTTCACGGGAGATTGGCTCTTCATCGGCGATGTAGGACGAGCCGACCTCCGGTCCAAAGCCGGCAACATCAAAAAGCAGCGTGAAGACCAGGCCCGAGACATGTACCACAGCCTACGTCGCATGTTTAGCATCTTACAGCCCACTACCCTAGTCTACCCCGCGCATGGAGCCGGCACCCTCTGCGGCAAAGCTCTGAAACAATTCAATGCCAGCACCATTGGCGTAGAACGTCTGGATAACTGGGCGGTAGTTCTCGCCCACACCGTAGATGAGGATACCTTCGTTGAGGCGCTCGTTACGGGCCAACCCCATATCCCCAAGTACTTCCCTAATAGCGTAGAAGTCAATCGCCGCGGACCTAAGGGCTACGCCGAAGCCCTCGCCGAAGTGAAACGATTAGGAGAGCTGACTGCCGAAGTAGCTAAAACCTTAGACCGCAGCCTGCTCATCATAGATGCTCGGCCTGCTCATGCTTTCCGTAAAGGCCACCTCAAAGGAGCCATCAACATCCCGCTCGGCAAGTCTTTCAATACCTGGCTCGGCACCATCGTAGCTCCCCAAGAGCGCTACTACCTCGTCGTCTCCAGCCCTGTGGCCTTAGAATCCGCTTTAGACCAGGTCTTAGCCATCGGCTATGAAGAAAACCTGGCTGGCGTCCTCATCGCCACCGACTACGCCGAAGAAACAGGCCCCGCCCTCTTTTCCAATGTGGAGGTCCTCAAACAAGACGGAAAAGCTTACACCATTGTAGATGTGCGAGACCCCGATGAGGTCGGCGCCAATCCCGGCATTCCCCATAGCCTCAAAATCCGCTTAGCAGACCTCCGAGAAGAGATAGAAAAAATTCCGACCGACAAACCCATCGTAGTCCATTGTGCAGGCGGTTATCGCTCCGCTGTGGGAAGCAGTATTCTCTTAGCGGCAGGCCGCCAGCCCGTCTATGATGTAGGCGAAGCTATCGTCCAGATTCTGTAAGAAGCTTCGCTGAAGGTTTGCTGGGGGAGACATCGTATGCCCTCCTACGCGGAGGGCGTAGGTGTCTCCTCAATATTTTTAAGGCGCCCCATAGGCCCCACTTATGCCAAATGTACCGCCAGCGGCTCGGCCCCGCCAACCAAAAATAACGCGACACCTCCCACCCAAAGCTCGGCTCCATATAGCAGTTGATCACACACCCCGCACAAAACGAAAACCGCCCCTCCAAACCCCGTAAATGCTGCACCGCCTCACTATGCCACAGCTCATAGAGATTGTCCTGTATCGGTAGCGCAAAGCCGCTCTCCGCCGCATGATAACAGGGTAAAAGCAGCTCATTCGCCGGCGAAATCACCACCACCGCCGAAATCGCCCGGCACACCGGCCGGTAAGGATCATTGCCTCCCGCCCGCCGCAACGCTAAAAAAGCTTCATTCACATACACCCGCGGCTTCTTACCCCAAGCCGATAGCTCCTCCAAAACCTCCTCCGGCAAATCACCCCCCACCCCCCGATAGGAAAAAACCGGATTCAAAATAAGTATCAGCCCCGTAGAACGAACATACCGCTCATAAACAGCCCCAATATCTCGCCAATTCTCCGGCGTAACGGTAAAAAGTATGTCAGGCTTCTCCCCAAGGGAAAGCGCTATCTCCAAACTTCTCTCAAAGAACTCAAAGCAAGGCACACCGCCTCGCAGGCTATTGTGCTGCTGCGCCGTCGCTCCATCCAAAGAAAAATGAAGCATATCTACCTTTCCGCGCAGCTCCCGCGCCCGCTTCGGATAAAGCAACGTATTTGTCGTAACCGTCGTAATGAAGCCCATTTCTTGGGCTGTTTGAAGGAAAAAAGGTAAGTCGCGGTGTAGCAGCGGCTCCCCACCCGTAAAATCAATAATTTTAACCCCCAATCGCCGAAGGGCTTGTAAGTTTTGTAGGAAATGCGTTCGGGTAACATACGGCGAGGGCTTCTCCCATATATCGCAGAAAGTACAAGCGGCATTACATCGGTAAGTAAGGTAGTAGTTACACAGCACAGGCCCCCGCGCTAACCGCCACGGCATGAACGAAAATACAACCAAAACCAGCCCTACCCTCAGAAACGGCCAAAACTTTAGCTAAGCAGCCCTCCAACGCCCTATCCCCCTCCCACAAACTTCTCCCCCCTTACCTCCAGGCCCAATCTAAAAGCAAGTACCCTTGACTTTCCCCTTAGAGCTGGCTATCACTCCCAAGTCTACCCCTCCTTCCTCACAAAAGGCTCTCGCCCGCTACTATTGCCAAAAGATTTAGTAACTTTGTCTCATGATGCTGCGCACCCTTCTCCTTCTTAGTACCTGTTTATGGGCTCAACGTATTCAGGTAGTCTTTGTAGGGGCTGTAACGGATACGAGTGCCCAAGTGCTGGTATGGGCTCAAGGCACCTCCACCGTCCAGCTATGGTATGGCCCATCCCCAGATGGAACCAACAGCCAGCTCCTCCCCTCCATCTCCCTCTCCCCAGAAGGCTTTGGAAAAGCAAGCCTGACCAACCTTAGCCCTTCTACTCGCTACTACTATCAAGCCTTCATCCCCAATGTAGATAGCTCCGGCGTCCAAACATTTCAGACTTTTCCATCCCCCGGGCAGCCGGCCTACTTTCGGTTTGCTTTTGGTTCGTGCCAGGCCTTCGGCTATGCGCCCCCTGCCAGCGAACCCATCTTTAGACGAATTGCCCTAGATACCCCTCTCATTTTTTTGCAATGTGGGGATTGGGGCTATCCTGACATCCGTTACAATCGTTTGCCTCACGATAGCACCACCTTCGCACAGTGGTGGGACACCATCGTAGCCTCCTATTACGCCCGGTACGGAGGAAGGGACATACAGCACCTTATGGCCGTAGCCCCCATAGACTATGTCTATGACGACCACGACTACCTACAGGACAACGCCTCCCGCACCTCCTCACCCTATATCAGTGACACTTTGATTCGGGAGTTTTCCTTACCGCCCTACGCCCGGCGCAATATCATTCATGCATACACGCAGTTTTTCCCGCATTATCCCTTACCAGATACAAGTGAGGGCATCTTTCATCGGATTCGCATAGGGAATGTAGAGATATTTGTATGTGATAACCGTTCGGCTCGGGACCCTGACCTGAATGCCCTTCGCTGGCGGGGAGATACGCTATTTTTTGACCCGCCGCCCTCCCACTCTATGTTGGGAGCGGTACAGCGAAACTGGCTTTTGGATGGGCTTCGCAGCTCCACCGCTACTTGGAAGTTTGTGGTTACGGGGGTAGCCTTCAACAGGGGCTATCGGCAGATACTTCAGGCCCTCTCTGGCAATAAAGCTCTTCAAGACTGCCGCCTACTCGGCATAGGTAACGGAGCTATGCTTTTGGCAGGTCTTACTGATACCTGGGCCGCCTATGCAGCCGAACAGGATTCCATCTTAGCCTTCTGTCAGCGCCATGGCATCCGAAATGTCATCTGGCTCTCCAGCGACTCCCACACCTCCGCCATAGACGATGGCGAAAATGCCGGCTTCCCCGAACTGATGGCCGGAAACCTGCGTCAAACCAACTCCCGCCTCGCCTGGCTCATGGCTAATGCAGGCCCTATCATGAGTACCTTCTGCCCACAGGCCAACCTCTCCCAAAGCTTCGCCCTCTGGAATGCCGGCGGACAAGGCTTAGGCAATACAAACTTCAACGACGCCTACGGGCGCATTGAGGTCTTCGGAGAGGACTCCGTTCGGCTCTCCATCGTAGATACAGCCGGCATCGTGATCGCTAGCCTCACCCTCCAAAATAGCTCCTCCTCTGCTCTACCCACCGTAGCACGACGCACCACCAGCTCCCCCATAGCCATTTCCTGGGACGCTACCTACGAAAATGCCACAGTCCAGCTCCTCTCCGAAGTATCAACCCCCGCCACCCTCCTCCTCACTAATCTCTCCGGGCAAATCATAGCCTCCTACCCCCTCCCAGAAGCAAAAGCCCATCAAACCTTACGTATTCCCATGGCCCATCTCCCCCGCGGCCTTTACTTTATAGTGCTACAGGCAGGGACCCAAATCTGGACCCACCACCTGATCCGCCCCTAATACCATTTGCAATCAAAAACCTTCTGAATGAAGAGAGATGTTTTGGTGGCGGCCAGCCCTGCGGGCTGGCCGCCACCTCACAAAATATCACCAAACTCGCATTCAGAAACTCTTTGCATGGAGTTGGTATAAAAATCCCAAAATCACTTTGGTATTCACTCCCCCCCCTCATGGCACCTTCTGAAAGTGCCTTATCTTTGCCTCGGATATGATACCTTCCATGATGATGCGGCGGTTGAGCTCCCTTCGGGTTGAGCTCCCGCTCAGGAGAATCGTGGGAATCGCATTTCTCACAGGATGGATCGGGCTATATGCCCAGCCGCTTACAGGTACACACTTCATCACAGGTACCTCGGCATTTAGTGCGAGTGGGGGACAGTTTGCTACTATCCAGGAAGCCTTTGACTCCCTCATGAGCCGGGGTGTAGGAGGAGGCGGGGTCACTTTTAGGGTACAGGATAGCTGGGTAGGATCGGCAACTGGGCAGCTGGCAGAACCTAACACGATCCGGCTGAGCACGTATACTGGCAGTGGACCCAACTCTCTGGTCACACTCACCTTCGCTGACCTTACGAGTCCCGTATACTTCGCTAAATCCCCTAATGGGGCCGCAGGAGACCGATTCATCTTCCGGTTCACAGGAAGCGTCAAGTACTTTACTCTGGACGGCGCGGGTAAGCTCATTCTCAAAAGTACCGCCACGGGTGGTACCTCCACTGGCCTGATCGGCTTTGTCAGTACAACAGCCACCCCCCTCGACATTGACGCTATCACCATCCGCAATGTCGTCATGCACGGAAGGGATCGGGGTAATACCTTTGCAGGAGTCTATATTGGTCAGGATGGTAGCCTAACTACAGGAACTGTCAGTACAAATAGCAATATCGGTGCCCTTGGAGGGATTACTATTGAGGGATGCACCATAGACTCGGTAAGTCGGCCGATATTCGTAGGGGGCATCCGTAGCAATACCCGAAATATTCGCGTCCTCAATAATGAGCTCGGCCATCCTACCGATACGGCCGGATGGTGCGCCGCTTCGAGTATCGGGGCTATCCATATCCGGGGAACTGTCGGCGTAACTGTGAGAGGCAATATAGTCCACCCGCAGCGAAGCACTAACTCCAATGTGGCAGGTATTCGTTTGGACTCCTGCGAAGCCGCAACCATAGAGAGAAACTGGATCAAAGGCGTAGTCTACATAGGAACATCGGGATTTGGTGCTTATGGTATAGCGCTAAACCTACCAGCCTCATATATTTCGCCTGCTCCTCAGACCACGGTGCTCAATAATATGATAGCGGGAATTTATGCAGACGGGGATAGGAGTAGTCTGAACGGAACTTGGGTTGTATCTGGCATATGGGTGACAGCCCCTTCGGCTGTAACGAATGCGCAAGTTAGTTTGATTCACAATTCCATCAACCTATTTGACGACCCTGATTTGTCTGCTAACCCTTTGACCTCGTATGTGGGCGCATCCTCTGGCATTACCCTTGGCTCTAATATCCAGGGTGGGGTAGTGATAGATGGCAACCTCATTCAGAATAAGCTCTCTCCCCGTCAGCGCTCGGGAGGCAATCAGGCTGCGTATGGAATACTTATTTACAACTCTTCCCTCGCCTCCAGTACCATTGATTATCAATGCTATCGCATAGACGCTACTCCGGCGAATAACTATATCGGCTGCCTTGGTAATCCTGCTACTGCTGCCAATAACCATGCTACCCTTTCTGCCTGGCAGACCGCTATAAGTGGTGAGGCCAACGGTAGGGATCACACGCCGGCAGGCGACGTCCCCTTCTTGAGTAATATAGATCTCCATCTGGATCCCAGCACCCCCTCCCTCGCCATCAATGCAGGCAATACAGCCTATAATGGGGCCTTTGACTTTGATGGGCAGACTCGGCCTCTACCTAATCCCCCCGGAAGTTCGGTTAACAATCCGCCCGATCCCGGCACCGCGCCGGATATCGGTGCTGATGAGCTGGATGGCACACCCTTCTCTTGTCCGAGCAGTCTGCAGGCGCCGGAGATCGTAGTGACCGCCACCTATCCGCCGCTCGCAGGCTCTGACTACCTCTGGGGCCAGCAGGTGGAGATTGACCTGGATCCCTCTTCCCCTACGCCTTCTGGAACCCTCAATCTGATTTACTCTCTGGATGGAGGGGCGACCTGGACCGCAGGACCAAGTGTGAGTAGTTTCCCCGTAACTATCACGCTTCCTCCGCTCACGCCGCCTACTTACACAGCCACCCTCACAATAGCCGTAGTCGCTACTGGCCCTGCCTTCTGCGGCCTGACGCCCGATACCAGCGACAATCCTGTATCCATCAACCTCACCGACCGGCCGGGCAACCGCGCTGCCACAGCTATCCCGATCTCCCTGACGCCCTCCGGTCCCGGGATGTGGACCGCTACCATATCCGATAGCACCAACGGGCCGGGCCTCAGCAATGAATACACGGGTCTGCCAAGGGCACAATCCTCTCAGGACCTCTTCTTCCTCATCCAGCTCCCTGAGTGCTTAGACTCCTTGGACATCTCTCTCTGCGGCAGCACTGGCACCCTTACCGATAGCTACATCCACCTTATCAATGCTACGGCGGCGGATACCATAGATAGCGATGATGGATGCGGCACCGGCTATTTGAGTAGGATTGTAGCGATAGGTACGCCTAACGCTAACACGCGGAATGCAAGCGCGCTCTCCAGCCCAGCCAGAGACTCTCTACTCCTCGTGCAGGGGCATACGCTCTACCTCGTCGTGGAAGGCTACAGTTCGGCCACGGGTACCTTCACGGTAAACATCACGGGCTACAAGATGCGACCCAGCTCCATTAGCGTCACTAACGCTCCCAGCGGGCCGGTATGCATAAACTCTGCTCCTATTACGCTCTATGCGACGACCCCGGGTGCCACGGCTTATCAATGGCTGGATGCCAACGGCAATCCCATCTCGGGAGCCACCAGCGCCACATACACAATCTCTCCCAACGCTGAGGGCACCCTCACTGTAATCGCCAAGGTCATCTTCAATCCCAATCAAGACCCAGCCTGTGCTTCTGATTTCCTAACCGACACAGTAACCATCATCGTGGAAGACACCGCTCGGGCCCAAATCGCCGATGCCAGCAATACTGTCGTCAGTGGTCAAACCCTCTCCATCACCGCAGGAAGCAATGTAACCCTCAATGTGAGCTCCCCGCAAACCTCCGGTAACAGCTACACCTGGAACCTGTACAACTCCTTCCCGCCACTGACTACGCCGCCGACCTCCACCGGCACGAACAACACCTTCACTATCAATAACATCAGCGCTGGTAGCTACACCGTCATCCTGGAAGCGGTACGAGGAACGGGAGCCTGCGGCACGACGCGGGACACCGTCTACCTGAACGTAACCACCGGCTTGCGGACGGATGCTAGCACCTTCAGCATCTTCCCGAATCCCAACACCGGGGCCTTCACCATCGTAGCCCCGGCGATGGATACCTATCGCATCCAGGTGCTGGATGTCGCTGGTCGCCTCGTGGCTGAGGACGCCTTCACGGGTAGCACGCATCCAATGCGGCTTAGCCTCCCCGCCGGCGTCTACCAAGTGCGCCTCATAGCAGGCGAGAAGGTCCAAGTAGGACGGCTGATTATCACCGAATAAGCGACCCTCCACGGCGCAGGCTCTGTTGGGGCACGGCATCACCGTGCCCCAACAGCTTTTTTTAAGAAGGCTTCTCCACCGGAAATCCTATCCCTCAAACTCCATCTGCCCCTTACGCCTCCAAAGAAGGACGGCTAATGATGACCGCCCAGGAGAGCCTCTCCCTGTGCAGACTCCTCAAAGACCCGGCCGAAAGGCTTCTCCTCCGTCTGCCGGAAACCCCTCTCCCCTTAAACCCCATCTGCCCCTTACGCCTCCAAAGCTTAAGCCATCCCGATACCTTTGCCATACTTTTGTTTTATCTACCTCGTCATGCTGAAAATGCCTTTTTTCAGGGTGAGGGCTGCCCTTTGGGTGGTGAGTGTTTTGTTGGCGCAGCCGCCAGGGGGTATGGGCCGACCGGGAGGAGAAGGCCGACCGGGCATGGGTAGCGATGAACGTTTCCGCCCTCCTTTGGAGACCACCCTCAAGGGCACCATCCGCGGCACCCTCAAAGACAGCGCCACCAAAGAGCCCCTCCCCTACGTGAGTATTAGCCTCTACCGAAGAGACAAACTCGTCACCGGCACCCTCTCCGACGAAAAAGGAACCTTCACCCTCCGAGAAGTGCCTATCGGACGTTATATCATGCGCATACAGCCCCTCGGCTACAAACCCACCAGCCAAATCGTAGAAACAACCCCCCTCCGCCCAGACCTCAACCTCGGCACCCTCTACCTCTCCGAAGTCGGCATAGAACTCCAAACCGTAGAAATCCAAGCCGAGCGCAGCCCCGTTACGTACCAGCCCGAAAAGATCGTTTATACCCCAGAAAAAGACCCCACCATCCAGGGCGGCGATGCCATAGATGCCCTCCGCAAAATGCCCGCCATCAATGTGGACTTAGATGGGAATATTCAAGTTCGGGGCAGTGGAGCCGTGCGCATTTATGTAGATGGCAAGCCCTCCTTGCTCTTTGCGAATAACCCGGGCGATGCACTGCGAGCTATTCCCGCCGACCAGATAGAGCGGATTGAGCTCATCACGAATCCCTCCGCCCGTTATGAGGCCGAAGGCGCCGTCATCCTAAATATCGTCCTCAAGAAAAACCGCTTAGACGGCCTCACCACGAGCTTCAACGTCGGCATCTCCTCGCAGTTTGCCAATGGCAGTGCTATGGTGGGCGCCAAAATCGGCCGCCAGTCCCACACCCTCAATGCCAACGGCCGCTATCGCTACGCCGGCACCGGCTACACGCGCTTTTACCGGGAGTCCCAGACCCCAGGTGGCCCTGCTACCCTCACGCAAGATGGCTCCTTCCTGCCCCGGCGCTTCATGACCGGTATCTTCTACAATGGCGAATTCATCCAGAATGCCGCCCGCACGTTTAGCTGGGGCGTGCAGTACCGAACCCTTTCCTTTGACCGCTTGAACGACCTGCTCGTTACCCTCCACAATCCCGCCTTAGCTAACGGAGCTACTATCACCTATTCCCGCCGAGCGACCTTCCCCCTGTACGACTGGGGACTCAATGCCAACTTGGACTATACCTACAAGTCCCCCACGCGCAATGGCGAAGAGCTTTTTGTATCGCTCCAAGGCGGCTTCTCGCCCCGCATCCAGCGCTATACCTTAGACCAGCTCGCTACGTTGGATACCTTTTTCCTGCGGGAACGTAGCCAGAACCGAGCCGACACTTATGAAGGCCAGTTTCAAGCCGACTACACCCGGCCCTTAGGCGAGCGCTGGAAAGTAGAGACAGGCCTACGTCTCAACCTCCGCAGCCTCTCTACTCAGTCGGCTTACGAACGCTTCAACCGCACGCTGGAGCAATTTGAGCCGTACCTCCTGCGGGCCGATACCTCTCGGATGACCCAGTGGGTGCCGGCCAGTTACGTTTCCCTCGCCTGGGCCAAAGACCGCTGGCTCCTCAAAGCCGGTCTCCGCTACGAACATACCTACAATGACGCCCGCTTTTTGCGCGGCACCCTCCCCATCCAGCAATCCTTTGGCAACCTCCTGCCCAATATCCTCCTGAGCTACAGCGTGCGGGGCCTTTTCCCCATTCAGCTCAGTTATAGCCAGCGCATTCGGCGGCCCTGGCTGCGTGAGCTCAACCCCTTCATAGACGCCGCCGACCCCCGCAATATCAGTTACGGCAATCCCAACCTCCGCCCAGAAATCACCCACAGCGTAGAAGCCGGATTCTTTCCCTTTCTCACCCTCTTTGCCCGCTACACAGAAGGCGCTATTGAAAATTACAGCTTCGTAGATGCCGCGGGGGTCACCCATACGACATTCCTCAATGCCGGCCGCCGAGGCTATTACGGCGCGACAGCTTTCTGGCGAAAAAGCTTCTGGAAAGACAAAATCACCCTCCAGCTCAGCGGCGAAGGCGCCTATGTAGACCTCTGGGCGGACCGAGGTACCTTTATCCTGCGAAACACCGGCTACGAGTATAGCGTGCGGGGGTCTATTCAGTGGCGGCCCCGAGCCGACTGGATAGCCGAGCTTTCGGGCAACTACAACTCTCCCCGGGTAGCCCTGCAAGGCCAGCAGCCGGTATTCATGTTTCAGGAGCTGGGCCTGCGAAAGACTTTCGCCCAAGGCCGCTGGTCCGTCGGCGCCATCGTGTATAACCCCTTCTACCAGTATCTCCGCTTTCGCACCTATACCACCGGGCCGGGCTTCGTCCAGGAAAACATAACCGGTGTGCCCTTCCGGCTCTTTGGCGTGCAGGTTCGTTACCAGCGCACCAGAGCCGGCGAGAACTTCTGGCGCCGTCGGCGCGGGGCCCCTTCGGACATGGGCGGCGAAGAGTGGTGAGAAGCGGCTTCGCTCTGCCTTATTGTTTTACCTTTGGGTATGCGCAATGTCATCCCTATGGCCGTGCTAAGCTGCTTATGGGCGCAGCAGGATGCAGCCACCCGGGCCCTCCTCCTCAAATATGACGCGAAATTCTGGCACCTCAACCTTGAAGTGTCGCACCTCACTACTACCCTCAAGGGCTATGTTCGTACCCTCATAGAGGTGACAGCCCCCGCACTGGACACCTTGGCTTTTGAGCTGCACAGCGCGCTGACAGTAGACTCTGTACGGGTCGGTGGGGTTCGGCAGAGTTTTTTGCGGCGGGGCCATACGATCCGAATCCCGCTCAATCCCCAGCCCCCTCAGGGGACGCTCGTAGAGGCCGAAGTTTTTTACCGAGGCACACCACCCTCCACAGGGGCCACAGGTATCTTCAACCGGGCTTCGCCTACCTGGGGAAATCAAGTAACCTGGACGCTTACCCAGCCCTTTTATGCGCATACCTGGTGGCCTTGCAAACAAATCCTAACCGATAAGGCCGACTCCGTATGGGTTTTCCTGACCGTGCCTGCGGGTACCAAAGCCGGCTCCAATGGCCTCTTAGAAGGCGTGGATACCCTACCCGACGGCCGCCTCCGCTACCGCTGGAAATCCCGTTACCCCATCGCCTACTATCTCGTGGCCTTTGCCGTAGCAGAGTACATTGATTACAGCTTTTATGCCCCTATCCCCGGCCTTTCGCAGCCGGTGCTCGTCCAAAACTACATCTATAACAACCCCGGCACGCTGCCGCAGTTTCAGGCGCAGATTGACACCACGGCGGCTCTGCTGCGAGAGTTTTCTAAACTCTTCGGCCCCTACCCCTTCCATGAGGAAAAATACGGCCATATGATGGCCCCTTTCAGCGGGGGGATGGAACATCAGACAATGACCACGCAAGGCTTTTTCACCTTTACGCTCACAGCACATGAGCTGGC
>Ga0079995_1060754_pt1 | contig 27350 bp, 35 predicted proteins | sample FaiFalFF_MnMetaG_2_FD_69198 | JGI IMG/M metagenome (GOLD analysis project Ga0079995, IMG submission 69198) | Freshwater microbial communities from Yellowstone National Park, Wyoming, USA - Fairy Falls C (FF_Mn_C) (SPADES assembly) (version 4) | ecosystem: Environmental > Aquatic > Freshwater >...
AGGCCCCCTCCTACCCTCTGCCTCCACTTCAGCCAAATAGAGCTTCGCCCCAACCCTCCTCCTGTCAGCAAGGGTAAGCTCTACGGTGAATGGTGTTTCAAGAAGCCCGATCTCGGAAATGGTTTTCGGATCAAGCACAATGTAGGCCGATCCAGCGTCAACTAATACCCTAACATTCTTTGAGGTCTTTCCCCTTACAACGATGTCTACGTAGATGTAGCCCACCTTAACCACTATGTTTATTGACCAGCGTAGCTTGTATCTGCCTTCGTCGCTTGGGTCTGTTGCAATAGTTCTTTCTCCACTTCCTCTACGTCCTTCTGTGTATCGATGGCCCTCCAGAAGACATCTCTGAACTTTACAGCCTTCAGCATATTCTTTTTCGCGAGTTCTGGGAATGTTGTCTTTTCGAGGTCTCCTTTTTCAGGTAGGTATTGGAAGATCTCTGGCTTAAAGTAGTAGACGCCCGCGTTGACCCAGTGGTCGAGTTGAGGTTTTTCGAGAAAGCCTTTCACCAAGCCGTTGTCTGAGAGTTCCACTACACCGAAAGGGCTCTTTAACGGGACTAGGCTAATGACGCCTACGCTACCCTGCTCAGCTAATACTGTGGGGTTCAGACTCGTTATTATGTCGCCGTTCACTGTGAGGAAGCCGCTTTCGTTCATTAACAGCCCCTCAGCGTTCTTCAGGGCGCCTCCCGTGCCTAAAGGCTCGTCTTCAACAGAGTAGCAAACTTTTACACCTAGCTTTGAGCCGCTTCCGATCACGCTGAAGAACTTCTCCTTCATATAGCCAGCGCACACAACAAACTCCTTAACACCATGCGATGAAAGCCACCTGATCTGCCACTCAATAATAGGTCTACCGCCAACCTCAACCAAAGCCTTAGGCCGATCCTGAGTTAAAGGCCTCAGCCTCTTACCATGACCTCCAGCTAAAATAACAGCCTTCATACAACTTCAAAACATCAATAAACACTAATAAGTGTTTTTTGGATATCTCTTTTCACGTTACGCTGTAAGCGTGCTGCTTTAAAACATTGCATTCCGATCATCACTTTAGCCTGAATGTTGAAGGATTTCAAACTCTATTGGCACCCGTCTAGGTTTAGGACCCTCAGGGATAATTACTATGTCCCAGGAGTCTATCTCAGGCCTCCCTATGATCAGGTCTACGCCTCCCTTCAGGTTCTCCGCAACCTCAAACACCGCTCCGCCGGGCACCTCCACGGCCTGAAAAACAACCCGTTCTGGTCTAGCGTTAACTTCCATAACTAGACCTCCCCTCCTCCTTTCATGGGAGGGTTTTCGGGGTGAACGGGTGAAGCCCCCACATCTGTCTGGTATCTTTGGAGGAGGTTCTTCACCGCTATAACGTCCCTATCCTCCTCCAACCCACAACTAAGGCACCTCATCCTCCTATACCCATTCGGGCTTATCTTATCCCCACATGTCGGGCATAGGCTTGAGGTATTCTTAGCGTTAAGATAGACTACCGTGAGCCCTGAAAGCCTGGCCTTATACTCTATTATGTTCTGAAGCCTTCTGAAGCTCCATCTGTTCAGCCTACCGTTCATAGCTTTTATCCGCTTCTTTTTCTCTCTGATGTTCTTCAGCTTCTCCATTACAACTACTGAAGCTTTTGCTTCTTTTGCCGCTGCGATTACTTGGTTTGCGGCCTTGTGGTATATGTCTTCAACCCTCCTCCTCTCCCTACCACTATATTTTGCCAGAAGGGGTTTCTCATTTAATCTAGGCTTGGACTGTAGTTTCCTACGTTTGAGGAAGTATGCTGTCCTTATGGCTCTCTCCCCAGTCTTAATGTTTCTAACACACTCCACCGAGCCGAAGGCAACATTGTTCTCGTTAATATCAACGGCTACAGCCACCCCGTTTGACCCTACAACCTCAACAGTCTTGGAAAAAACAACCTTCAGATAGAATCCGTCTTTATCCTTTACGAGCCAAGCCTGACCAACCCTCATCCCCTTAAACTTCTCATGGTATGTTCCATGGAGTAGCTTTAGAGTAGTCCTCCCATCTCCGGTGGCTATTGAAGCCTCCCAACCTTCAAGGTTTAGGCTGAATAGGTGGTCGTCGAGCATTATAACCTGCTTTTTGAACGTAGGCTTCCCAGCCTTTACTAGACCTTTTCTCTTAAGCTTCCTGAAGCTCCTGTAGATAGAGCATGCCATCTGACACGCTGTGTAGATGTAGTGTGAAGGCAGGCTAGAATATTTCACCCTCAACTCATGATACTTTTCAGCCTTCAACCTCTTGAAGCTCGTAACCTCCTTTGCGCAAGCATGATCAAGTAGCTGGCCTAAGACCTCTCTATATGTCGAGAAAAGGCTCTCTGGGATCGATCCATCCAGCTTAAAGGATGCCGTAAGCTTAACAGTCTCTGATGGCATTTTCAACAGCCTCCACAACTCTACTCTTTTTATGGCTTCTCGCTCCGTAAACCCTTCCAGCAAAGCTCAAGTCTTCAACGAGCTCCTGCTGTGGCTCCTTAATCTCTTCAGAATCTATGGTTTCTACCCGACATCCATACGAACTGAAGAAAGCTTCCAAATATTTAAAGCCGAAGCGAGTCAGCCTATCCTTGTAGGTCGTGAACACGGCTTCGATTTGCCTTTCAGCTACCAGCTTGAAGAGCTTACTTAGACCTTTTCTGTTCTCGTTTAGCCCCGAAGCCACGTCCTCGATCACATCTATGTCCCGATAGCCCTTGCTTTTTGCGTATTCGACCAGCTTCCGCTTCTGCCTCTCAATATCCTCTTTTTTGATCAGCCGAGCTGACCCCTGCATATACAGTAACCTTACCCTTCGGCGTCTGCTCGCCAAGAAGCCTTCTGATTTCACTCTCAGGATACCTATACTTCCCACCAGGAGTTTTAATGTATTTTATCTTCCCTGAGTAAACCCACTTCTTCACAGCAACGTAAGAAAAGCCGAAGAGCTTCGCAACCTCACCAGTTGTGTAAAGCTTCTCAGGCATCCAGGTTATTTAAGTGATTCAAGTTTATAACTTTACGCTAGAAAGAAGCAGTTTCTAATCCCCACCCTACAATAACCTACTATCCTTAACCTCCCACCTTCATCAGCCGTCCTCAAATCATAAGGCTTTTCCAGCGGTGTGAAAGCACCCAGTTCATCTGAGAGGCCTCTCGACATAACGCTCCTGCCTGCCCCTGTATCCACCACCGCTTTAAGCTTAACCGATTTACCTCCAAACCTCAACTCGACATCCGCTACAACCTCGTCCAACTTCATGAACTTTCACACACGCCATACTGTAGAAGTTTCTTATAAGTCATTTACTCAGCATATCCCAGTTTTTGGAATAAAAAAGCACCCGTCCATCCTCATGAGAATTCAGCATTCATTCCTCACTATCCTATACGTTTCTCCTCATCAGTCAACTAAATTCGACTCTTTAAAACTTGTAAAGACGATCAAAATCAAGACAAACGTATACAGATCATTTTTTCGTAAGCTATCAGGTATTTTAGAAGGGACCAGATGATCCTATTCTTGCTGAGTGTGAGCTTGAAGTTCTCTAGGTCAGAGGTCGTAACACCTCTAATTACAGGCAGTATTGTCAGGTAAGTTAGAAGGAAGACCAAGCCTCCAGCTATGATTCTTATGATGTTGCCGTAAGTGAATATATGTAGGAACGCGAGCGTTGGAATGGCGGATACGAGAGAAGCCATGTATATTTTGGTGGATGCTTTGACATCAACTCTCGCATGGAATCTCCTCCTTGCCACAAATAAGCCGTATAGTAGCGGGAAAACGTTCGATACAAGTAAAGCAGCTATTAGGCCTGGAACCCTGTATAGCATGGTCAGCATCGGTGCGAGGGGAAAGAAGACCATTAGATTGATTAGATTGGATTTGAAGACGACCCTCGTCTCACCCACCCCATTAAAGAAGTGGCCTAGAACGGCTAAACCAAAGCCAGTGTATAGGAACGTCAGTACATAAAGTGAGAGGAATGCCGGCGCCAACTCATAACTTGGACCATAAACTAAATAAATAAGGTCTTTTGAAAGGACCGCTAAAACCGTTGAGGCTGGAACAACCAGCAAAGCCGAGTATTTAATCGATAGCGTGAAAAGCTTACCCAGATCTTCATTACTGTGGTCGAGCTTTGAGAAGGCCGGGAAGAGAGCAGCTAGAGGAAATGTTAAAAGGCTAACTGCCGCAGCAGACAGTGTAGTGGCTACAGTGAAGTTTCCTATCTCGACGTTTGTTGCGAAGAGGGCTAAAACAAGGGTCTGGTACTGTCCTAGGAGGTAGGCCAACAGGGTTGAGAAGTAGAGCGGAAACCATAAGCCAGCATAACCTTTAGGTTGTTTGAAAACCCGTTGCCGGACGGCTCACCATACTCCACATAGATTTTGAGAAGAAGCAAGCCCCCAACAAGCCCAGCTAGCGCATAGCTTGCTACATGACCGATTATTGCGCTAGCAACCCTTAGGCTAGAGACGATGAGAAGCGGGCACATAACCGTCCTCGCCACAGCCCGGACGTTCATGATGAGGGCATCGTTCTCCATCTTATCCAGCCCCACGAAGGCGGAGTTCAATGTTGAGTAGAGCGTTTGGAATAGGATTGCAAGGGATGCCGGCCTAACGTAAAAACCCATTTCAGGCCTTCTAAGAATAAGCCCTGCAAGCTGATCTGAGAAAAAGAAGCTTAGTAAGAATGAGGCTAGGCTTACGGCGAGCTTAAATATGAAACCAGTCCTAAGCATGCCGGCGACCAGCTGAGGCCGTCCCTCAGCCCTCAGCTTGGCAGAATACCTTATCAAAGCCTGATCCACTCCTAGGTCAATGAGACCGATGAATATTGATGGTACTACAAGAGAGAGGAGAAAACGCCATAAACCTCTGGGCCCAAGAGCCTCGCTATGATAATAGATCCTACGGCTAGTACGAGGGTAGATGATGCGTTCCCAGCGAATAGGAAGAACCCTCCCCGAGCGGACTCCTCAGCTACGTCAACAAGCCTTCTAAACACTGCACCCACACCATATCCTCACATAATATAGATTCAGACCCTCCCCTCCTTTCTTCAGCGTTGAACACGTATGTTCTCTGAGGAAAGGAGTCAAGCCCAATAGTGAACTTCCAATGAACCAGGAGGGCGACAAAGGGAATGAAGATCTAGAGCTAAGCATGACCCTATACGAATCCATACTTAGCTCAAAATCCTTACCTTTCTTACTATAAAGATGTAGGCTGGAGCTACTGGTAAAAGTTTCATAATGCCTAAATGATAAACCTTCACTGCTTTCTCCAGTTTAAAGCCTGACTTCTGAAGGATCAATAAAGCATTTTTGACCGTGACGTCAAAGTTAATGTACGCGTAGTCCATCATTCTTAGAATCCTTGATTGGGCCCATTTAGGCATGAAGCCTACTAGCGACCATTTCATGTGAGGCTCAAAAAGATATTGGAGGTTTGGAAGCTGAATTATAGCTACCCCACCCTGCTTCAGTACCCTGTAAAGCTCCCGCACGCACTTGGCCGGGTTTCCATGATGTTCGAGAAGTGAGAGAGAGGACTGCGTCTACCGAGCTATCACGCAGGGGAAGTTGTTGAGCATCCGCGCAAACCTTCTCAATGTATGGGTCTTCGAATCCTCTTAACAACCTACTTTCTATATTTAATGCTATGACTAGGCGTTTCTCGCAGGCCAAAGCCTTGCTAAAGGCGCCTGTACCACATCCGACATCCACAACTATTCCCGCATCATCGACATAATGTTTAAAGTGGTTCAGATACTTGCCAGTCCGTTCCTCATAGATATGAAGTCTGTTCAATAATCCAACTACCATAAAGATGTTCAAACACAAGCCTTAGTATGTTTCTCTTATGGTTTTTGATAATAGAAGTTTGCCTGCGCGTTTATCGACTAATGTTTTTAGCATATTTATTGAGGTGGCTCTCGTTAGGCTGTCTCTTCGGAGTTTCCGTGTTGGTATGGCCAGCCATGTTAGTAGCGAGATCCTGTAGGTGCCTCAAGCATTCCTAAGCGGATCTTTTTGGTTAGGTTTATGGCTTTTTAAGAATTAGGCAGGCTATCCCAGATTCTTCTTTGAAAGTCTGTTTATCCATCTTCTCTTTTGAGAGTCTTAACCAGCAGAGGCGTTTTCTGCTTCTTAATGGATAATAGTAGTCCTCTTTAATGATCTTTAATCCTTTCGTTAGTTCGCCTAACCTCTGCCTATTATATACCCTTTCAAAAGATGTTACTCTTAAGGGCTCTCCTCCGATGTATGGTGTTGTCAGTACTAAAATGCCTTCATGTTTTAGTATTCTTACAAGCTCCTTCATGGCTCTTAGCTCTCCGTCAGCATCCTTCACCGTTTGACCGTATGGTTCAAGGCCGACCGCCATTCTCCGCCCCCAACAAGATCGGAGAGTCCGCTCAAGGATATCCTAGCCTCATCAAGTCCGTTGGCTACATCCTCTAAAACTGCAACAACTTCGTATCCCACTACCACCAATTGTCCTAACAACTTTTATCTTCCTCTCAGCGATCATCATACCGTTGTACACCCTCTTCTCTTAGCAGCGGAGGTATCTAGTGCACAAGCCTAAAGTATGAAAGCCTCTACCCTTCCTAGAGTGCCCGTCGTGGTGTCCGGTATCATGTCAGCTCTCTCGACCGTTAAAGATCCGATGATTATGTGCTCATCGATTGCGCTTCCCCTCAGGGCCTCCTTTACCCTCTCTGGAATCTCCGCGACCGCTACAGCCTCAAACTTCAATAAACCACTCACTTTAAGCTATTAAAATATATCTGGGCGTAGTCGTTATCATATATCTTAGTAAAATTAAAGTTGGTAGAAAATACTTTGTCAAGTCTGTCCCAAGAAGAGGTCTCTATTCCTTGATTATAAAACCAGTCCACTTTCTGCCTATAAGACCTAAGAATCAGGCTAGAAGATAAGAGCTGTTTTACTTCGTAAAGACTAGCAGGATTGTCAAGGAATCTGTTTAAAACATATCCTGTGAAAATATAATCTCTGTTGAGAATACTACTTAAATATCTTAAGAAAATCAGGCTAATGCTGTCACTCGTTATATCTAAATTCCGGTTAGGATAGGTGAATAATATTGCCGAGGGGGCTTTTTCCCAATCCTTAACAGCATACAAATAAACAGTTTGGAAATCTGCAAAAAAAGATAAGGGAATTAACAATATACATACGTAGGAAAGAATTTTCACGAAATGCTCTTTCTTCTTAAACAGCCTAGCTAGACAGTATGTTGCCAAAATTACTGGAGTTACGAGACCTAACAAAACGACTCTGTCTAGCCAAATCCTTGATGGGGGCTCTGACAAGATAATGAGAGCAAAGCTAAATAACATTGTTCCAAAAAGGACACCAATAAATAAGCGCACTTTATGTTCTTTAAACCCAAAGATAGAACCTATAAGCGCACTTGCTACAATAAACAAAAGGAAGCCTTGTCTGTATCTCAGAAGTATTTCATTATATATATTACGACCAAAAGTCGACGCGGAACTCACCAATTCAGTAATTAATGAGTATATAGCGGTTACGTCGGTGAAAACATCGTAAAGGTGTATTGATCCTTGCTCTGTTATGTTAACTGCCACATGCGTATGCCAGGAAAACCACGTTATGAGACCAAGCGCTGATAAGAAAAGTAATTGACGTCTTTTTATCGACTGAAAGAACCCACTAACGAAATATAGTCCGAGAAAGGTTGTTAACATCAAAATTGACGTAAATATGTGTGTTATGACGATCGAAAAAACCAATAGTACTACAACTGCCAATCCATTTCTTGATATGGGTTTAAGACAAAGGCACAGTGATAGTAGAAACATAGGCAAGGCATGCGCTTGCGGACTGAACTGGAAATAATCTGCGAATCTAAAGTTGCTCAAGAGAAATAGGGAAAATGCAACGTAAGTGAGTTTATCGTTAAACAAAATTCTGATTAAGATATAAATCATAATCAACGATGCGATTCTGACGATAAGCGATAAAATAGTAGCCACATACAGATAATCCATACCAATAATGTACCGCACGGTATTCATTAGGATATAAGAACCGGGATAGCTTAAACCGTAGATAGTATAAGCGGACTTTGCAACATTTCCCATTGCTGCATCATTTGCAATAGCTGCATGCAAGTACTGGTCCCACCCGAAAATTATCGGCCATTGGATGTATGGAAAAATTAATATAAGATACGCGGCTATGAGAGGAACAAGACTAACGTCCCCGCGGTATACGAAATAAAACAACAAACCCAACAATATTATCACTATCGGCCAAAACGGATCGGGAAGCATATAAAACGAATCAGGGGGAACAAGTTTAACTCTCTTAAAATCTAGTGTCAACCATAATGGGCCTAAGAGTAAAATAACGGTAATAAGTATATAAAGTAGAAAGTCTAACTTCCTCAACACACTTCTAATTGTTTTTCTTGAGGATCGTCTTGGTTAATGGTTGTCCGGTGGAGTAGTGTTGTGATATGTCTTCTGCCTGCTAGCTTTTTACTATGCTCGAATCCGCCATACCCCATCACTGACCTCCCTGAATCCCATACAAATTTCATTAGGAAAGAGACCTTAATAGTTTTGATACCAGTTCATATACACAGGCCCGTGTGACTGACATCGGTTACTTCATCAACGGCTAGACGTCTTCGAAAGTCTACAGTGACAGTTAAGAGTTCAAATCGTTTATTCTGTTGCTAGAAACTCCCTTAGGATCAACCAATGTAGTTTCGAAAACTCAATTTCACTTTCTTTACATCGATCGTACAAGGTAATGTTAGTTACAAATATTGGTTTATCGTAACTCGCTGAGGCATAGCCATGCATTCCTTTAGGTATATTTCTTCTTCGAAAGAAATCCGGAAAAAACACATTTTTTTCGTTTAAAGCAAATATTATGTGTCCGTACAACTCTTTGTTTATTCCAAAAATTAAAAGTTCGTGTTCTTCTAAGATTCGTCCATAATCGCTCAGACCTTGCAACGCTTCGTAAATAATATCTTCGGTTTTCCTATTAAAGACAAAGAAAGAGGCAAACGTTGAACCAATATATGGTACATAGTCTATTAACGGTCTTATTGATGTTTCCTTGGTCATAATTTTTTCTATGTTGATAGTCTTCTCAACCGGAACCATTCCATGGTCAGACATAATTATAAAAGACATATTTTCAAGTCTTACTTGTAGAGTTGTTATAGTTTCCTCTATAACTCCATCCAGATATTCAACTCTCTTTCTAATCTCATTTGACAAAGGGCCGAATCTATGTCCTAGTCTATCTAGCGAGTTAAGCTTGACAATCACAAGATCATGTTTTTCAAATAGTTTCAGTATCCCTCTCAACGTATTTTCTTCTGATAACATTAATTTCGGTTCCACCCATGTTGCTCTGATACCATTTCTACCCAGGACCTGGAAAAGATCAGGAATAATTCTGCACTTGTGATTATATGTAGCAAAATACTGGAGGTATTCCGTTGGTATAAGATGCGGAGTTCCATAGTCTTCTTTAAATAGTAAAAACCTAAACCCCTTGTTTATATCATCGGTTGGACTTAACTTATCAAAAAAAGCCGTAAGGAACTTTAGAAAATTGAATTTGAGGTCTTTTCTACCTCCAGGGATAAATATTTTGTCATGCCATATACCACTTTTACATGGATCAAGACCTGTTAATATAGCTGTTCTTATTCCCTCATAGGCAAACAATGGCTTAATTGTTAAATAGTAATTTTCGTTACGTAGTCTGTCTAGGTAATACGCATATTTTAAATATCTATCAGAGAAAGCGTCCAATATTAATACAAAGAGTTTTTTGCCCTTAACCACGCAACTCCCCCCTAGAAAGTTTTTTCATGAAGAGATATGTCCGCCAATCTCAATAACCTTACTACCAGTTTTAAAATAATACTAATTTTCACAAATGAGTTTTTGTTTTTTTCTAAGTCCTTAATATAGCTGCAGCTAAGATATTCCTTAAAAAGGTTTGGATTTACATTAGTATAACCGCGTACAAGAGCCTTTAATAAGTTAATTCCAATATAAGTTAAATAAACAAAATGGTTTTTTATAGAAAAAATAAGCCTAAGCTTCACAGGTATTTTTTCTTTTCGTGCTTTTATAAAGAACTTAACATTAGAGAGTGGGATATAAAACGTTAACAGTATAAAACTTAAAAACTTGGCTAGTGGATCACATCTTACCATTACAACCTTCTTTAGATAGTCCGAGAAAAATCCTGCTAAAGTTACTATCCCCACCTTATTTAGGATTTTACTATTACTCCTTGAAAAACCACTCAAAGGAGTAATAATTCCGTAACCACATATTATGTACAGAGAAATAATTTTGTCAAGGGTTTCTAAGACATGTGTACTTGATGAATTAAGGTCAAAGTCATCGATTAATGTGCGATCTAAAAGCTTGCGTCTCTTACATGCAAAAAGTATGTAAGAGTCTAAATTAGGTACTATTCTAAATATTAACTTCGGCAGCCTTGCGGAACATGACTCAAGAAATGCTATACATCTTCCAGAAAAACTAGGTCTATATATAGAGTTATCAAGAAGACTGAAAATTGTCGGTATCTCGGTATATGTTTTAAGTACCTCATAAATGTAATTAAGTGTACGTTTATAGGTCCTCGAATGAAAAGGATAAAGTGACAAAAGACTGTGTACTTTGGTGAATAGTATTAGTATTCCGTTATATAATGATAAATCTTTTAAGTTCAAGTTGATGATACTTCTTATGTCAATACCACACAAATGCTTTGATGCAACTTTTAATTCATAATATTTTAATAATGGTGTCCCTCTCAAGAGTTCGTAAATTGGAACGTATGTTATCCATATGGAGAACTCCTCCAATATTGCCTTAGTCGGCGAAGACAGGCCCAATCTTTCATGAATCTCTTCTGTCGTAGTCCTAATGATATGTGAGCTGACGGGTTTAGTTGTAATTATTAAAATATCAAAATCCCGTATTGGTTGCACAGAGTCATTTTCAATATATATTGCCCCTTCCATTCTGCCAAAACTTCCTATCATGTAGATTGATATACATGATTTTCCCAAATTATTTACTATTGTCTCTGTGGTCACACTAAGATATTTTTGCATAATGGGTTCAAATCTTCTATAATAATGCATATATATCCGATCTAAATCATGCAAACCATTGCTCACTTTTATCTTCATACTATTGGTGTTCTAATGCTATTTTTCACCAGAGCTCGTCTGAAAAACATTCATTTTCTTCGCATGACTAACAAGCAGGTCTGGAAGTAGCCGTGAGATGGAAAGGTACAGCATCAACCTTCACAGGCTTTATATAACTAGCATGCATCAAAATAACCGGGAGGGTTTTCAGATGAGTTCATACGCATCCAGTTCTTAGCCCGTTAACAAACTTGACATAAGAAATATCATTATATGTCTACTTTATTTGTTCTGATTTTTACCAATTTCATTTAGGAGTTCTATTACGGTTTTCGCAACTGCTTGTTTAGATTTCATCTTCGGTTCAAAGCCTAATTCCCTAATACTGTCTATTTCCAGTACTATTCTCTTTACGTCTCCTAACCAACCTATTCCATGTAGTACTGGCTTGTACACTTTTTCTACATTCTTTAACTTCATAGTCTCTATCACAGTATCTGCTACTTCGTCTACAGTTATCCAATCTACTGATGCTACATTGTACACTCTGTAGTTTTCATGAGTCTTCTTCCAAACCATCATGGTAGCTTCTACAGCGTCTATAATATATATGTAGCTCCTCAACTGGTTTCCGTCTCCTAGGATCTCCAGTCTCCTTGGGTTTGCTAATAGCTTATTTATAAAGTCCCAGACCACTCCATGTCTAAGCCTAGGTCCTACTATGTTAGCATATCTGAGTATGACAGCCCTTATATTGTAGAGCATAGCATAAGCATGCATTATGTTTTCGCAAGCAGCCTTACTAGCCCCATAAACCGAGACGGGCCTCACGGCTGCCTCCTCGCCTACGGGATACCCCCCAGACTCTCCGTAAATTGAACTCGACGAGGCGAATATTATCTCCTTCACATCCCTCCTCCTCATAGCTTCTAGGAGGTTAAACGTAGCTACGACATTATTAGTAAAGTGAGTTTCAGGATCAGTCACAGACACCCTCACCTCAGGGTTTGCAGCAAAGTGGAACACTACTTCAATGTCTTCAACAACCCGAAAAGCTGCATCCAGATCCCTCAGATCAGCTGGAATGAGTTCGATGCACTTTTCGCTCAGCCACTGCCTCAGATTCTCAAACCTACCGCTACTTAAGTTATCAACTACTCTAACTTTATAACCTTCCGTGACAAGCCTATCAACAATGTGGCTGCCAACGAAGCCCGCCCCCCCAGTTACAAGTATTTTCATCGATATTCGTGCTATATTCTACAAGGTGTTATAGATTAGTAGCCGTATCCTCATTATTTTGTCACACGTAGGGCTTGTTTCTTAAAAAGGACCTCGTTGAATGGTTTCCGGATCATATTATATATTCAATGAACTAGCGAAGTATGACTAGGATTTTCGGCTAATTTTAAGTTTCTTATATGAGCATGCGATGGTGTCCAAATAAGCATTTTTGCTCACCTCCCCTTCGTGGCCTGATAGTATATTGTGAATAGGCTTAGTAATAGCTTTAGGTTCGTGATTCCCTGTATGTGGTCTCTCGCGCTCATCGTGTGGTGGAATACTACAGTTCTCTCCTTTTAGGTATCTGAAGAACCTCTCATACCTATACTCTAGCCCAAGCCTCTCAAACGCCCACCTATACCATGGGCCTCTATCAACCAATACCAACGGCCTGTTAGTACACATCTTTAATGCTTTCTTGAGGAATGATAGGGCGTTTAGGCTGCTCCTCCCATATGATGCCTCTAGGGCCAGTAATTCCCTGGAATCTACGTCTACAGCGGACCATATGTATACGTAGCTGTCTCATCAACAGCGTTACATCTCCCTATACCTGGGCTCCTTAGAAACCCTGATCTCAGATACACTCTGGCTAGGTAGTGTACTGCTGACTTGCTTATAGGCTCCAAAGCAATGCTAAGAACCTTAGAGACCTTTAACCTCCCTAACTTTTTATTACGAATAAAACAGCCAGAGACAAGGGCCACAACATCCATACAAACAAAACACAACAACAGGCCTTTAATAACACCTTATTTGAACACTATCTGAGCATGCGTATGTCTCTAGATCTAGACATACCCTATCTCTATAGCCATGACATAAAGTTCCAGAAGTAATGTAAGAGAATAAGGATGGAAACAAGGAGGAACAATCTTAAGATTAGTTAAGTAGGATATCCTATTGCCAGGTCATTTATAGGCTACTAGAACTCTATACTTAAACAGCAACTAGAACAGTATGAAGGTCAAGCCTTGAGCTTTTTCGAAGCGGTTCTCTAACTAGTAGAACTTGAAATTGCTACTTTTGTTGAGACTCCTGGCTTCAACTACTTGACCTGCTTTTCCCAGAGTATATCCTTCGTCCATAGGTTCCTCACAGCTGCCGCTACTAGGTATAGCTGCATAGCTATCCACGTCCTATAGGGCTTGCACAGTAGTGAGAATGCGCCTAAAAGTAGCAGCGCTATTGCTAGTGGTGCAACGGTCACGGATTCATATACGAGCATTACCATCGCCGCGACCAACAACCAAGGGTTAACTAGATGTAAGTAAACATTTGCTAGTAATATTAATTTAAACCTCTCAGGAGCTGTACCTGTATATCTTATAAATTTAGTAAAGTGCTGGATTAAATGTTGAGCCCTCCTAATCCTCCACTTGTGATAGTCTTTCTTTGGAATTATCTCGGAACACTTTATCTTCTCGAAGGCTATAGCTCTATACCCTTTTAAAGCTATAAGTGTAGCGGCATAGTTCTCACCGGAACCCATGAAAGCTGGGAAACCGCCTACCTCCTCGAGGAGACTCTTCTTGAAAGCCGCTAACTCGCCGTGGAAGATTGGCGTAGCCCAAGCCTTACTTTCAGCAATCCTCACAACATTGTAGAAGTCTCTATAGCTCTTTTCAATTTCTATTGGGCCGTTAGAGGACGGGATCTTAGGGCATGTCACTGCCCCTATAGAGGGGTCAGAGAGAAGACTTAAAACCTCCTCAAGAGTTCTCTTATCAAGCCACTTGCAGTCGGCATCCGTTACGACTACCACCTCGCCGGTGGCGACTTGCAGAGCCTTATTTAGAGCGTAGGCCATACCTTGCCTAACGCTCTCTTGGATCAACTTTAGTTCAATTTCCGGATGTTCCTTAGCCCATTCTTTGACTATTTCTGGCGTCCCGTCGCTACTAGCTGAATCTATTACTATGAGTTCAAATAACTCTCTAGGATAACTTTGAGCAGCTATATTGTCGAGCTTCTCCCTAATCAACTTTGCCTCATTGTAAGTAGGCACGATTATCGTGACCTTATGCTTGTAATTCTTTATCTGCTTAACGTTCCAAGGCTTATTCAAATATACATGTTTCAAGTACGCATAATAAAGTAAGGGAATACCAAAGTGTACTCCGGTCAAGATTACAGAAATAGTTTCGAGAATCATTCTCTCCAATTATTAACTCTTTACTCCACTACAACGAGATCGTCAACTTTTCCTGAGAGCTAGGTTGGCAAACTCGTACTCTGCTACGTTGTAGTTGCCTTGGTATCCGAGGTAGTTTTCCTGTAGAATTATCGAGGAGTAGTTCTGGTTTAACGAGGTTAGGAGAAGAACCACTACTAGGAGTATATGAAGAAGGAGTTAGCAGTATGCCCGCTACTTTTTATACTGAGCCCAGCTTGATGCAAGTTCTGAGCCTCTAGGATACACAACACTCTCTCATTCCGGAGAATCCGTAGCATAATGATAGAGTGGCGAAACAGGCTTGGTGAAATCCGTGTATTTTATTTCTATTCCAAGTTTCTTAAGCTTGGCTGTAAGCCTTATGTGCTTTTCGTAGTCGGTGTAGGCCTGTTCTAGTGTGCTGCTGTCGAGCCAGATCTTGGAGGGGATGTGTAGTATGAGTTTTCTGTCGCTGGCTTTGAGCATGTCGTAGATGTTCATTAGCCATGTGAGGTCTCCTAGGATGCATGTGACGGCTATTGTGTCCGCGGCCTCTAGCGGCCTCGGTGTTTTCTCGTCGACCGTTTGATCGATTATTCTCAGGAGCGTGAGCATCTCTCTCATGGTCTGGGGTTCGGCGAGCTCGTATAGGATTCCATGGTCGAATTCCACGGTCTCTAAGACGGTTTTTACTGCTTTTAGGAGGGCTGTCCGCGTGTCCCTGAACTTCATTGTCTGGAGCCTGTTCTGCTCGTCGACCAGCGTTATGGTGTATGGTATTGCCTGTGCCGTAAGCATGGTCGCCAGGGTTAGGAACTCGGCAGCGGCCTCGTCCCTGGTTACCGGGCCTGCGGTCTTTAAATCGTATACGAGGTTTACCGCGCCGCCTGAGTCTTGATGGAACTGCTTAACCATTAGCTTCTGGAGCCTCGCTGTCGCCTTCCAGTCTACTCGTCTCAGCTCGTCTCCGGGTATGTACTCTCTTGTCTCGGCGTATTCTGTCCCCCTACCTATCGTCTGGACGGGGACCTCGTAGGCTGTTTCTCCTAGGGCGGCCAGAAGCTCTAAGGCCCTCACCACTGCTTGGGCGACCCTCGGCAGGACGGTAAGGCTTGTCTTGAATGGTAGATGGACCCTAGACATGAAGGCTTTGAGGGGTGCTTCGGCTTCTACAGAGATCCATTCGGACCTGTATACGCCTGCTAGGTTTGGGGAGAACTCCAGGCTCAGCCTTTCATTCAGCCTGTAGGGTTGGGGTCTTGCCCTGCAGAATCTTATTGGATGCTCCACGGAAACCACGGCAGGCTTATCCGATTCGATTCTGGCCTCCATGGTGTGCCTTGTCCCAGCCACCATCCTCAGCTCGATGTGTTTAGGGTTTACTGTGAGCTTCTTGAGCTGGCCAGCCTTCCGCAATGCCGTGATTAGTGAGTAGAGGGTGAGTGATGTGGCTGCGGCTGCCGCCGAGAGGATTAATGTGTCTGGGAGTAGTGCGTGGAGGAGGGTCAGTGCCGCCGCCGAGGATATGAGGGTCTTGCCGGCCGGCTTCAGCCTGATCATGCTATCCTTTGGGGACGGGTGTTATGGAGAGGATTTCCTCGACTACTTGGTCTTCGCTGACTTCCTCAACGAGCTCTCTCCGGAGCTGGAGCCTGTGCCTTAGGACATGCGGTGCGACGGCCTTGACGTCGTCTGGGATGACGTAGCTGCGGCCGCTTATTAGGGCGTGGGCCCTGCCGGCCTTCATCATCCATATGCTAGCTCTGGAGCTCGGCCCCTCTAGGAGGGCGTGGTTTTTCCTCAGCCCGGTGACGAGGTCGACTATGTACTGCCTGACGGGTGCGGAGACGTATACTTTACGGGCCTCCTCGACAAGCTCCAGTACCTGCTTCTTGCCGGCCACCTGCCGGACCTGCCCTGCCTCTATTAGGTCGGCCACCTCTAGGATCTTCACCTCCTCCTCCGGCGTGGCATAGGAGACCCTCACCTTGTAGGCGAACCTGTCGACCTGCACCTCGGAGAGAGGGTATGTTCCAGGGGAGCCGTATGGTATCTGCGTGGCAAGCACTAGGAAGGGCCTGTCGACGGGGTGGCTGACACCCTCTATGGTTACCTGCCTCTCCTGCATAACCTCCAGGAAAGCCGCCTGAGTCTTCGGAGGAGCCCTGTTCAACTCGTCCACAAGCACGATGTTAGCGAATATCGGGCCCCTCCTAACATGGAAGTCGCCGCTTCTAACGTCGTAGACGACTGTGCCCAGTATGTCTGCGGGCAGTGTGTCTGGGGTCATCTGTATCCTGGCGAAGTCTAGCCCTGTTGCTTGGGCGAAGGTCTTCGCCATAAGCGTCTTAGCCGTGCCGGGAGGGCCTTCGAGGAGGATGTGGCCCTCGCTGATGAGGGCTATGAGCATCATCTTTATCACCTCCTTCTTGCCCACGATGAAGCGTTGAACCTCTGAGATGATGCGCTCAGCCACTGCTGACAACCCTGTCCCTCGCCTCCTTCAAAGCCTCGAGGAGACGTCTGTCCCAGCCCGGATGCCGTCTGATCAGCTCGTCCACCTCCTCGCCAGCGCCTTTGGCAGGCCTTTCTCTAATTATCAGCATGTAGATTACTGTTATTGTTGTGAATGCTAGGCTGTATTTGAGCTCTGGCGCTGTAAAAGCCCTGTACACGGCTAGAACATTGTTTCTGTACACTAGCTGCGGCGTGGCCTGCCATACCCCCGCATCCACAAAGACCTTCTTGCCTCCGGCGATGTTATGGAGCAATTTGAGGTTGTCACCTAGGCCGATGACACTGTTCAGGAAGATGCTTGAGTCGGAGAAGATTATGATGCGGCCTTTTCCGTAAGCCGTCATGGCGGTTACTGCGAAGGGGCCTGTAGGCTCCCCTGGCGAGGGCTCGGAGTCTCCGTCTAGGTCAATGAAGCTGAAGCTTGAGGAGTAGGTCAGAACCTTCAGACCAGGGCCTTTGACGTCCAGTGTTGAGGGAAGGTTCAACGCAATATTCTCCACACCTAACTCATGTCCGACCTTAGTTATCTTCGGCATTCTCCAGCTTCTGTAGTAGAATACAGGGTCTAGCATTGGACGGCCGTCGACTGCTACATCCAGTCCTAGGCCCGATAGGATCGGGTTTACCGCACCTGTCTCATCCATAAGCACAAGCGTTCCGCCACCTAGGAGATATTCCTTTAAAGCCTCGATGTGGATCTCCGTAACATTAACTGATGGGCCGATCACAAAGAGAATGGAGTTTTCCGCGGCAACCCTATCATATGTAAAGTCTACGGGGGTGGCGTTGACGACCCTTAAGAAGGTTTCTAAACCGTTCCAGTATGGGTTTGAGGGTTGGAAATCTTCCGAAGGCGGTAGCAGAACCGATGCTGCGGAGACGGAGAGCAATGCGAAAGCCGCACCCAGCAATACAGGCTTATAAGGGGGCCTCGACATAGGCTGTCCTAAGACCCTTAAACGCTTCCCTAGCGTGTTCGAGTTCCTCGGGTGAGACTGCTGGCGCGTATAGTGCCTTCTCAGTAACAACTGTTAATACCTCAAAACCAGCCCTCAAACCGCTGAGCTTAGGCCCGACAGCCTCAAGGTACTCCCGCATGGTCATGGAAGGCTTCATATCAACACCTGTCAAGCCGATGACGATGGCCACAGCCTGCCAGTACATATCGATAAGCCATTCAAGCCCAGGTATCACTGGGTAGGCTTGAGTCCTTAGCTCATGCTGTTGATCCACCGCCTCGGGCACTGGCCGTCCAACCTCTCTCCTCCCCGAAAGCCTCAGGGCTAACACTGAGGCGAGCCCAAACGGAACTAGGACTGTGAAAGGGTTGACCACCAGGATGCTTCCCTTTAGGACTACGCTCCTGTACCATGGGGGGTCTGGATATACATATACCTCGTAATCTTGGTAGCCTGTGAAAACAGTTAACGGAACAGCTAAGGCGAAGCTGAAGCTCCCGTTAGTCCGGGCCGTGTAGGTCTGGCCTGCGAATACCGCTCTGACGGTGATGTTGAACTTTTCGTCGCCGTACATTGTTTCCCCGTTGAGGGTTGAGGTGAGGCCTGCAAAGATAACAGAGGGCGGCTGAAGCGTGACGTTGAGCGGAAGTCTCCGGACAGAAACCTTAACTGTCGCAGCCGCCGGGGCGAAGACCTGCCACGCCGGGGCTTCAACCCTGAGTATGTGTTCGCCGTCGGGCATGTCTTCAGGGGTGTAAAGCGTTGCTATGAAACGTCCGCTGTCCAAGCTTGCGGTTAGGCTGGACCCGGCCCATGCAACCTTAACGGCCGAGTATGGTAGGGGCCTCTCAGCCTCCACGGAGCCCTTCAGTACGAAGGTTTTCCCGGGTAGGGCCTCGCCTGCGGCTTCAGCCTTTATCGTGGGCTTGATGTAGATGAGGCTGACCTCAACGATGTTTGAGGTTGTGGGTTTATAGGTTTCTCTGTCCGTGCCCTCGGGCACATAGCTGGCTTGAATGTGGATAATGGGTTTGTAGATGTGGGGGAGTTTTACCGGGACATGGAACTCGCCGCCAACATTTGACAAGGCCTCGGCCAGCACCGTTCCATCGACAGCTATCTTGACGGTCCTCCCGTTGAGATGTGTCTTCGCCGTGTACAGTTTGCCGGAGATATCTATGCTTCCGCCTGTCCAAACGGTCTTCGGCTCAACATCAATGGTCAGGTACGTGTCTTCAAGCGCTGTCTGCTTCTCAATCATGTCCAGCAGCCTGAGAAGTCTTGTGAAGAGTTCCGAGATGACCTTTCCAAGTTCATCAATCCTGCGGAGCAGCTCACCCATGGGGAGGTCGAAGGTTTTAGCTAGCTCGTCACGGGCGTTTCTTAGCTCGATACGGGTGGCGTTTGCCGATATAAGCTTCAACGATGCTTGACTCAACAATGCCCTCGCCTCCTCACCTTTGCCAAGCTTTATCAGCTCCTCGGACCGGTCAAGCAGGGTTTTGGTGCTGTTTAGGAGGTTTGAAAGCTCGTTCAGGAGCTGCATGAACCTGTTTGCTATATACCTGTATCTTTCCGGGATGTAGGCCGTGCCTAAGGTTTTCAGCCCTCCGACTGTAGCCGTGTAGTCACCTCTAATCAGGCTGTCGAACACGTTTGTAACTAGGAGCGTCATAAAGGCTGGTAGCGGGAGACGCTCTGCCTCTGCTGCTGGGTTAACATGCCTTACAACATGCTTCGGCGGGGCCCAAAATTGGGTGGGTAGGTAGGTGAGCAACACGGCGACCGCCACTAGGATTATGATAACTGCTAACGGTTTTGCACCGGGCTTTTGGTTTTTCAAGGTTTGAGGAGGATCTCCAAGACCCTGACGGTCACTATGTAGGTGAAGGCGGCGAGCAGGGCGTAGGCCGGAAAGTCCCATATCCGCCTTCTAGGCCTGAAGACAGCGGCGGCCGTAAAATATATGAGCGTGAACATGCTGACGTAAACGTCCAGCCTAGACTCGTTTAGCGCTGCAAGCGCTGAGACGGCCGGTGTTATCATGAGGGCCAGAGTGGTTAGGTATATGATGTGTCTGTCCAATCGAGGACCCTCAGGTGGACAGTTAGGCGATCGCCTTCACGCCTCTCATCTGCTATCTGAACAGGTTTGGAGAGGGCTGCCGCCACGGCCTGCGCCGCAACGCATGCAGGAAGCGACCCCATTACGGCCCTGAACCTCGAGTGGTTGACATCGAGTCTTAAGCCCCGTATCTCGACCACCACGGAGTCCACCGACTGCACAGCTCTGGCCGATGATGCTATCTCAGACTCTACGAGAGCGTAGTCGAGAAGGCCGTCAAGGCTGCTCTCGCTTACTGGATGGGGGTTGCCAAGCTCAACTCTAGGGGGTGTGACAAACACTCCAAGGCTCCCGCCACGCCTGAAAATAATCTTCCCAGCGCTCTCAGCGGCTTGGCTCAGTGTCGCCTGTCCAGTTCGTTTAAGCGGCACATAGGCCGCAACCCTTCCACCGGACTCCACGGGGATGTAGACGGCTTTCTCAAACGCACCCAACGCCTCTAGCAGGGCCTCTATGTTGCTGCAGGAGGATTTGACAAGGCTTGCGACAACCCCCTTCGGAAGGGGCTTGGGCGGTGTGATGGCCCAGGCAGCCCCCAGTATGGTCAAACCTATCCCTAAGGCGGTTAACGGAACGTTGCCGAGGACCATGTGCGAGCCGAGGCTGAAGAGGGAGCCGAAAACGGATAAAGAAAGGCCGAAGGCGAGGTTTCTATCAACCACCCTCAGCAGCCACCTTCAACCTTAAAACGCCGAACTTTCGATAGGATGCTACGAGCAGTAAAGCCAGTGTAAGCGTTGAAAGCGCGGCCATTATGGGGTCAAGCCTTATACCCCATGGTGTATAGTTTAGAACTAGGCCGACTAGCGGTACGAGGGCTAGGCTGAGCCCTATCGAGAGCGCCAGCCTCTCGAGGGGGCTGAGCTCGTCCTCACGCGGATACAGGGCCTCTATCAGCGAGTAGCCTGGGAGAAATAGAACGAAGAGGGAGCCGAAAACTATCCGCGAGGCGGCTAGGACTGGTGTTAAGCCCGAGAAGTATACGGAGAGCAGGGATGCGGCGACTAGTAGCACGGCTACGGCGAAGCCGAGGTTATGCCCTGAGACGAGGTAGCCGGCGAAGCTCTTCGGCGGGTTCGGGTCGGCAAGCCTTATGACCCCGTTTCTGGCGAGCCTGTAAAGGACTCGTGCAACCTCATGCGGACTATAGAGTAGGCCCGGCTGGAAGACTAGGTTTTCCACACATGTTACATTGCTGGGTTTTATGTAGTTTTTTACCTCCTTCTCTAGTCCGTTAAGATTTGAGCTGCCCCCAACCCAGATGACCCTCCAGCCTCTACGAAGCCTGGCCCAGTAAACCCAAACTTTACGTCTCAAGAACATGAAGCAACCAACCCCTGATGTTGTGGTAGCCGCCAAAACACCTATGCCGGCGTACAGCCTACTTCTAGATGCCTCCACGCCGAGCCTTGAAACCTCGGGTTCCATACCGATTATACGGCTTATGAGGCTTTCAGCCCCGTCTTCATCCCCGGCTTGGGCAAGCTTCCACGCCTGGTTCAGCATGCCGACCATCTCTGAAACGTTTCCCCCAGCCGTCTCAGCCCTTCTGATTGAGAGGTATGCATCGATCAGACTTGACTCCAGTCTTGGGCTGACGGTTTGATGGCTGGCTGTTACGGGAACCGCGAGAGGAGGTTTGGTGACGTTGAGCCATAGCTGGTTCCAGCGGCCGTGGTAGGTGAATGCCCCAGCCGTCTCGTTGAAGACCCACATCTCGAAGACAAGCCTCAACCGTGTGGCGGGCTCGTACAGCGTTATGTTTACGGGGATTACTTGGGAGGAGTTATGGGTTAGGACTGCCCTGACATCCGTTATAGGCTCGGCTGATAGAGATGTCGTCTCGTTTATTGCTGTGGATATATCTCCAAGCTTAACGAGGATTCGGTAGTATGCTGTCTTACCCTCATGGTTTCCAACGTAGACTTTGAGGGTGAATAGTGATCCGGCTACAACCTCTTTTGGGTAGCCGCCTATCTTTCCTTCAGGCCCCAGCAGGCCGAGCTCGGAGAACGGCTCAACTACCCGTCCAGCGTTGAGTACCTGTACACCGGCTAAAACCGCCGCGACAAGGACTATCGCAGCCAGCACCGCTAAAACCTCTTCGTTCAGTACCCAGCTCAAGCCTCTCCCCGCTCACTTCTCATGTTTTGAATCATCCTTCTCTCTAACCTCTTAAGCATCAGCGAGATCACCGCAACAGTAAACGACTGCACCCCCACTATTAGCAGGACCAGGCCAAGCCATGCCCAACCAATGCTCCACGCCCTCTCCCCGAGAATGTATCGCATGTAAAGCTGCCAGAGCAGGATCGCAAGCCCACCTACACCCGCCGCCGAGCCCAGCAACGAGAACAGTAGGACAGGGTTGTACAGCCAAGCGATCTTCAACGCCGTCAAGGCTATCCTAATACCCGCCTTCCATGTTGATAGCTTAGGATTGCCTATACGTCTACGATACCTCACGGGGACCTCTACAACCCTCCCATACACAATTGACTGCGAGACTATTTCAGCCTCCACATCGAACCCTGTAGCCGTTATCTCAAGCCGTTTAGCCAGGTCAGATCTTAGGAGGTAGATCCCGCTGCATGGGTCTTTAACCCGCTGGCCCATCAGCAAGCTTATCAAAGTACTTATCACCCTATTACCGAGCCTATGTAATAGCGGTATGTTCCCCCTGTCTACACGATATCCCACAACCTCGTCACAGTTCTTCTCGACAGCTGTCTCTAGCATGCGTTCTATATCCTTTGGGTCGTAAGTCCCATCCCCGTCCATAACCAATATGTAGGGGGTCTGGGCAACCTCTATCCCGGTCTTTATAGCTGATGATTTTCCATGGCCTGTCTGAGTTACCACCCGTGCACCCATGCTTCTAGCTATCTCAACCGTCTTATCCGACGAATACCCGTCCACCACGAGTATGTTCCTGTAGCCTGCCTCCATTGCTTCCCTAATGACATGGCCTATTGCCTCCTCCTCGTTCAATGTAGGTATCACGACGGTTACATCGTCCTTGCTGAAAAATGGGCCAGTGTCCCCGTGAGCGTTCTGGAGTTTCCCCACATCATCTACGTCGACGGTTTTACCTAACTGTTCTCTATAAAAGTTCGACTCCTTGTATAGACCCGTATGTCGTCGCATATCTACAATACGATATATTGACGGAAAAACCACCAGCATCAGTGAGATTATAAACCCTACGTCTGTAAATATCGGTGCATCGAACGTTTGAAATTTTGAGAAATTTGTAGTTTCGAAATTAAGCCTTACAGAGACCTCTGGAACAATTTTCTCAGAAATCAGGGTGTTCATTTTCACGGAGAGATGATATGAGTGTTGTGAGAGCGGGTACAGTATCGGTGTAGGCGACTGGAATAAGTCTAGTATTGGGTGGCTTAGAAGTGATAGGCTGCATGCAGCCATAGTACGTGAGCCCTTCCCAACCTTCCATGATGTAACTAAGGAGAGTATAGCTGGTATCATGAGAAGCGGTATTGAATGCGTAAGGGATCTGTGGACGTACATTAAGGCATCAATGTCCGGCAGGATCGCTACGAAGCCCGCTAACAGCGCTCTTTTTATCCCAAGAACAGGCGCAATTAGGGCGAAAGGTATGGCGAAGTGCAGGAGCAGCTCAGGCATCCGGCCGCCCTATTGTTTTTATTCTTCCCTCCCTTGGCGGCCTTCTCTTTCTAAAGAATCGAGTTCTTGCTGTATTTCCTTCTCAATCTCTTCTATTGGCTTAGGTGGAGGGGTGGTTGCTAGGGTGTATCCTATCCATGCAATTATCCCAAGGACTGCTGCCACAGCAATCATGAGAGTTAACTGGATAAGCAGTAGTGTCCATCCTGTGAAGAATAGAATCCATCCATACCCTACTATTATGGAGAGGGACACAAGCATCAACAAAACTCCGATAACCTGGTCCCTACTCACACCGCATCACCGTGTTTACTCAGCAAAATTCAACAGATTTAAGTCTTACGTGCAAAGTCTACAGCGATTCAAATATCCTGCCATGAACGGTTTTGGCTATAGCAGATAATATTCCAGCGGCTAGTGCAGTCCAGTATTCTTGGGTGAGCGTTGCATCCGCCAGGGTTTCGGTGGTTATTCTCCCGCCAGCGTAGGGAATCGAATACTCTAAGGTAAACTTTCCGACCAGCGGTAGGCCTACACCCACGAACGACTTGGCCAGATTCAACCCTATGAAAAGCCCTGCTAGGAACAGTATCGGAAGCGTGAGACCCCTTAAGCTCATCAGCGGCTTTGACCACGGCTTTCCAGCCAGCAAGGAGCCTACAAAGATCGTTACGGCTGCTAATAAGATGCTGAGCCTTGCGGCTAGGTTTAGGTATGGCAGTATCGGTACTGTTACCGGCTTTCCTAAGACTTGTACAGCTATGTTGAAGAGGGACACTTCGGCCGAGAAGGTGAAACCATCCCCCATCCCCCCGGCCATCGTCCACCATGGGCTGTTAGACAGAGCTGTGTAGAAGAGCAGGAGGGATGAGGCCATACCCAGCAGGTTTACCCTGTTTCCCAATGTGATGGCTTTTACAATACCTAGTCGACAAGAAAGCCTACGGTTTTTAACCGTGGGATGAATTGTCGACAAGCTTAAATGTAGCTTAGGATAATGTTATGCAAGAGAGTCGCTCAAATGTGGCTTGGATGTCCAAAAGTTGTAATAAGGCTCCGAGCCGAAGTGGGACGGGGTTCCAGCAAGCGGGCTACGGGCTACACGCCCTTGGCAGGGGCTGCTTTGACACAGCCCAGAACTCGGTAGGATGAAGCCATGAGGCTAACAAACCGAGAATCTCCCGGCTTCAGCCGTGGAGAGTGTCAAATCGAAGACTATCGAAGGGTAGTGGACCGTGACCACTCTCATCTAACTGCTCGCGGTTTTGAAGCTATTATAGCTCTACCCAATCTTTTCGGTGCTCAGCTTTTCCGTCAGCTTTAAGTCTATGTATTCCTTCATGACTTGATCTACGATTCTATGTCTCAGTTCCTCATCCTTCGAGAATAAGAGCATCCCTGTAGTGAAGACGTGGTGTTTGAATGGTAGCGGTGCCTCGTTCAGCACATGCAGGTCTACTGGAAGGCCGGCCTCAACCTCAAGCTTGGCCGAAAAATCAACAGTGTAGTAGAATGCCTTCTCCAAATCGCTTATCCAGACTGCGACATCAACATCCCTGAAGAAGCTCCTCTCCAAAAACCCTCCATGCACGTAGGCGAATATGATGTCGTCCACTCTTTCAAACCGCTTCCATGAACTCTCTCCTATCCTCCTTCGGAAGCTCAATGAGCAACATGCTGAAAAACATCACCCAAACTGCTCCTGCAACGTCAGGTTTTCCAGCGTCATGTAATTCATCTAATGTTTCGAAGAAATCGAATACGGCCGCCAAAGCTCTGACCTCTGCGTTTGCGACTCTGCTTGCAAGGGGGCCGCTTATTCCTGCATCCCTGAGCTTTTTGAGCCTTGACTTTAGATAGGCCTTCGAGGCCCTCTTCTCTTCGTGGATGTCCCTAGTCTGTGTTGACACTTTTCCCGGTTCAGATGTTTCTGAATAGTTTTGATACCCACTGTAGTGTTAGTGCTTGGACTATTATGTATGCTTTGTTGTTTCTCCATTCTCTTGCTGTTTTATGCCCCCATCTATGGGCTAGCTCAGAGAGCTTCCAAGCCTCCCCTACACCGGCCTCAATAAGCCTACGCTCCACGGAAGCTATCCTCTTAAGCTCCATGACCGTCTTGACTATTGCTTTGATCAGGACATGACTCCTTACAGTATCTAACCCAGATTTGATGAGCGCCTTTATGAAGGCCTTAGTAGTTGGCTTCACCAGAAACCACTTCCTCGACCTCCTAACACAAAAGACGGCATCATTCAACTCATCCAAGAGTCTGGCGGTCAAACCGTCAGAAGGACGCTCACATGAGGAGGTGGAGACAGACATCATAGGTGTATTCTTTAATACTCCCACAATATATAAACATTTTTTGATGGGGTTGCTGGTTTTAGGGTTTGAAGTCAGCCCATCTCCCCACATCTATCATCTTTACTCTTCCTCTCTTCTCTGCGATGGCTAGTATAGGCCTTGCATCTGCCTTTTCTGCGGCCTCAAGTAGAGGAGCTAGCTCAGCCCACCTAACACCCCTGACACCATATTTACATTCCACGAGAACCACTTCACCACCCTTTAGGCATACTAGGTCTACTGGCTTTGAGGCTGCGGCCCTGACGACAAACCATCCCCTCCTCCTAAACATATCCCTAACAACATACTCCAACCTCCTACCCTTACGATAACTCATTAAGACATATTTGCCGTGGACATAGCTATAACCATTCACGGCTTCAAAGCACTTAAGCTTAGCCTGCTACTAGGTGGAATTCAGGCCTATTTGTAACCACATCCATAAGGATTAAGGCTCTGTCTTTTATCACGTTATAGATACTGTTCCACGATTGGTTGTGACGGTTTAGGTGTAGTTAAGTGGAGAAGCTCTAGTGATGGATTTTCCTGTGTCTTATTCTAGAATAGGCTAAAGCAGCTATGCTTGAGACCGTTATAGCGGCCATTGTGTAGGCTGTGTACTGGTATGTCAACAGTAGGTCGGACGCCTGCTTTCTCTCACGTACCGCGTCCTCATATAGTTGCGTCAGTTCAGCCAGCTTCCCCCTCAAGCCTTCAAGCTCAGCCTTGAGCACTCGGTTTTCATCCAGCCTACTTCTCAGGCTTTCAAGCTCCGCTTTTATTGCTTGATTTTCCTCAGATAGTTTTGCGTAGGCTTCATTCTTCGCACGTAGCTCAGCTAGTAGTTTCTGCTGTGTTTGAACTAGCTGCGCATAGCTCTGGCTTAGCTCTGCATGGGATGCGTTGAGGCTTTCATAGGCTTGGAGAAGCCCCCTATACATGTTCTGAAGACTTTCTAGATCACGCTGCAAGACAGCCGTCCTATCCTCTATAACTATTATATCCCATACTTTCAGGCTTGGGACTGTAAAGCTTAGAGAACCATCACCAAACTGGAATGTGAGGGGAATGGGGCTTGGAATATCCGGTGAAATAAGGGT
>Ga0079995_1056065_pt1 | contig 27137 bp, 28 predicted proteins | sample FaiFalFF_MnMetaG_2_FD_69198 | JGI IMG/M metagenome (GOLD analysis project Ga0079995, IMG submission 69198) | Freshwater microbial communities from Yellowstone National Park, Wyoming, USA - Fairy Falls C (FF_Mn_C) (SPADES assembly) (version 4) | ecosystem: Environmental > Aquatic > Freshwater >...
ATCACCCTGCGCTTTTTTGCAGCCTTCAAGCTCATATCAATGCCAATAGTAATGCGGTTTTGCTTATCGTCAATGTCGGTCATCGTTACGCCTGGGATAGGCCTTGGCTCTGGAAGAGAGAACACCCGCTGATGATCGTTAGCAGCGCAACAAGGCCCAGGGCCGAAAAAAGTAAGATTTCCTTGCTCGTGCACATCTGAGTTTGGTCGAGCGCTCCGCCTATCTTGCGACGTTACTGCACGGTCACCTCAATGCGCTGAATCGCGTTGTAGTTGTAGCCCAGCGGGTTCCAGGGAATGTCGCGTTGCTCTGTCGGTTGCGTGCGCCCCAGCCAATCGAAGGCGCGGCACGCGAGCACGTGCTTCCCCGCAGAAGCTTGCCAAGAGAATTCCCAGTGATGCCAGGAGAGCGCGCGCTGACTTGCCGTAGTTGTGGATGGGTCGGGTTGAACAATGCGCGCCGGGCGCCAGGGGCCATCGTCTATGGAGACCTCCACTCGATCAATGCCGGTCTCTCCCGAGTAGGCCACACCCGTAAGACGCACCTCCCCGGCCGGCAGCGTCTCTCCCCCTTGGTGGCTGGTAAAGAAGGAGTTCACCGGTTGCCGCGTCGCGGTGATCATGTCCTTCGAGTCAATGTTAGCTCCCGGTGGCGTTGGACCTGCTGGGACGCGATACGCGACCTGCATGAAGCGGCCTGGCCACTCCTCCTTGGTCACGATCATCCTCCTGAGCCACTTGACGCTGGCTGAACCGCCCCAGCCGGTGACTAACAATCGCACGGGGTAGCCGTTAAGCAAGGGCAGGGGCTCCCCATTCATCTCGTAGACTAACAATGTGTTGGGATCGAGGGCTTTTTCTAAGGGGATGCTGCGAATAAAGGGTTCGGCCCCAGGTGGGGGCTCATCGTAGCCTTGCGAGGCCACATGCTTGGCCCCTACCTTCAGCCCCGCTTTCAATAAGACATCCCGCACTCGGACGCCCTTCCAGACAGCCTGCCCAATGGCGCCGTATCTCCAGGGAGTTCCGCTGGCCCGCGGGACGAAGAACGATCGGCCGTTCCCAAAGCACTGAAGCCACGTTGTCAGGGTCACTTCTTCAAACTGCTTGAGGTCGCCAAACTTCAGGGTCAGGGGGGTCTCCACCTCGCCCTCTATGGTGAGCTGCCATGTCTCGATATCGAGCCTAGGTGCAGGATAGTGGTTTCGGACAAAGAAATGTTTGTTCGGTGTAATAAACGTTCGCAGGTACTGCAGCTTGGTCTCCAGCAGGAACGGGCTGGTCGCGTGGACGATCATATCTTCCTTGCCGGGGATCTCCTGGGCCAAGGCCTGACCGAGATCCCCAGGGGCTATCGCGTACTTGCTGAGAGCTATAGCCGCACCGGCTTGACCTAGACGAGCTAGAAATTCTCGCCGCTTGAGACTCATGACCTCCTCCTTCTTCTCTCGGCATCCCTACGGCTGTACAACGAGCACCTGGCCACCCAGATGGAGCTCTCCATGCAGGTGGCACCAGAAGCGAAACACCCCAGCCTCTGTGGCCTCGAGTTCCACCTTCCTGGATTCCCCCGCATCCAGGACCAGAGGGTCCTTCAGGAGACCAGGAAGAGCAAATCCGTGCGGCTCCCGGGATTGATTAGTGAGTTCCACCCTGACCGTCTCACCCTGTTTCAGGATCATCACATTGGGTTCCCAGACCCACTGCGCGTACCTTCCTCCCACGTCCATCGCCACGAACCGGAGCCCGGGGGGCTCCAATCTCGGCTGAGCGCTCTGACTCTGAGGTGGATTTGCTATCCCCACTAAGCCCAAGACGATTACAAGAGCAGTGACGGCCACGACCCTCCTGGTTCTGTACATGCAGACATAACCTCCCTTGCGGACCGCGTTGCTTGGGGTTCCTCCTGCGGCAGGGAGTATAGCAGATGGCAAAGAGCCTGTCAAGGCATGAGGGTCCTTGCGCCCCAGAGATCTTGGTAAGCAGGGCAAATACTTAAATAGAAGGGCTATCTCAGTAGACCCTGCTATGAGGGCCGATGTTGTGGAAGAGGACCTCGTCGCCGTTCAAAAACTCAAAGATAATTCGAATGTTCCGCGTGACGGAGAATGCCCACAGCCCTCTTAGCTTGCCTTTACGAAACGCTTCATCAACGCAGTTCGCGTAGAGACTTGATGCGGCGCGTGCAGCCTTGTCGGTGCTCTTTGCGACCTTGAGCAACGATCTGCCACAGCTGAGCTTCCTCAAGATCGCGGAGGCGCTCCTGCAAAGCTTTGAAGCTCTCGAAACTGATGAGAACTGCTACAGGGTGCGATCGTTCGGTAATGGTCACTGCTTCGCCACACCCTTTCACTTCTTCGAGCATCTGAGCAACGTTTTCACAGAACTTCGCGCTGCTAACCTTCTTGGCCATGAGACTGCCCTCCCTAAGCTCACACGAGCTTAGCAGCCAAACAGATATTTGTCAAAAGGTCACTTCCCCCACAAGCTCACGTCGCCCCGCGCAAAACGCTCGGCCTCGTCCAAAACCTCGCGCACCCCTTGGAGCGAATCCAGCTCGCAGTAGAGTCTCAGTAAGGGCTCCGTCCCGCTGGCCCGCAACAGCAACCACCCATGAGGAAACCGCAGCTTCACCCCGTCGAGCATCTCCGTCTTAATCACTTCAAGCCCAGCGATCTGGCGCGGCGGACGGCGCTTCACCCGCTCGACAATCTCTAGGCGACTCTCCAAGTGCAGATCGCGCCGGTCGTACCAGTGCGGACCAACTTCGCTCAAGAGATCGTGCACGATCTCGCTCACTGGCTTTTGAGCTTTCGCAGCGATCTCGCACAAGAGCAGAGAGTTCAAAACCCCGTCGCGCTCCGGAATGTGATTCTTTATAGCGATCCCCCCGGACTCCTCGCCCCCAATTAAAACGTCCTCCCGAACCATCTTCTCGCAGATATACTTGAACCCCACGGGGACTTCGTCGAGCTCCAAATTATTTTTGACGGCGAGTTTGTCTATCATATCCGAGAGCGCAAACGACTTGATAACCTTGCCCCGCCAGCCCTTGCTCAGCAAGTGCTTGAGAATCAGCGCGAAGCAGCGATGGGAGTCTATCACATGCCCCAGCTCGTCCATCGCGGCGACTCTGTCGCCGTCGCCGTCGGTGACGACCCCAATGATGCGCTTGGCGCTCTTAAATTTTTTATAGCGCTCGCTGGCGATCACCGCGCGCAGCGGCCCTAAATTCTTTTCGATGGGCTCAGGGTTTTTTCCGCCAAAGCGCGGATTGTCCCCATGACGCACCGTGAGAAACTCGACGCCCAGCTCTCTGAGAATTTCGGCGACGTAGCCTCTCGCCGCCCCGTACATCGCGTCAATGACGACGCAGAGATCGCTCTTGTGCAAAAGCTCTCTGTCGATGAGCTGACGAATGCGCGCGAGATACGGGCTCTTGAAGTCTGCAAAGTTCAGCTCGTCCTCTGGGGTCTTGGGCGTGGGCGCTTCTGAGGGAACGAGAGATTCTATGAGCTGGGTGACGCTGGGCGGAGCCGACGACGCGTACTCGACTTTGATCTTGATCCCATTGTACTCTGGGGGATTATGGCTTGCGGTGACCATCACGCCCAACGCCGCTTGGTAGTGGTGCACAGCGTAGGAGAGCGCGGGGGTGGGGACGGGCTCGTGCGCGATCCACACGGGGATCTCTGCATCTTGGAGAATCCGCCCGATGTGTACGGCGAATTCCTTCGAGAGAAAGCGCGTATCGTAGCCGATGACGACGCCGTGCTCCGGAGGACGATACGAGACGCCCCACTTTCTGTAAACTTCTAATGAACGGCGCTGCGGGCTTTTTACGCACTCAGCGATGGCTGAAGCGACGCGCCCCACGTTGTCAAACGTGAAATCGCGGGCGATCACGCCGCGCCAGCCATCAGTCCCAAAGCGAATCGCGCTCATCCGGTATCTCCGAGCCGCAGGGGCTTCTGCTGGGCCAGAATCTTCCCGTTGGGCCCCACGACGCGCTCCACGTGCGGCGGCAACTTGATCTCCATCGTTTCAAAAACTTCGATGATGAGATCGCGCGGCAGCCCCAGCTCCATCCACAGCGCCTCTAGGTCAACCACGCCATTCACAACGGGGACTTCCGCGAGCGTCTTCTCGATCGCCCGCGCGTAGTTCTGCATCGCATTGGGCAGGTACGGCTCATCGGGTTGCGTCAGAAATTCCTCCATAGCCTCAGTATTTCCATTCCACGGTGTAGGTGACCTTCGCGGCAGCGCGCGCTTTGACGGGCACGGTAAAGAGCATCGTGCTCGCGTCAAGCTTTTCGTAGCTTGGCTCAGCAGAGACGATCTTCCACGTGCACTGCAGTCTCTCTCTCACTTCGATCACGACGTCGGAGTCTTTCTGATTGCGCAGGGTGATCTCATACGTGTCGCGATAGAGTTCGCGGCCCAGCTCGTCCCGCCCGACGACTTGGCGGTCTTTGAGAACTCTGTCGGCTTTGAGATCAAAAGCCATCCCCGGCACGAGCGCGATCTTTTCGCCCGTTGGGGTATGACCCAAAGAGTCCTCACCGATCAATTGTATCCCGTCTTGGGTCTCTTTGTAGAGCCGCACGACGCCCGCAGGGAGCGCAATCCCCAAGCCGTGCGCCCCATCGTTGACGGAGCGGATCTCCACACGGACTTGGGGCGAAACCGCAGCCTCATAGACGTAATGTTTGGAGACCGTGACAGCATCAGCGCGTATGAACGATAATTCGAGACTCTTCCGGTCGGTGAGGGTGATTCTTCTTGGGAACTCGTACTGATGGTACTCGAACGTCGACTTGGTTTCGAGCTCTTTCTCTTGGGCAGCAAGGGGGACGACAGTTCGCGGAGGGCTGATGGGTGCTGGGGGCGCCAGGCGGCGTAGCTCCCCAGCGATGAGCGTGAGCTTGGCGTTCTTATAGTCGCGCCCGCTGGTGTTCTGCACCGTCACCCAGCTTGTGAGGGCCATCTTGGTCTCGCTCTCATTGAGGATCGCCGTGTAATACGCAGACCAGCTCAGCCCACTAGCAAGATAGCTCAGCTTCCCTTGGACTTCGCGGGAGGAATCGCTCTGGATGCGCCAGCGCAGCGCGGGCGCCTTGCGATACTCCCCCAGCTGTGCTAAGGAGACCTCGCTGAACTCTTTGATGATCTGCACTCGCCCGGTCACTTCTTGCAAAACGATCCCGTCTTCGACGCTGAGGAGCGTCCCTCGATAGGTCTTGGGGACTAGGCCACGGGCTACAGTCACTTCGACCTCCTGGCCGACAGCGTTCTGAAGCAATTGCCAGCCCGTCAGCTCTTGGGCTGGGAGGAATTCTTGCTCGATGAGCTCTATCTCTTTAAGGGGGCGGAAGAGCACCGAATCGGGCAGGAGGGTCTTGGGCAGGTCTTCGATGAGATAGTCCTTCTCTCCCGCGGAGATGGTCAGTGTGCGCAGCTCCTCGACGAGGGCCACGTCGCTATAGATCGTGATATTCGGCCCAGTGAGAGTTTGCTGGGCTCCGCCGAGGCTGCCAGCTAGCAGAGCGATCACGACGACGGCTAAGCGTTTCATAGTACCTCCTTAGAGGGGCACGGCATGCCGTGCCCTTACAGTTTAGCTGAAGATAAGGGCTTCTGCCAAGGCGGGGGAGCTTGACAGCTGTGTCAGGGAGCGCTACAATAGCTATAACCGGCGGCGTAGCCAAGTGGTAAGGCGAGGGTCTGCAAAACCCTTATGCACCGGTTCGATTCCGGTCGCCGCCTCCAGGGTGGTTAGCTCAGCGGAAGAGCGTCTGCTTGACGTGCAGAAGGTCGGAGGTTCAAATCCTCCACCACCCACCAGAAAGACAGTTCCCAGTGAGAAGTTCAAAGTTACCAGTTTTGGGCTTGTGCGTTGACAATTTGACTGGCTTGCAGCTCGGCGGCGATCCCCTAAACACAAAAAGTCATAGTTTTAGCTGATCATCGCCGGCATAAGCTGGGCTTGTACACATGATCTCGATCAACCTTGGCTGTGCCCCTCCCGTGTCCACCGTAACGAGCGAAATCTTTTCTGTGCGCGGGTCGCTCCAGCCCTCAGAGAGCTTCTGCTTCATCGCTTGGTAGATCTCATATCGCCCGTCGGAGTACCCGCGCTGGCTCAGGGGCACAGCACGCCGCGCTTCCAAACGCGCCCTCACGATCTCTTCAGGGCACGTCACATAGACGAGCCACGGCGAAGCTTTCTCTCGAAATTCTGCGAAGAATCTCTGGCGCGCCTCGCGGCGCAGGAACGTCCCGTCCAGCACGACATGGCGCCCCCTACGGAAAGCGCGATGCGCTCGCACGATCATATACTCGTACACCCGACGATAGTACTCATCATCGTAGGAGCGATTTTCACCGAAGAGTCGGTAGCCCACTCTGTCGGTGCTCAGATATCGAGCTCGAAGCTCATGCGCGATCTGACGGGCGATCGTCGTCTTGCCCACGCCCACCAGCCCGCAGACCATCACCAGCCACGGCTCCGGCAACTTCTCAAAAAGTTCGCGCCATTGAATCATTGAGAGTAGTAAAACATCTCGTTGGGGCCGTTGTCAAATCGAGGGAAAAGTGTGTACACTCTCAGCTATGCTGAGAGAAGATTCTGAGGGCGTGGTGCTCACGGTTCGGGTCAAGCCACGGGCGCGGCGGAATGCCGTCGTTGGGGCGCGTGGAGATGCGCTCGTGCTCGAAGTCACGGCGCCGCCAGAGCACAACAAAGCCAACGACGCGGTGATCGCGCTGCTCGCCGACGTTTTTGATGTTGCCAAGAGCCGTATTGAGATTCTCTCCGGGCAGAGCTCTCGAGAGAAGCGCGTGCGTATCGTAGGGCTGACGGCGCAAGAATTCCAAGAGCGCCTTCAAGCCAGAGCACATCCTCTCTAAGAGCGCGATGCACCAAAGATCTGGGCGATGACTTGACGGCGAAAATCGAAGATATAGTTCAGCCTACGGCGTACCCAAAGAGCATGAGCGAGATCCCCTAAGAGGCCTAACGGTAAAGCATAGACGACACGATCTTCGATCTTCGTACCCCCTTCTATAGGGACAAAGCGATGCTCATGGTGCCAAAGCCTATACGGCCCCAAACGCTGTTCGTCAATGAAACGTCTCTTAGGCTCTACGTGCGTGATCTCCGTGAGCCAGCGCACTCTCACTCCGTGCACAAGCTGGATGCGATACTCGATGATCTGCCCTTCGTGCATGGGCTCATCGTCCCCGTATAAGATCTCAAAGTGCATCTCCGGGGGCGTCAAGAGATTGAGATTGCGCGGGGTGGCGAAGAACTCCCACACGCTATCGAGGTCTGCCGGGACGATCTGCTCTCTTTCGAGTCTGTAGATTTTCGACACGGTGCAGGACACCTCCTGAAGAGTACTTCAGCCAGACTGTCAGCTCGCTCAGTGCCGTCGAATGCAATAAATACGTGACCTGATGAGCATACGCGAGCTGTTGAATGAGAGCAAGCGCACGAGCAATATCTTGAGCGGCCTGGCGACGCTGGTCTGAAGAGGCATAGTCAGAGACATAGCCCCACATGTGCTCAATGGCGTTGCGCAGGCCTCCACGTGTGGGGGGTCTGCGCAACAGTTCCACAAGCTCTTGGGAAAGCTGCGCGAAGTCTAGAGCGTTGGCGACGCGCCGCCCAAGCTCTCGGTAGATTACGGGATCGCGAGCGAGCACAGAATACTTATGCTGAGCCCACAGCTGCTGCACCGAGCGCGGCAGGGGGATGCGCCCCGACTCCTTGGTGCGATACTTTGCTCGGAGCACCTCAAACTGGCGCGCCGGAGGGTCTACGTAGTGTGCAGGCCAGGATGTGTGATCTGGGGCTATCACTAATGGCGAGTGATGCCTATAGCCGCGCAGCTCCATCTCGGCAACGAGAATGTCGTGCCGCACGGCCAAAGCATGCAAAAACTCTCTCCAGCGGAGCGTCTCAGGATGGTGCGCGTAGCCCTTCTTCCCGTGGACGCAGATCGAGACCAGGGCGTGCAGTTCCCTATGTTCTCCGAGCAAGCTGTTTCGATTAAGATATCCAGGGTGGATATCCCAGATGCGCATGAGTGCTAGGGCAGCGATGGAGAAGAAGCCCTTGATGCCCACCGAACGGTGAACGCGAGCGCCGCGCCGGCGGCGTCCAGCCGCACCGAGAGACTCTCTGATCGCAGGGCGACTCGCAAGGGCTCGAGGGCGCGCGCGTCCCCCGCGCGAGCGAGCGCAAAGAGCGCGGCCACACGGCTGCGCGGATCACGATCGGTGCCAAAGGGCGCAAATATCTGAACGTCATCGGGCGTCGCCCACGGGGCGAGCCCCTCAAGTGCCGCACGGCGCACCAGGGGATTCTCGTCAGAGAGAGCTTTGAGCAGAAGCTCTCGCGCTGCAGCGTGATACACGCTCGCAAACGACGCAACCCCTAAGGCGCGCACAAATGGGCTGGGATCGCTGAGCAAAAGATCGAAGAGCTGCGGCGCCGCGCGCCCCACGACGCTCAGGGTCTGAACAAGATCGTTCTCGGCAAAGATGAACAGAAACGGAAGCGCATCCCGCAGCGCAGCGAGAGTCGCTTGGGTCACCTGGAGAGCAAGCTGTGCTTGGCCAAGCTCCGCAAGCGCTTGGAGCATTTCTAACGCTAAGCCCCCGCACGCCGTAGGGTCGCACTGCTGCAGATACGAGCTTTGCAGAAGAGCGAGCACGGCTTGGGTTGCCGTCGGGCCGCTGATCTGACGCAGCGCACGGAGCGCGGCTTGGCGCACTGCCGGCACGGGGTCAGTGAGCAACGCTTGTGCTAGAGCCGATACAGCCGATGGGCCAAACGAGGCGAGCGCGTTGGCCGCGGCGATGCGCGCTTGAGAAGACTGCGCTGTGCGCAGCAGAACGCTTAACGGTTCAAGGGCTATGGGATCGCCGAAGTGCCCCAAGGCGCTGGCCGCGCCGACTTGGATCGCTTCGAGATCGGTGCTCAGGGCTGCCAACAGTTCGGGTATAGCGTTGCGAACGTTGAGAGCTCCCAAGGCGAACGCCGCCGAGCCGCGCACAAACGGGTCTTCAGTAGAATCAGCGAGCGCCCACTGCGCGAGCGAAATCGCTGCGAGTGACCCAAGCTGCGCGAGCGCTTTGAGCATCGCCGCGCGTTCGACGAGATTGAACGTCTCGCGGTCAGAGAAAGCTCCGATGAGCGCGATCTCCGCAGAGGGCCAGACTGCTCCAGGCAAGCGTGCAGTAGACGCAGGCTCTTGAAGCGAGATCGCGGCTGCCGCAAGCGTCTCGCGCTCGCGCAAAAGATCTCTGAGAACGTCAATTTCTCTCAGGGAGACGGCTGCAGCCCAGCGTATACTAGCAACGCTGTCGCTCCGAGCCGCTTGGCGCAGGGCTTGGCTCACTTGAGGAGAGCGAAAGCGAATGAGCCCCTCGGCAGCAGCGCGCCGCACAAACGATGCGTCATCGCCAAGCAGCCGCTCCGTCAACAATGGGATGGCAGAGTCGTCCCCGTAGCGCACTAAGTTCGTGACTGCGCTGAGGCGCTCGGCGGCGCTCCCTGTGCTCAGCACCTCCGAGAAGACCGCGAGCGCCTCGCGCTTCAGCTCCGTCAGCTCTCGCAGAGATGGGGCCTCTTGCCCACGAGCGACAAAGCCCAGCGTCAGCGTCGTTATCAAAAGAGCCCACCGCGCTCGCACAGCTCTCACTTCCCCAGTTTGTTGGGATCGAAGAGATCGTTCGGGAGATCTTTCGCTTCGATCTTGGTGATCGTCAGCAGCGTCTTATTTGTCTTGATGAGCTGGTTCTCGATGAGCTGCTTCTTGACATACTCATCGTTGTCAAGTGTAGCGTACTCTTGGTAGTTGACGTCGTTGAGCGGGTCGCCGCTGAGGGCAAAGAGCCGCGCCTTGATGGGGCGCAATGTAGCTTTGTCAGCTGTGACTGTAGCTTTCTGGAACGCGACGCTCTTATCCGTAGCTTCGAGCTCGACTTCGATACCGGGCTTGTTCCCCGGCAGTGTGACGTCTTTGCGGGATTTGATCTTATAGTCGTCCTTGAACTGAATGCCCGCGGTCTCGGCGACGCTCGAGTCTCCGAATACTTGCTGGCGCCCGCTCACCTTGAGAGGCGTGGCCAAGCCCGGCTGCCAGAAGAACGTCCCCTCAGGGGTGATGATGTAGACTTGCCCCTTCAGGTCCTCTGGAGCGAGAAACTCGATGCGAACATAGCGCTTCCCGTTGATCTCTTTAAAGTAGAGTTGCACGACGGCTTGTTTGGTGCCGTCAGGTCTATCAGCGACAACTTCGACGGTTATAGTGAAAGACGGAGCTTCGATAAAACGCGCCTTATCGAACGCTTCTAAGAGCTGATCGTCGGTGGGCGCAGGTTGCGCCGCCAAGACGATCCCCAACACCGAGGCCGCCAGCGCGGCCAACAGAACGTACTGCGTGAGTCTCTTCATGGTTCCTCCTTCGAGATTACACATAGCTTAACGCTTCGACGATGTTCTGTCTTGCGGTCTTCCACGCGGGGTAGAGCGTGCCCAAGAACGTCGAGATGAGAGCCGTCAAAAACGGCACCACAGCGACAGAGAGATTGACCGCGATCCGCACAGGGACAGGATCGAGCGCCCCCGGCGTGAGCCACCGAATATCGACACTATTGATCCATAATCCCAACGCTGCTCCAGCCAACACTCCCAAAACTCCGCCGAGCAGCCCCAAGATCATCCCCTCCGCAAGAAAGATGCGAAAGACCTGGAGTCTGTTGGTCCCGATGGCGCGGATCGTCCCGACCTCGCGGGTGCGCTCCAGAAACGACATCGTCAAGACCTCCAAGACGCTGAAGAAGACGAGCACAAAGACCCCCATAGTCGTGAACGCGGCAAAGACGGTCCAGAACGCTCTGATAGAATCATAAAATGCCGTGAGCTTCTGCCACGGGCGCGCGTCGAGCGGGATTCCTAAAGCAGAGAGTTTGGCTTTTAGCTCCTGGGCGAACGCTTCGGCTTGATCTAAGTCATTCAGCTGAACGATGATTCGTTCGACCCCTTGGGTGCGCAGGAGCTGCTGGGCAAACTCTAAGTTTACAATGCCGATCTGGCCCTCTTGCGCGATATTATTGTATCGAATGATACCGACGATCATCGCGCTGGCAGCGTTGAACGCGCCGCTGGCCGTGCCCGTGGCGACGTTAATGATATCGCCGGGGCGGACGTTGAGCGTCTCCGCGAGCCGCCGCCCGATGAGAATCTGCGGCGTGCCATCGTTCGTCAAGGGCCGTCCGGCCACGACAATCTCGCTGTAATCTTCGATGGGATTGCCAGGGATGAGCCCGCGCCCCACCACGAGCGTGCTGCCCTTCTCGTTGCCGATCAGTCCGGCAAAGCCCAGCGTCCACGTATACCCCTTCACGCGCGGGTCGTCTCTCAAGAGAGCTACGATCTTTTCTACTGTCTCTGGAGGGATGAGATACTCATAGCGTTCGGTCTTATTGTCAAAGAGCTTGGCATCGGCGATCTGCACCGCGCCGATCTCGCGCGTGAGATTGGATTTAATAGAATCAAAGCTGTCGTTGATGAAGCCGATGACGAAGAAGAGAATAGCCACACCAAGAGCCGTCACCCCTAAGCTGAACGCGGTGCGACGCTTGTTGCGCAGGACGTTCCGTGCGGCGATCTTGAAGAACATCGCTAGCTCCTTTATTTAGACGCGAGCGCTTCCACGACGTTGAGCCGCGCCGAATGCAGCGCGGGATAGAGCGCCGAGAGCGCCGTAGCCATAGCACTGATGAGGAAGGGCCACACAGCGTTTTTCAACTCTAAGCGCAATCGCACCGGAACGGGCTCGATGGCCCCCGGCGGTGTCCAGCCGATCCCTAAAGCATTAAACCCCTGCCCGGCCAGCCAGCCTGCCACGATCCCGATCAAGCCCCCCAAAAGCCCCAAAAAGACGCTCTCCATGAAGAACATCAAGAAGACCTGATAGCGTTTCGTCCCGATGGCGCGAATCGTGCCCACCTCGCGCGTGCGCTCTAAGAACGAGAGCGTCAACACTTGTAAGACGATAAAGAAGACGAGCACCGAGACGGCGATCGTCAAAAACCCAAAGAGTATATTAAAAAATCCCCGGATTTGGCGGTAGAATTCCGCGAGCTGCTCCCAGGTGCGCACTTCAAAGTCCAAGCCCGCTTCGGTGAGCTTGCGCTGCACCAGCGCCGCAACGCGATCCGTGTCGTCAATGTTCGTGATTTTCACAATGATCTTGGTGACCCCAGGGGTGTCCAGCAGAGTCTGCCCATAGCTGAGTGGCATAAAGATGAGCTGACCCTCAACGACGGCGTTGTTGAGCGTATAGATCCCCGCGACTTGAAGGGGGCCGACGTTGTACGCCCCGTCTACGGTCGTCGTCGTCAGGGTGAAGAAGTCGCCGGGCTGGAGCTGGAGCTCTTCAGCCAGGGTGCGGCCGACTAAGACCTTGGCGCGATCCGTGGGGGAAAGCCCTGAGCCCTTCTCCACGAGATCGTTATAGTCGAGCGCTTGGTTTTGGGGTTCGAGGGCCGTGGCGCGCACGACCTTGGTCTTGCGCTCGGTGATCGCCAGCCCCGATAGATTCAGCTGTGCCGTGTACGCCGTGACTTCGGGGACTGTGCGGAGAATCTCTGTAATTTGAGCGACTTTTTCTGGGGGAATGAGATACTGAAAATTCTCGGTCTTCTCCGCCCACAGCAGGGGCGAAGCGATCTGAAAGTTCCCGAACTGTCGCACTGTCCCCGCGCGAATGTTGAGAATGCTCTCGTCCACATAGCCGCGCACGGCGTAGATCATCGCCGTGCCCAGGGCGATGATCGCCAAGCTCAGCAGGGTGCGCCGGCGGTTGCGCAACAGATTCCGTAAGGGAATGAGCAACTTAAGCTCCATTGGTGCGTCCTCCGTCAAAGAGCTGCCCGTCACGAATCTTCACCGTGCGCTGGGCGTACTGCGTGACCACCGGGTCATGGGTGACGACTAAGAACGCGACGTGATGCTCCTCGTTGAGCCGCCTCATAATGGCCATGACTTGTTTGCCCGTCTCGGAGTCCAAGTTCGCCGTGGGCTCGTCGGCGAGAACTAATTTGGGGTTGGTGACGAGCGCGCGGGCGATAGCAACGCGCTGGCGCTGGCCGCCGGAGAGCTCATCGGGCCGACGATTGGCTAAATCCTTAAGGCCCACTTCTTCCAGAAGGGCCATGACGCGCCGGCGGCGCTCCGCGCGCCCTATGCCCAACAGCAACAATGGGTACTCGACGTTCTCGAACGCCGACAGGACCGGGATGAGATTGAACGTCTGGAATACCAAGCCGATCTTGCGCTTGCGCAGCTCCGCAAGCTGCCCTTCGGAGAGTTGGCTCGTGGGCTGCCCTTCGATAAAGACTTCTCCTGACGTAGGCTTGTCAATGCACGCGATTAAGTTTAAGAACGTCGTCTTGCCTGAGCCCGACGGACCGTTGATCACGACGAACTCGCCGACATCGAGCTCGAAGTTCACCCCGCGCAGCGCGGGAACTTCTTCTTTGCCGACACGATAGACCTTGGTGAGATCTTTGGTTTGGAGGATCATACCAACTCCTTTAGAGTCGTCTGAGTTTTGCAATGAATTCGCGGCACCATTGCTGATAGGCTTCAAGGCTCTTCAACCCCAGGCGCACGGTGGCCAGCAAGAAGGGCTTATGAGCGAGAGAGCCCTGCTCGCGGCAGCGCTTGGGAAGATACGCTTCAATCTGTTTGTAGGCATCTATGCGCTGTTGGAGCGCTTCATCGAAGCGATGGAGATGCTCCAACAGAACTTCTTTAGGCAGCAGCGCTCCGAAGAAGACTTTCATCAAGAACGGATTGCGCACGGTGGGCAGCTCAACCGTGGGCTCATGGAGCCAGCGAAGCAACTCCGCTCGCCCGCTCTCGGTGAGCGAGTAGATGTGCTTAGGGGGCTTGGACTCCTGGTGCTCGATCCTCATCGTGACCAGGCCTTCTTCTCTGAGGCTCTCCAGCGTCCGGTAGATCTGGCTGAGATCGGCGCTCCAGAAGTGCTGAATAGAATTTTCAAACGCGTGCTTCAGCTCATATCCCGTCGCCGGCCCAAAGCTCAAGAAGCCCAGCAGTGCGTGTTTTAGCGACAATATGATCACCCATATATATGACTTAGCATATATTGGCGCAATCGTATCACAAGGAAGGGAGCTTGTCAAGTCTTATGATTTTATGGGGATTTTCAGGCGAAGATCTCTTCAGGGCTGACGGAGAAGCCTTCGAGCAAGTGAGAGCAAGCTCTTCCGCCCACCGGGGCGAGGGGTTCATAGACCTGCCCGCGCAGCGTATAGACTTCGATCGAGCGTTTCTCTGGGTCCACGAGCCAATATTCGCTGACTCCGGCCTTGGCGTACTCGAAGAACTTTTCGCCACGATCGGTCTCGCGAGTTGCGGGGGAGAGGACTTCTACAACAAGATCGGGCACGCCGCAGACCTGCTCGCCGATTCGTTCAGCATGCTCTTTGGCGATGAAGAAGATATCGGGTTCGCGGATCTTGCCGGGCCACAGGCGCACCGGCAGCGGCGCGATGTGCACCTCGCCCAAGCCTCGCTCATGCACAAACGCTCGCAGACGAATATAGAGTTCTTCGACAGCTACTTGATGGCTTCGCGTTGGATGTGGCGGCATGATCAACCTCCCCTCGGAGAGCTCTAGATAGCGATTGGTATCTGGGAGCGAAAAATATTCTCGCTCGGTCCACTGCCCCTGGGGCGGGAAGAGTTCAGCCACACTGAGAGCGACTTTGGGTTTCTTCGTGCTCATAGTCTTAGTAAGAGTATACTCGGCTGCGGGGCTGCGCGCTAGGCTCGCCAATAGATCGCAATGGCGAGCAAGCCGCAGAGGGCCTCAAAGCCTATCAACACCAAGACAAGCGTCCGCTCGTGCATGCCGCCGACGAGCTTCAGGATCAATTGGGCCAGTCCCACCGGCCCATGAGCGGGGCAATAGAGCTTGCCGTCGCGATACTCCCCATGCCACCCGGTGCTGGGAAATCCCTTGCGCGCTTTGAGCACAAAATCTATAGCGTGAGGGATGATCACGATGACGCCGGACAACTCAAAATTGCCCACAATCACGGCTGTGGCGATCACCGTGCCGATGGTGAGCGTGCCCACATCGCCGATGAACACTCTTGCCGGGTACCAATTGAAGTAGAGCGTGGCCAGCAGCGCCCCCAGCGCCGCGAGCAAGAGCACAAGCGACGTCACCTCTCCCAAGTGCGCGGCTATGATCGCCAGCGCGCCGACGGCCACGGCGCCCATGCCCGCTTCCAGGCCATTGAAGCCCGCGAGCATATTGAACGCGTTGGCCGCGCCGGTCACCCCCACAGGCACGAGCACCAACGGGTAGAAGACCCCAAAATTGACAGCGCCGATAAGGGGCAAGGTCATGGTCTTTTGGCCCACCTCAAGGACGATCAAGGGGATAGCTGCCACGGTGGGGATAACTGCCTTCCATCCCTGGTGGACTCCGATAAGATCGTCAATCAGCCCGATGAGCGCGATGACCAAGACAGTAGATAAGACAGCGAGCAGCTCGACGGTGCTCACGGTGGCGAGTGCCTCAACCTTGAAGAATGTTCGCAGGGCTATGAGGGTCAGCACGCCCGCGCCAAAGCCTCCCACAATCCCAAGTCCCCCCATCTCGGCCACAGGAGGCTGGCCGGGCTTGTTCATGTCTTTTCCAACAATGCCGGCTTGCGCCAGCCGCGGGATGAGCACGCGCAGCAACCCAAGCGTACTGAGGCCTGACACGAGCAGCGTGACCACAATCATGAGCGATCCCAAAGCACAATCCCGCCCTCGGTCATCTTCTCGAGCATCTCGCGCGATTGCTCATACTCAGCGTGGGTGTACAGGTGGGGCTCCAGACGCGGGAGATCGAGAATCTTCTTCACGCAAGCGTAGGCGTCGGGGCGCGCCGGCCCCGCATAGACGATGAGCAGATCTATATCGCTGCTCACGGTATAACGCCCCTGAGCGTAAGAGCCAAACAACACCGCCCTAATGATGGGGAGCTTCTGCTGCAGCTCCTTCAGTCCTGCCTGAAGACGGCTGATGACCTCAGCGCGGCTCAGCTTGGGATAGAAGACTTTCACAGAACTTGATAATCTGCTCTGCATACTGGATCAGTCTTGCAGCTTCGTTCTTGGTGTAGCGCTCCCGCGGGGACCCAGAGGGATGGGCATTGGGATAGCGCGCGGGGATATACACCTTATCCAACTCTAAAGCCCCGTTGATGAGTTCCTCCGACACTGGATATCTGTGAGCAAGCTCCTTGAGCAAGTCTGCCACGGAGTGGCCCCATGCTTCGGCCCCTAATTTTTGGAAGACCGCCTTGACGGCTTTCTCCGCAGCTTGCTGCGCAGAGAAGCACGCCCAGTCATAGAAGCCGTGCGCCAGATCGTGCTGGGCATGTCCGAGATCACCTTGGGCTTGATCCATCCAATCGCGGCTGCGCTCCATTGGGTATCTATTGTAAGCTTTTGAGAGATGTAGAGCAAACTCCCTCCACCGTCTACGCTTCTCTGCTGGTTTAGTGGCATAGCCAAACACCGCCAGCACGGGGATGGCGTGATATTTCTCGACGTACTCCCGTCCGCGGCGGCCTAGGATCCTGCCCAATGCTGCAGCAAGCTTGCGCTATACCCCCTTATTTATCAACTCAATACCGAACGGCGGCTGAATCCCATGTCGTTCCGCTACCTTGCTAATTCTGTAGTAGAGGCTTCTTCGGCTCAGCCAATATTTGTACTTTCGAAAATAGTAGAGAAGTCCCATTGCATGCGTCCAAGCTATCTTGAAGCTCTTGTGGGACCATCTCTGAGTATGGTGCACAACTTTCGCCGAAGGAACATACAAAACCTCCCATCCGGCAAGCCACATTCGTAAACAGTAGTCCACATCCTCGGGTGCATAGAAAATTTTCTCGTCGAATAGTCCTACTTCCTTAATTGCTTCACGTCTAACCAGCCAGCACGCTGATATACAATGGTCCACGCGTAGGATTTCCTGAAAATTATTGTCGTAGACGCGGTGCGGATAGAGCTCTGCCTTTTGGCCAAGCTGCTGCAGCCACGGGAGTGGTATAAACTTGCAAACCTTAAGAGAAGCAGTGGGAAAGCGCTTGCATGAGGGCTGAACCATCCCATCGGGGTAGAAGAGCCTCGGAGCAGCAATTCCTATGCGCGGTGCGCTTTCGAGCGCTTTAGAGAGTGCCTCAAGTGCTCCAGGTAGAATTTCAGTGTCTGAGTCAAGGATAAGTATGTATTGGCCTTGCGACTCTTGGATGGCAATGTTTCGCGAGGCAGTCGTGCCCAAATTCTTGCCCAGTGGAATAATACGCAACGAAGAAATTTCCGTGACTAGCTGCGAGAGGATTTCTAGGGTCCCGTCCGTAGAGCCTCCATCTATGACGAAAATCTCCATTTCCATTCCGGCTTCGCGCGCATCCGCGGCAAGGCTTCGCAGGCACTTCGCGATATACTGCGCGGAATTCCAGGTCAGGACCACAGCGGAGATCAAGACTTGTCACCCCCTCTTCTCTTGACCCACTAAGTAAGCCCCTCGCTGTTTGAAAGGGCTTGCAGTAAGAATCCCAACTATCAACCACGTGAAAGGATGATAAGCTAGAGAAAAAAAAGCAAACATTACTATGAGAATGAACCAACTATGTACCCAAGGCGACCACTCTTGGTATTTAATTCTCCTTAAGGCACAAAAAGTAGTATAGCCCATCAAAAATGTCCAGATGAGTAAGCCTACTAACCCAGTTTCAAATAAGACATCGAGATAGCTGTTATGAGAATACGCGCCTTCGAGGATTTCCTCAGTTCCGCGTAGTCCTGCTCCTATAAGCGGATTCCAAGTCTCTGCCGTCTCACTAAGAATCTGATGCCACATAGCATACCTAGGGGATTGACTGGCTAACTCGGCGCGCTTTTCCAACATTGACAAAAAATCGTAGCCCATTGCAGATGTTAAACCAATGGCTATTATCACTGAGATTGCAGCCGCACCTACAAGGCGTTTGACGTAAACTGAACGCCTTCTTAGTGCCAAGAGAGCAACAATCACAATTATTGTGGAGATTGCAAAGGCCAAGGCAAAGCCGCGTGACATAGCCAAGGCAAGCGAAAGGCCAATGATGATCATCATCACCAGCCTCGGTGGAGAAAAGGCAAGGCTTAGACCAGCCAAAAAGGAAGGCGCAATCCACAGCGAGTAAAAATTAGGATCCTTCGCGAAACCTATCAAACGTAAAACCCCTCCTTGATCCAGCACGTAACCTATCCCCGGCTTCCACTGTGACAGATCGGAAAGAATCTCCCAATAGCGAGGTAATGCTGAAATATACATTAGGATGGCAAAGCTTGCTATTATTCCGCCTATCCAGAAGAGCTTTCGATTGAGCAATCCAAGCGCATTCACATCACTGAACAACGTCCCTATAGCAAGAAGGAGCACGAGATTTCTTAGTTGCAGTAAGATCATAGTCAGCGCACGTTCGGGTTGAGGGGAGAAAAATGCGCTTATTCCTAGCCAGAGTGTAAAGAATAAAGCCAAGATAAGCGCCGGAATAAAATTCTTACGAATCCGAAGCGGCCTATAAAAAAGTAGTGTCGCCCAAAGGAAGGTAAGGCCTAAAATAGCCAAGTCCCACGGTGCAATAGACAAACTAAATAGTTCCATACCCCCTACCCCATACATGAGGAAAGAGATAAATAACACAAAAATAACGAAGATCTGAACCGCATGCATTGATAACCTTAACTTAAAAGCTGGTGCTTTCCCCAAAGTATGTTCGGATCTCAATACCATAACCTCCCATAATGTTCTCGCAAGTAACGTTGTGCCTTTTCATCAAGCGGAGTCCGCCGGTACCTCTTGAGCCGTAATATTCCATCGCGCACACCTGCGAAGAAAGTAATTGGGGTTCCATTTTGAACGGCTTTTACTAGATATTGCCCTAACCAGATACCCAAATAAACGGGTACATATCGAGAAGGCAAATATCTATATGCAAGATACAGACGATTTTGAATATGATAATAAAGCTCTTTTGCTTCTCCCTTTTTCCCTTTCGCAACTACTGAGGCTTGAGGATGATGATGCACAACTATAGCAGGCTCATAGTAGATGCGGTATCCAGCAGCGACTGCACGATATGATAGATCGAGTTCCTCTTCACCAAACATGAGTTCTGCAGCGTACATCCCGCAACGATTGAGGACCTCGCGGCGAATGGCGTGACAGCCACCCAAATAGTAAGAGACGTACTGGGCCCTCTCAATTATATCTGGTCTGTGCCGACGCCAGCGTTTGGGAAAAGGGACTAAGAGGTCGTTGTTCCCCTGACGGTGATCAACTACTTTGCAAGCTACGATCCCGATACTCTCATCAGAGCAAAAGCTTTTGACGAACCGAGAAATGGCATTGGAGTCTTCAAAGTAAGCATCGTCATCGATGACACATAAAATATCCCCTGTTGCTTCTGCCATCAGCCGATTACGTCCTCCTGCAACTCCAAGCTGGATATCGGAGCGCAGGCACCGTAGGCGCGGATCGCTGAAGTGCTCTGCAAGGACTTGGCAAAGATCTACCTGATCTGAAGCGTCATCCAAAACAATCACTTCCAAAGCTGGGTAATCTTGATTAAGAACACTCTCAAGACAGCGGAAAAGAACATCGGGACGGTTACGTGAGCCAATTAGAACCGAAACCCTTGTTATCTTTTGAAGCAACGTTTCTACGCTCATTCTTCTACTCTAGTGTTGCTATCTAAAACCAGTGAAAAATTCTCACGACACTCAGTAACACGTTCATCATTGAGTAAGCCTTCGATTGATATTTGCTCGATCGCATTCTCTTTACATGTTAATAGTTTGCCCCAAAATGCTTCATCTTTAATACGCTGGATGGCATAGCGAATTTCGTACCCTAGCTGTCGGAGGGTATTAAGGAAATGTTCCACCTCGCTAGTAGAAACCAAGGCGCAATGCAGCTCCACGCAAATTATAGGCTTATGTCGAACCAGTACTTCCTTCATTCCATTGATAGCTTGACACTCATACCCTTCAATATCCATCCTAATGAGGTCAACACGCGGTTCATTTCTTAGCAGCTCGTCTAATGGGTAAACATCAATAAGTAGCTCACCGTCTGGCTTTGCATGACGCACCAAGGAGTTCCAGTTCGCTTGCTTGTATAAATAAAATACTGTTCTCTGGCGCGTTTCTCCAACAGCCAGTTGATAAGCGTGGACGTTGGATAACTTGTTCTTTTGGATATTCGCTTTCAATAGCTCAAAGCTTTCTGGAGCTGGTTCAAAAACTATCACTTTCCCAGAGGGCCCAACCCACTTACTTTCTAGCAATGCGTAGTACCCAATGTTCCCACCTATGTCAACCACAGTCATACCAGGCCGGATGAGTTTGCTCAATAATTTCGTAAATAATGGCTCATGAATACCCTCTGTAGCTAGCTCCAAGGATAAACCAAAATCTTTAGGGTTAAGATGAAGTTCAAGCCCCTCAATGTTGATACGTGTTGTGGGATGGTACGATTGCAACCAATGACGATAGAGTGAACGGGGGTGCCATAGTATTTTCCGCAAGAATGCAAAACCGACTTCCTTCATGCCATCATGATGATAGTAAACTATAGCTTTGCGCCATAAGCGCTTCATAATACCTCCAGCTTCTTGCATAACCATGTATATATCTTAGATCCTTGTACAAGTATAGCAAGGGCCACGAAATATACCCCTACTCCCAGCAGCACCTGCACTAGAAATATAAATATTCCACTCCATTGACGTGTAAAAAACCACAGAAATGCTGCCATGATAAGCGATGCGGCTATTATTTTGTAAATATCAGGAGTTAGACGTGGCAATGGAAATACTTTGCGTGACACGCGGGCACTCACAGCAGATGCACAAATATATGCTGCGAGAGTCGAGTACGCTGCTCCTACTATACCGAAGTTTGGTATTAAAATTAAATTAAGGATCACATTCACAATTGCTGCTCCTAACATCCCCCATAAGATGCCTTTGCTGGATTCAACTATCCAAAAAGCACGGTTATAGTAAAACTCTAAAACACCATATACGAGTATGGCATAAGCAATTATGGGGAGAATCGAAATCGCTACTTCAGCGTACAACATACCAAGCAGTGAGCGAGCGATGTTAGGCGCAAGAATCGCAATTCCCATGGCTCCTGGGATACCTAAGCCGAGAACTAATAGGCTGGAATTTCGTAAACTTTTCTGGGCTGCTTGTAGATTGCCTGCATGGTAGCTTCTTAAGATAAGGGGAAAACCTGCCAACATAATTGTCTGCATTAAGAATCCCAGGCTATTTTGCACTAAATCATAGCTGGCTGCGTATAGGCCGGCAGCCTCAGCACCTAGAAAATAGGCGATAAGAAATCGGTCTGAGGTGCTTACTATAAAACTTAGGGCGAAGGTAGCAGTAAGGGGTAGGCCATAGCGTATCAATTCGCGTAAAAGCCTCCCCTCACAGGCAAACCCAACCTTTACCCATTCATGCCGCGTTACCCCCACTAGAAGCATGGCTGAAAGCATCCCTATCAAAGGCCCGTAGGCTCTTAACCCCCATAGCACCAATGTCGCTCCAAAGGCCAGAGCTAGCACGGCCTTCACAACAGACATCACGCTGTAGCTCACTGGCTGTAAGCGGCTTCGGGCCAACTCCAAGTTGAGTTCAAACCAGGCTTGAGCCCAAAGAAGGGGAATGCCTAGGGCAATCATCTCTTGCCAGCTAGGCCAGAGGAGGATTAAGATTAAGCCAAGCCCTCCGGTAAGAAGGGCAGTTATAGAAAAGGCAGCAAGAATAGTGGACAGGAGTGCCTTTGGGTCTCTCATGTAGGCAGGCAGAAAACGTAGGAGAGCAATGCGGATCCACTGAAAGAGGACGACATTGAAAAGGTTTATGCCAGCCACTACCAAGGTATAACGCCCATAGTCATAAGGAGAGAGCAGCCGAGTATAGATGGGAATTGCTAAGAAGCTCAAGACTCCTGCCAACCCACGACCCAGCAGGTAAATGATGCTATGACGCCATAGGGTGCTCCAGCTATTGTACTGATGCAAAAGCTTATCATGAGAGCCTGCTTCCACAGTTGAAGGTTGGCTATACATCATGTTAAGTCTTCCTGCTCTCTAACCAAGGTGTTCTCTAAGTGATTTTTCAGAAAAGCTAGCAATATTCCCGCAAAAATGCCCAATCCTCCGGTTACGAGTATAGTGAGAACTCTTCTAGGCCCCACGGGCTGCTCCGGAGCAAACGGCGCGCTCACGACGTCTATCGTCTCTGGGGTCTTGGCGAAGACTTGCTGGACTTTGTCCGCCAAGAGTTTCAGATCCGTCCGTTCGTTCTCTAAGTTCGTCAGCCGGCTATGCAGTTCTGGGAAGAGCTCGCGCCCGCGCGAATCGAGCTTTTGCAGCTCGCTCTCTAAGCTCTGAGCGCGGGCGTTCAGCACCTCAAATTCGCGCTTGAGCATGATCCCTTGGAGGGTCGCGTTCTGCTCGCCCGCGGCTAATCGCAAGAATTGGGGATTTTTGCGGATCTCGTCCATGCGCGCCAGCAGCTCCGCTCGTTGAGACTCTAAGATCTCCTTGCGCCGGGCGATCTCGCTCTGCAACTGAGCGTTTACAGCATCGAGCTGCTCTTGCACGGCTTTCTCGATGGTGCTCAGGCGCGCCAGCTCAAGGTCTATATTCGCTTGGAGATCGCTTCGCAGCTTGGATTCCGCCAACGAGATTATCACGCTGAGGGCCTCGCGCAGCTTCTCCGGCTCCAGATCGCCGGAGAGGCGCACTTCGAGCAAGTCCGTGTCCTTGATAACAGAAGCTTTCAGATTGCGCTTCAGCCATTGGTGGACTTGCGTGGGCGTCTCCTTTTGGAATTCCGGGTAGCGGGCTTGAAGCTCCCCTGCGGCTTGGAGGAGCAGCTCGTCCGATTGCACAATAGCTGCTACTGACTGAAGAGACAGGAGCTTGAGGGCCAGCCCGTCTACCGTGGGCAGCGGGCGCAGCTTTAGCAATGCCCGAGCTTCGTACTCATCGGGTAGACGGAACGAGACCAGCGCGGCCAGGACGACCGCTACGACGAAGACCCCAATAATGAGCCACTTTCTCTCCCAGATGACCCTCAGATAATCTCGAAGATCAATCTCGTACTCTTCCACGTTTGAGCCTCCTTGAGGACTGTGATTATCATAGCACGTGTGAGGCAACGGGTCAACGGTGGGCTTTGCAGAGGATTGAATCACGGAAAGGGAGCCGGATGCTGAAGCATCCGGCTCCCTCTCCCCCGGCCCCTCCCCGACACGGGGAGGGGAGCAAGGGGTGAGGGGGCTTAGGGAAGGGGACTAGGGGTTAGGTGAGCGTGCTTCAGCACGCTTGCACCTGCTGAGCCGGCGGATTCATCCGCCGGCCACTTTCCGTGCTGTCCCGTGCCTTCCGTGATTCAAAGCAGGGGACTAGACAGAAGAGGGGGTAGGGTCTATAATTTGTGCTATGCACTCACTAGCGCAGATAAAAAATGAGGAGGTGCATCACGATGATGATGCGCAGGCAGGTCGGCAGGAGTCTCGTTGTGGGTTTGGCGGTGATTGTTGGGCTGGGTCTGGACGTCTGGGCCCAGTCAATCTCTTTGACGGTGACGGCGTACTCCGACGCGGTGCGCTTCTCCGCCCAAGGCTCCGTCAAGGAGCTGCGCGTGGAGATTCTTGCGCTCTCAGGCCAGAAGGTCTTCGATTCCGGGCCAGTGCTGGGGAACGCCCTGGACTGGAAGCTTTTGAACACCCAGGGGCAACCGGTTGCTAATGGGGTCTATCTCTACACAGTCACTGTGAAGGACCCGTTCGGGAATGTGACCAAGAAGCTGGGCAAGCTCGCAGTCTTGCGGGGTAAGGGAGTAGCGGCTCCGCCGCTGAGCGGGATCACTGTGGGGGAGTTAGCGACTGGCCAACCCCGTTTACAGATCCACTGGGACATTACAAGTAACTACACTATCCAGGGAAGCCTGGGAGTTGGAACGGAGACCCTTACCTATGCCAGGGTCTCTGTCTCAGATGGCAGTGTCCCGGAGGCCTCTGCCGTAGGCATCCCAGCTACCCGCACGATCGGGGTCTATGGAAGCGGATCAGCGTACTTTCTGGGTAGAGATGTAGCTAACGACATCGAGTATGCTATGGGGATTTCGATCTTCGGATATGCCTTTCTAGGAGCAATGACAGGGCATGATCTGCGGTTCCGCACGAACAATGTAGATCGGTTGACGATCAAGGCAGGTACAGGTAATGTCGGCATCGGCACCACCAGCCCCAGCGCTCAAACCCATATCAGCAACACCGCCAATCAGCCCGCCCTGCGCATTGATAGCTCCGCCGGCACCAATGCGCTCGAAATCTATAACACCGAGGGCGGACAAAATCTGATCTTCCGCGTCGAGCGCACCACGGGGAACGTCTACGCCGACGGCTCGTTCACCGGCGGCGGGGCCGACGTCGCCGAGCGCATTGACGTCAGCGAGGCCGTCGAACCCGGTGACGTCGTCGAGATTGATCCAGACAACCCCGGAAAGTTCCGCAAGGCCCGCGAAGCCCTCAGCACCCGCGTCGCCGGCGTGATCTCCACGGCTCCGGGGGTCGTGCTGGGCAACAAGAGCGCCGAGAGCAATGATGCTCGGCCGATCCTCGCGCTCGCGGGGCGCGTCCCCGTCAAAGCGACGGCAAAGTATGGGGCGATCGCCGTGGGCGATCTGTTGGTGAGCTCGCCCATCCCCGGCTACGCCATGAAGTGCCCAGAGAAGAGCCAATGCATCGGCGCGGTGATCGGCAAGGCCCTGGAGCCCCTCGCAGAGGGTGTGGGCGTGATCGAAGTCCAAGTGATGCTGCGCTAAGGGAGATTAGGCATGATGTCCCTAACACGATCCGTGCCGAAGCTCCTCATAGTGGGGATAGCCCTAGGAGTTGTGCTCGTTCGATTCAGTTCTGCCCAGCCCTCCTCCCCCGTTGACCCTGAGGTGCTTCAGGAGATTCAAGCGCATGGCTCCGCTCGCGTCATCGTCACTCTGACGGACACCTCGGCTTTGCGGGTCCAGCAGATCGCTCAGAGGATCGAGGGCGTCCTGCGCGAGCTGACCCCACAAGATTTTCAGCTCTCGCGGCGATTTCAGTCTATCGCGGCCTTTGCTGGGGTCGTGACCGCTACAGGGATCGCGAAACTGGAGCGCCACCCGGACGTCATGCGCGTCCAGCTCGATCTTGTGCTCCGCGCGATCTCTCCCCAGCCCCGCCTCCAGCCTCACCTCAGCGAGAGCGTCCCCTTGATCCAAGCGAACAGCGTGCATAGCTTGGGCATTCGAGGGAATGGGGTACGCATCGCCATCATAGACACGGGCATTGATACAGACCACCCCGACTTCAGCACCGCTGCGCCTGGGGATCGCATCGTCGCACAGAATTGCTTCCTCAGCGGGGCAAGCTGCCCTTCCCCGCCCAACGTCGCCGAGGACGGCAACGGCCACGGGACACACGTGTCGGGGATCGCCGCTTCCGACGGCTCGGTCTCTCCCGTCGGCGTTGCCCCTCAGGCCCAGCTCGTCGCAATCAAGGTACTCAAGGATGACGGCACTGGAAATCTCTCTGATACCGTTGCGGCCCTCGACTGGATCTATACGAACAACGCTTCGCTCAATGTGAAGGTTGTTAACATGAGCCTAGGAAGCTTCACTCTCTACACGCCTCCGTGCGATACGGCCTACCCTGCCATGACCACAGCGATCAACAACCTGCGCAATATCGGCGTGATCAGCTTTGCGGCCTCGGGCAACAACGCCAACGCCACGCAGATGTCGCTGCCGGCGTGCATCAGCACTGTTGTTTCGGTAGGGGCAGTCTACGATGCGAACGTCGGGTCCATCAGCTGGGGAAACCCCCAAGTCTGCAGGGATTTGACAACTGCGGCAGATCAAGTCGCGTGCATCACCAACGGTGTGCCCGATCTGCAGGCCCCCGGCGCCTTGATCACTTCTTCGTTCATAGGGGGTGGAACGGCTACCCTTGGTGGCACGTCAATGGCCTCACCCCATGCGGCAGGCACCGCAGCCCTGCTCATCCAAGCGAAGCCCTCGATCACGCCGACGGAGATCGAGGCCGTCTTACAGACGACCGGGGTTCCCGTGACCGATCCCAAGAACGGGCAGACGCGCCCTAGAATTAACGCGTTTGCTGCTGTCTCGGCAGTGCTCTCGTGCACAGCTACAGGAGCAATCTTTCGCATCGAGCGCACGACGGGGAACGTTTGTACTGATGGCTCGTTCTTTAGTGGCAACGCCGACGTCGCCGAGTATATCTTAGCTTCGGAGCCCTTAGAGCCAGGGGATGTCGTCGAGCTCGATCCCCACAATCCTAAGCACTACCGCAAAGTGCGAGAGCCCTACAGCCCCTTGGTCGCGGGAGTGATCTCCACGGCTCCAGGGTTTGTGCTGGGGGCGAAGCACCTCTCCCTGGCCCTCTCCGTAAACGGAGAGGGAAGGGGTGAGGTAGAGCCAGGAGAGAGGCCCCTGCTGGCGCTCCTTGGGCGTGTGCCGGTGAAAGCGACGACGGAGAACGGCCCGATCCGACCGGGGGATCTGCTCACGAGCGCTTCGAAGCCCGGCTACGCCATGCGCTGTGAAGATATTCACAGATGCGAAGGGGCGATCATCGGCAAAGCCCTCGAAGCGCTCGATGAGAGCGAGGGCGCTATCTTGATTTTGTTGGTGAGATAAAGCAAAAGAGAGGAACCTAGCCCTAGGTCCTTGACGCCCGCAGAGTGCGTAGCTAGCTCAGACTAAGGGGATCTTGACAACCCAGGGGGCTTTGTGCTATAAGAAGACTCGTTGGAAGGAGGTTGGCCCTCCCCAGCAGGGAGGGCAAGAGGAAGAGCTTGGCCTGCGGCTTAGGCCGCACGACGAGGGCCGCTGGGGAAAAATCCCGCGAGGCTGCGGGCAAAACCCTGGACAACCCCCTGAGGGCATCCGCGCCCAGC
>Ga0079995_1061625_pt1 | contig 27113 bp, 22 predicted proteins | sample FaiFalFF_MnMetaG_2_FD_69198 | JGI IMG/M metagenome (GOLD analysis project Ga0079995, IMG submission 69198) | Freshwater microbial communities from Yellowstone National Park, Wyoming, USA - Fairy Falls C (FF_Mn_C) (SPADES assembly) (version 4) | ecosystem: Environmental > Aquatic > Freshwater >...
TGTTGTCTTCGACGGGGTTGTCACGCAGAGGCTTGTCGATGCAGCGGCCTCGCTTGGTGGAGAGGTTTACCTCGTCGGGGTCAGGGTCGGTGAGCTACAGAACAGGCCGCCCAACGTATACGTCCTGACGATGAACGAGCTAGAAAAGAACTAACAGAAAATGGGTTTAAGGAAAGACTCTATCTATAAGGTATATGGATGTCCTTTAGAGGTAAGTAGTTTTATACCTTACCGTTATTTCTTTTCTTTCTCGGTGATGTTCTTAAAGGTATATGGTAGTTGGGGCATCTATAATTATTCTCCTCAACAGGGTAGTAGGATTGGCATTTACAGCAGTAACCATGCCCCTCAACATATTTAGCTGATTTCTTACGTAAAGAGATTGCACGTCCTCTTTATAGAATAGCCCTAACTTACCGTCTTTAGACACCTTAAAAGTAGCTATAATTCTACTACCTTCGTCGGTAAATAAGTCGGTGAACCCAGCCCTGAGATTAACCCTCAAACTTGAGCCTGTAACCCCATATCTAGCCTCTTCCTTAATATATAGCCCTTTATATGGACTGTTAAATAGCTTTTCTCTGGTATCTGAAGCTCGTTTATAATTTGTTTAGGGTATTCGAAACGGGTTGATACGTTGTTACCCCCGCTCTACCCCACACAACAATTGGCGTTTTAACCTATATTACTACTGGCCCGGCGAAAATAGAGGGATGTTGTTTATAGATGTATGACGGCAGAAGGTGTGTGTAGTTATGCCTCTACTACGTCGTGTATTAGGACTGTTGTTCTGTCCTCTATCTTTGTTATTGTTGCTCTTGCCTTGAATCTCCTCCCCTTCTTAATTAGATCTCTTGGGCCGTTGTACGCCGATGGCTCAAGCCTAGCCCTAAAGCTGTCGTCAACCATTACCACAGCAAAGCCGGGATATACCTTCTCAACGGCTATAGTATGTACCCTTCCCTGTGGTTTTACTGTTAGTGGCTTCGACCTTATTATTGCTGTTGTGACGTATCTATCTCCCACCTTCTTTATGAGTCCTTCCCTCTCAAGCCTGCTTAGGCTCTTCCTAATAGTTTCGGGGCTGTATGAGATGCTCTCCATTATTTCGTGTAGCGTTACCCCCTTGTCGCCTGCCTTCAGTAGTATCTCGTATATGTTTTTGCGGCAGTAGTATAGCTCCCTGCTTGAAGGCCCCTCAACAGATACAACCTCCTGCCTAGGCTCAACATTCACTATCCCCCGTTCCGACACCTGTTTAGGTTCAACATCAATCTCAACTACTGGCTCAGGTTCTTCGACTGTCTTTGTCCACGGCCATGGTGTTCCCGGTGGTGGCCTTGGTGTTTTCCTCCCTATCCTTACTGTTTTCTTTGATGCTTGTTGTAGTATTTTGTCCATTCTTCTTGCTCTTCTGTATCCTTCTCTGAAGTAGTATTCGTCTACTGTCTTGTCTGCTACTAGTATTACTGCTTTTCCCGGAAGCTTTCTCCCTGTTCTTCCCCTTCTCTGTATGTATCTTATTCCTGATACTGCTGGCTCGTAGAATACTACTAGGCCGCATTCAGGTATGTCTAATCCCTCCTCACCAACACTAGTAGCAACCAATACATTATACACACCCTCCCTGAAGGCCTTCAATGTCTTCATCTGCTCATCCTGAGACATCCTAGGACCATGCTTACCCTCAGCCCTACCTATGAATAATGCGGCCCTGTAACCTCTATCCCTAAGCCTATCAACCAAGACCTCTGCCGTAGCCCTGATGTTTGCGAAGACCAGAACCCTGTCCTCTGGCTTCTCCGCGAAGTGGGCTTCAAGTGTTGAAGCTAGAGCATCTACCTTGCTGTGGTCTACTGTACACTGGTTAACCATTCTTACTAGGTTTCTGAAATCTGGTGTAGAGGCTATTGTCTTATGGCTTCTAAGCTCAGACCTAGATATTTCCTCTAGGTAGTGTTTTAGGCTGTGTACATGCTGGCTCTCAATAAGCTCCTGAGCATGGTACAGGCTTAACGCAGCAGATAAAAGAGTCATATAGTGTATGTTTGGTCCTTTAACACCAGAATCTATCTCGGCCCTAATCCTATTCATCAAACCCACTAAAACCTTCCTGTTAACAGCCTCTATAGGCATCCTGAGAAGGCCGCTCTCACGAAGCCTAGAAATAACAGACTCAATCATCCCCTTTATCTCGTTTCTTATCATCTCGTATTCTGCTGGTAGCTTGACCCTGACCCATCCGACCTTGATTCCAGGAATGTATTTCGATACTTCTTCATCCTCCTCAGTCATCCATACTACCTGCTCTATCCACAGGTTCCTAACAACCTCCACAACCTTATCCTCCTCAGAACCAGGAGAAGCAGTAAGAGCTAAAATCAATGGATAAGGACATCTTCTAATATATTCTTCGGCAAGCCTAGTATACGCATACCTGCTCCTAGACCTGTGGCATTCATCGAATATAATTAGTGCGAACTCCTCAAGCCTAACCAAGCCATTCCTGTAGTCATTCCATACTGTCTGGGGTGTTGCCGTTACAAGCCTAACCCTAGGGTCACCCCATACATCTTGCCTAACATTTGTTTCACCCGTCACGGCAGCTACCTCATCCTCCTCAAGATTGAGGTGTTTTAGTGCTGACTCCCTGTGCTGTAATGCTAGGGGCTTTGTAGGAGCCATAAAGAGTATCCTACATCCCGGATACCCGTGTAGAAGCTCTGCAGCCACAAGTTCAGCTATAACAGTCTTACCTAGAGCCGTAGGTAGGACAGCTAACGTGTTAGCCTCTAAGGCCCTATCAACAAACCTCCTCTGATAGTCCCTATCCTCTATAACACCATCCCTAACCATAGGATGGACTACATACTTTGGCTTCGGCGTTGATAGCTCCGTCTGAACCATCACTATATGCTTGCATATTGTGTGTCTGTATGTGTAGTGTGGGCATGTACAGCTCCACAAACCACCATCATCTACGGAAACAGTATACTCTACGCCTGGCCTAGAATGGCTTGGAACACTCCAGCTCCTCAAGACCTATCAACATATATCTGAAAACATCTAAATAACGTTCGCTCTTAATCCATTGTTTGTTGGTGGGTTTTTGTTTTGCATTTATTTAAGCTCTTCCCGTTTATAAGCTTTAAATCGCTAGAGGGTGGACTGAGGAGGCTATTTATCAGCATAACCAGCGATCGGTATTACCGCGCATCGACAGATGGGGAAAACCTATAAACACCAACAAACAATGGATTAAGAGCGTAACGTTTTAAGCGAATCTATTATAATATCTTTTGTGAGTTATCGTAGTGGTAGGAGGTTAGAGTATGTTGTTAGGGATATGTTTAGGAGGAGGGGATGGTTTGTTGTCAGGGCCGCTGCCTCAAAACCAGTAGACCTAGTATGCCTAAAGAGTGGTGAAATAGCTCTCGTGGAATGTAAATATGGTGTCAAGGGTGTTAGGTGGGCTGAGCTAGCGCCACTACTTGAAGCCGCAGAAAGAGCAAAAGCTAAGCCTGTCCTAGCCATCGCAGAGAAGAGAGGAAGGGTTAAGATGATAGATGTGGGAAGATGGGCCGACTTCAAACCTTAGAAACGACAACTCCTCCCAGCATCCATATAACCATATGATAGGTCATGGAAAGAACAGTAATAAGGACTTTCGAACTGTAAGAACCCGTCAAGTTAGCATTTCATTACAGATTTTTATAATCGGTTCATGTTAACTGATTAGTATGAGTGTTGGCGTTCTTCTGGCGGCTGTGTTACTAGTCGTTGGGCTTTTTGGCAGTTTTGGAGTGGGGTTAGGGGTCCTATGAAGGTTATTAGACAATGGTACCGCATATGACGACAACCAGTTTAGTCACATACCTATTAACATAACGCAGACAATGATAGTATAGGATGTTCAAACGATCCTAGTAACTTCACCGATGGTATTCCCGCTTATTGAAAATTTAATACACTAGTTACATTTAAACTAGTCGATTCAATTATTCCTTCAATATTTTTAAAAATAATTTCGGTTTTTCAGTATGTATCGTTTTTATACCTTTTCTTGATTTGATTTTATCCAAAATGGTTTTTAGTTGATACTGATAGTAGTGCCCAGATGCTCTTATTCTGTACGATTCGATTCCTAAAGTTGTAAACCAATTAGCAATTACATTGTATTCCGAGCCTTCCTCACTCTGAGGTTCTGTTTCTGAAATTATTGCTAGACTGTCTTTTGAAATCCCCCGCACCATATTAAGGTCTTTTATAAGGTCTACAATCTCTGTATAAGAAACCAGCATTAGTGTTCTTTCACCCATGTCTTCTATGCTTGTTTTTTCAAATGGTGTAAGATACCCGACATATTCTTCTATAATCTGTGGTTTAGCAGGCAGTTGCGGAATTTTTTCTAAAAGCTTCACTAGGGAGGGGGATGCTATAGCAACCTGCATCTTCATATCATCGGCCATCGAAACCAGCCTGTAGGCATACTCAAGGTCCAGTGAATGAAGTGTAGCTATTACTTGTTTTCTGTCTCTAGCCAGCTTCTCTATTATTTTTATTGCCTCAGAGGGGGTAATTGGAATTCTGTCTGATCCTATGTTTGTACCCTCTATTATCAGAAAATCTATCTTTATATCTTTGTTTTCATCCAAGTATGTGAGTAAGTCGTCAGATTTATTAATTTCACGGAACTGATCTTGATCTAGAAAGCTCTCAATTCTTAAGTCGCCTGTATAAAGTATGTTTTCACTTCTCCCAAAGTATATTAGGGAATATGCAGGGAATGCGCTGTGTGAAACAGGAACTGCCATAACATTGTTTTCATCGGTTTGAAGGGTTTTTAGCTCTTCCAATTCTACATAGTATTTTCTCGGTACTAGTGAAAGCCATGTAGGGGACGCGCCCCACTTCTCTTCCATTTTCTCGTAGACGGCGTTGCTTGGGATTTTCACAGTTGTTTCTTGAGGAATATTTGAAAGTGCGCCCAAATGGTCCAAGTGCATGTGTGAAATGTAGATCGCATTTGCCCCCTCATACCATTCAGGTTTGGGAAGGGCGCCGATTTCTCTGAGCTCGGCCACACCTCTCGGTGAAATAAAACCAGAGTAAAACTTTTTCATCACGTCGAATCTAATGCCCTGATCGAAAATGATCGTCTCATCACCATCCTCTATCCTAATAAAGCTGCCTCCTATGCTGTTCGCACCGCTGAGAATTTTTATCTCCACCGTCACATTCCCCTCACACTTTCGGCCGTAGTATGAACCTTCTTTGTACTCTTTCAAGTACTTGAAGGTTCATAGTTCTTAGTGGATTCTGAAATTTCAATACTTTTGGTCTTCCGCTTCCTATATCATAAACAATATAAACCCAATATCTGTCTTTTTCCTTTTCAGCGACCTCCGCCTCGCCTTCTGTGAGTTCTGCATAAATTTCCAGTCCTTCATGTCCTTTAACTTCTATTAGCCTTATTTCACCAGTTGAAGGGTTTACACTCCTTATATCGTAATGTTCCGTCTCCGGCATTAAAAAAGGAATACGTCCTTCCGCTTTCTCTTCCGATAACACTTTTTCAATAGCCTGTTTTTCTATTTCTTTTTTGAGGTTTTCAGGTATTTCTCTGTACGGTTCCGACGAAAACTTTACGAAATGTATATATCCTATGGGGTCGGATACCGCTATGTCGATGTCCACGTTTTTAATCCACACTTTTTCTGGATCCCTGAGCCTAAGGCTTTCGAGTTGTGATTTATAGGTATTTACCGTGTTAAGAACTTCGCTTATGACTTTTATCTCTTCTATAACCTCTGCGTAAATAGGCAAAGGGATTTCTTTTGAACGGACGTCAAGGTTCTCTACTCCTAGGCAGTTTGCGATGGCTTTGGAAATAATGTTTAGTAGGGTAGCACCCCTGTAAACCTTTCCGTGGTTGATATCAACACCAACTATATCGGTGTATAAAAGGCATTTATCCCTTCGATCTCTGATCGAAACCGGTAATAGGCTTACCAAGGCCTCACTGTCTCCATGCGCTACTATACAGACGTCTCCGCCCAGTTTTCCCTCTTGAGTTAGGTTAGAATAGTAATCGTCCAACGTGCTTGCGTATATAGGCATTCCATATTCTTTCCAAATTTTAACATCTTCACCTTCATCCTGAATATTTAAGCCAATTATGGGTGCTGAGTCCTTAAGGAGTTCTCTTAAAGCGTTAAAAATTTCTTTGTGATTTTGAAAACCCGTTAATTTTGTAACATCCTCTACTTCTTTTCTGGTTCTAGGTTTGTAAAGGACGCCCTTGGATGAAATTTCACGCTCTATTTCCTGTTTGGCTGCTATAATTGAGCTTACTAGCTCTTGTAGACCTGCTTCATCTCTTTCAAGATATGTCTTTATAGCTTTTGCTTCGGTTACTTTAACGAATTTCTTTTTCCTTTCGTCTCTTGCCAACGATATAGAGGGGGGAGGCGTTGATATATCTGCGGCTTCTGCGTAATAGAAAAGAACTTCCTGCCCCGTAATGGGTCTAGGATGTAGAGCTGCCTTCTTTAGGTTAAGTAATTTTTGATACAGCGAGTTTAAAGCAGCTTTGTCTGCAATGTTGTCCATGAATAATGTGTATGACTCAACATCTCTATTCTGACCTAGTCTCCACACCCTACCGATCCGCTGTTCAAGTTTTATCAAGCTCCATGGAATTTCGTAATTGATCACTATGTTAGCGACCTGAAGATTTACCCCTTCTGCTATGACATCTGTTGCTACGAGAATTCTAGCTTTGGGGTCTTTTTCAAAAGCTTGACGTACTTTGTTGAATAGCTTTTCGTCGCGGGTTTCTACAGAGCTTAGACTCAGTAAGCTATCCTCCCACTCAGGATGCTTCCTTTTTAAGTTGTCAATAATATAGTCGAGAGTATCCTTATATTCTGTGAAAATTATTACCTTCGAGTCGCTTCTGGTCATTATGTCTTCTAATAATGAAATCGTAGCTGTTAGTTTAGTATCTCCTTTCTCCATTATAGATCTGGCCGCATCCCTCAGCTCTCTTATTTTTTCTATGTCAGTCTGACTTAAAAGGGATGATGCTCTGTCCAAGAATTCGTTGAAAACTTCTTCAGGATCCCGTTCGATTTCTACATCCTCGTATCCAACCCCGAGAAAGCTTTCAACGTTTGCAATAAGCTCGTTTGGAAAATCTGGCTCAACCCTTCTTATCAGAAGCCTCTGAAGCGTGGTCCAAGCAGAATACGGACTAGATGTCGCTCTTTTAAATATTAAAATAACCAGTAATGGTATTATTTTCTCGCTAATTATGCCCCTTTCATACGCGAATTCAACCAGCTTTGTTCTCAGAAACGCTACGAGCTCCTTCACAAATTCTTTTTCATCCTCTCTCCCCACAACAAGCCCTGCATAAAATTTGGCATCGGTAAATATTCTTTCGTCTTCGTATATATTGTTAACGTCTTCTTTTGTCCTTCTAAAGAGTATGGCGCCATGTGTGACTTCGTAAAATAGCCGCCTGTCGAGGTTTTTCCAATCTTCGACAAGAAAAGGGTCAAGCAGTTTTAAGCGTAGTATGTAATCCCGTGGATCTCCTCGATGTGGAGTGGCTGAAAGAAAAATGACGTTTCTAGCAGGTCTTCCTTCAATCAGCATTTTTCCAATTTTCCAGAATCGTTGAGTCTTATACCCAAATTTATGAACTTCATCCACTATTATAAGATCCCATTCCACATCCACGATCCTAGATATTTTCTCCTCTCGCTTGAGCAGATCCATCGATACAATGTAGTATCCTTCAGGGAATCCCATCATTTTGTAAAACTCGATGTTATCTCTTTCTAAATGCCTGATCTTGGATGCTGGTACATCCATCCTGACAAGCTCTTTACGCCATTGTAAAACCAAAACTCTGGGAACAACAATTAAGGTTTTCCTTGCCCTTCCAGTATTTTCCAAGTATTTTGCTATAGCGATGGCTGTAATGGTTTTTCCCAATCCTATTTCGTCACCAATTAATACCCTGATGGGTTTCCGCAAGGCTAGTCTGGCCAGCGTTTCACACTGATGCAAATAATGTCTTGGAGGATTCTCGTTTGATGTCCTCAAATATGGAGAGAACAAAGGATGGTAGATATATTGGTTGAGAACATTGGTGAGCAGGGTTATTACGGCCTCCTTCAGCTCCATAGCTCTTCGCCTAATCTATCTCAAAAAAGAGTTTAAACGCTTTAACTAAACGCCGAAGACCTGAACTTTTGCCTTTTTTCCACCACTGCTCTCTGAATGCTGCCGCCCAATAGTGAGCGTCCCATGTGGTCATACCAAATATTTGCGCCTGTAGCTTACTTATGTTTTCAGCCCTTCTCAATGACGTTCGCACGCATGCATATATGAGCAGTCGGTTATACTGTTCAAGATCTTGAATAATAATTTTATCTCTCTCTACCAAAGCGCCGAATGATTTCGCTAAAATCGTAAGCTCTCTTGGATCAATCCTGGTTTTCAAGTCGACAGAACTCTTTAATGATGTAAGCCGATTTGAGGACCAAGTGAAGGTTGCCCTATTTTTGGATAGTTTAATTTGATACCTTGTTTGAATAATTTCTCGTATTGTCTCAACGCTCATCTCTTAATCACCGAAATTTTAAATAATGCTTTTCCGTTTAAAGGAGTCAAGGAAGCAATCTTCAAGCTGTCTAAAGTTAGTGGCTGTTTTAATTTCAAAATGCCTATAAAGTGTGTATCTTTGGGTTTAATTATAACCTCGATTTCTCTGAATTTTTGGATTAGGTAGCCTGCAAGCTTAGAGTCAATGTCCTTGCATGATAAGCTAATATTCTCCTCGAGTTTTACGTTGAGATGCTGAACAACGGCCTCTTGATTGAGCTTGGATAGGATTTCCGTTGCCATTTGCATTGAAACTAGGTTCTGAGGAATAACGTGAGTCACTTTGGCACCAACATATGATAGGTCAAGTTTATCTGTCTCGATTTCTTCTTCCAGCGATTCAATTTTAACATTTAGAGTTGATGTTGACTCGGTTCCATCCTCGCCTATAGCTTTAATTTTAAATGTATGATCGCCGATTTCTTCCAGCTTTCCTACATCCCATATTGATTCGAGTGGGGGTTTTCCTCTTTCAGGTTTTACCGATCCTTTTTCAACCGATATGCTAACTGGATAATCATAGTAGTCTATGGGTGTAATCACGGCCTTAACTTTTACCTGCTCACCTACTTTTACTGTTAACGAGCTTGGTTGAAGGGTTATTATAAAGCTTGTTGCAATTATTCTCTCTTCTTTCAGAACTTTTCCCGTCTTTAGTATTTTTTCCCAGTCTTTCTGATAGATTAGGTCTTCGAGCTTCAGCTTTTTGCCTAAGATCTCAACATCAAACCATATCTCATGTACTTCGTTCCCTATTTTTCTGATACCACTCTCGGCTAGGAGTTTTCCCCTCATTATTTCAGCTGCTATTTTATAGGGTAGAATTTCCGCATTGTCACTAAGTCGAGAAGGTACTTCCGCCCCATCCTCATGCCCTATTCGTTTCCAATACAGTTTTCCATCCATCAAGACTCCAATGTCAAGGGTCTCTATTCCACTTTTTACTGCCTCTTCAATGGTTTGTCTAGTAGTTAGGGGGGCTGATGTTACTGTATAAAACGTGTCTAAGATGTTTCTAAAAGTATATCTACTTGTTCCTTCAATTAAGTCCCAGTTCTGGTTCTTTTTCAGGAAGTCGGCTAAGTCCCGAAAGCTAATATCGGTCCTTATTTTAGGACCTGTGGCTGGGTTTCGCAGTCCCGCTTCTACCTGAGGTATAATAGCTGAGGCGGCAGAGGTCGTTGTCCACTTTATTTCGTCTTTTCCAGCTTCTTTTACTGGATAGGCTATCCGTGTCAGCACAGATAATAAATGCTCGTTTAAAAGCCGAGTATTGTCCTGAATGTACTCCTTTAGTTTTTTCTGTTGCAAATCTCTTATGTCTTTGTCTGTGTAGTATTCGGCAAGGCTTTCCATCACTTCATTTGCAGACTTTACTTTAGCTGCAAAAGTTAGCAGAGCTTTGAAATCTGCTTGTTGGTTTGGACAAACTACGACTACCGTGTTTCTATAGGTTCTTCGGCCCTCGTTTCCTCTCATGAAGATCAAATTTCTAACTTCTTCTTCGCTTACTTCAGGTTTTATTAAGACTACAAGTCGCGGCTTAGGCTCGTCATCAATCCTAACTTCTTCGGATATCCCACCATACCCCAAAACATGGGTACTATTTTCATCAAATATTGCACCGACTTCCTCTACACCCCTTTTCTCCTTCCTTACCCGTATACCTTCAACACATTCAGTGATTTCTCTATAAAGATCAAGCCTTGGTTCTCTGAGTTTTTCAGCAGCTTTTTTCTCTACGTATTCTATGACTGACGGGAAGGGTGTAAACCAGTACCGCCCGCTCTCCGATGTAAAATGGGGAAGTCGGCTAACCATCTCCGATAGTGTGTCCTTGATGTCCAATGGTTTTAGGTTCTCCGCCGCAAAAGTCTCGGGCTCATAAACCATTAACGCTATTTCTTTAACATCCGGAAAAACTTTCAAAGGTTCCTTAAACGTCTCATACGTGTAAGTTTTAAGTAGAACCGTTGTAGCTATTCTATAAGCTAGTTCGTTTTTCGAACACTCTGTAACCGACCCCAGTCGGCCCTCCTCAGAAACTATGTCACGGGAAACCACGTCCCTGAATTCATTATAGTTCTGTGTTAGTATACACGACCTTACATCTTTGTCCTTCATATCTATGTGCCATGGCATTATGAAGCTTGAGTCCTTTTTGAGATGTAGAAAACGTCTTACTACTTTTCTGGTTATTCTCACGGCATCTCTTGTTTTTTGTAGGTCTCTGTTTCTTGTTACGAATTCCTGCAAAACTTCAATATATTTTGGGTGGAATGGATATGTATCTTTGGCTGTGATGATTTTACCTGTTTCTGTTGAGTATTGCCACTCGGGTTCTACCCCGAAGAGCTCTTGTAGTTCGTGGTATCTCTTGTATAATTCGTCTTTTGCTCGCCAAGCTTCATTTTCAGGGATTTTCTTAAATATTCTTTTTTGAAGTACTTTTGCAACGTCATCCGGTGAAACCGGAGTCTTTATTTTTGTTGACTCTCTAGTTAGGTTTCTGAGAGCCATGCTGGCGTAGCCCTTGAAAATTTCTTCTTCCACCAGCCCTTTCCGGCCATCGACTTTTCTGTATTCAGCCTGTATTGATGCAACAAGGACTGTTTTTGGTGTATCTTCTACAGCTCTTGAGAGGTAGTCCAGAAATAGCAGGACTTTTTTCCCATAGTCTTTGAGCTCGGGGGATTTGTCAACATTGAAGAGATAATGTATTATTTCGTCCATTAGGATTAAAAGGGGCTCTTTTGTCTCGGACAAGATGCTTTTTAAAAGGGTTACGTCTGGAGCTGGAGCCGTCTCGCTGTCTAGGTGTTTAACCTTGCTGTATGCGCCGAGCCGGTATGCTAACATCCCCCATATCGTTTTGATTGTAAATCCTTCTACTTTGTATGGCTCTTTTGGATGAGGGATAAACTCTGTTCTGCTTCCATCCATAACTATTAGTGTCGGTTTCCCTGTTTCAACTATTTTGGCTGCTAATCGTTCGTTTACCTCCTTAAGCGCCTCTGGGCTTCTAAATGCATGATAGAGCACTATTAGTGTATGGGTTTTTCCTCCTCCGAAAAGTGAAGTCAGTAAATGTATAGCCCCGCCCTTTCCATTTTTAAGTGTATCAGCAACATCCTCTATTAATTCTTCCATGGATCTAGTTAAATAGGTTCTACTGAAGAACTCTTTTGGATCTGAGTAAATTGGTTCCTCTTCGCCTTTCAGTATGTCTCCGAGGTCTGGTGCTGCCTTGTCGTCTAGCCTCGCGTCATAAATGTCTTCCCAAACCTCCAACAAGCCATTTTTTAAGTGATTTAATATTCCCATCCTTTAATCACCTTTCTCATTGGAAAGACGTGTTTGCTCGGGTGATAAGTATTCCACTATTCTCTTACATATACCCCATTCAGGGTCCTCTTTTGGAAGTATTTTTGCCAGGATTTTTGCTAGTGTTAAAGCTTCTTCAGCATATGATGGGTATGTGGTTGTAATTTCTTCCAATTTACGCCTGAAATCGTCTCGGGAATATGCGGCTGCATAATATTCAATTGTATGTAAGGCATCTACAGTACATCTTATTTGTGGGTTTTCTGGGTTAACTCCCCTGACCTCTAATAATTCAGCAAGTTTTGAGCGCTCGTCGGATGGAGGCTCAATGAGCATGTAGGATTTGGCTTTGGCTACTTTTGCGCCCGACTCAGCCTCTCCTTTTAGAATTCTCCATGATTTCATCGCTGTGTTAAGATCTAGGGATGTCCCTATGGAAAATATTCGTAGATCTGTGCTATCAAGCGTCTTTTTCCTTGCTCCAGGTAGGATGGACTTCACGAGGAGGTAGAACATGGCGTCTGGTTGTCTCACGCCCTCTTTAAGTTCGGCTTTTGTTGCAAGTGCTTTAGCTAAGCCCAAGTATGTTGCTGGATATACATAGTTGTCTATAAGGGTTTTTGTATCTATTTTTCCCAGGTCTATTATATCGCGGTATTTCGTTGCTACAGCTAGTGATGCTGCGAGCGTCCCTATTACTAGATCCCTCCCTATCGCACCCACATCCATAAGCTCTTTAGCCCTATTAGCTGATTCCTCAACCATCATGTTATAGAGTTCAGAGGCAACAATTGTCCCTTCGCTTCCTTTCCTCCAGACAACAACTATACTGGTATCCATAGAAAGCTTGCCTCTTTTAACAACGCTTTGTTCTGATTCAGTAGTGATTGGAAAAGCGTTCGTAACCCTGAAACCGGCGACTTCCCATCCAGCCTCAAGCAAAGCTTTCCATGCATCGGGATCTGTATGGGCATAGTATGTTACAAGTAAACCATCCTCTTCTAGCTTAGAGGCCATGTTGATAAATGAGGCATTAAGCAGATTCTGAAAATGTTTGACCCCATCTTCAAAGGTAGCAGTTGTGCCAAGTCTTGGAGGGTTAAGGCTAACCTCGCTTAACGCGTACTTCTCCCATTGCGTGGGAACTTCAATCCAGCTATCGCCGACCTTCTCAAAGAAGGCTCCACGTGTAAATCTCGGCACGAGTCTATTATCCTGTACCTCGCTTAAATTCCTTTTAAGCCAGACATAGTAGAAGTCGCTAAGTTCTGCATATGGAACATCATCATAATACGGCGGATCCGTCACGATTAGGTTGGATTTTTGTCGGGAGTTAAGCTTACTTAAAGTGGTAGCATCATCAAGAAAAACTTCCACACTAAAAGTACCATTTGAGAGAGCAGAACTTAGGTATGAAATGCCCTCAACGCAGTTTTTTACAGTTTGTGTGAACGAACCCGTAATATGGATAAATACCGAAGTGTCACAAAAATTCCACTGCATCGCTATACCTCTCACAGCCATTGTTGGGGCTCTAATCAGTGAAGCATTCCAATAGTTAACACCTGAATTGTAATCCGCATACTTGTTAAAAGCTAATGCCAGATAATTTGTTATTGCTTCTGCATATTTGAACGCTTCTTCCTCACTCAATCCTACTTTCATCTTTTCCTGTTCTATTTGTTTGCCTGCTTCTCGTATTAGCTTTACGAGTTTTACGAGAGTCAGGAGCTGGCGGGGATTAAAGAGTTTGTACCACTCAGTCATGTTATAATTTATTGGTTGAAGATACCCTCCAATCGCTTGTGTACCGTAAGGTGCCAGTCTCTCTTTTGGTATATCTGGATCATTAACTTCTAAAAACTTTTTTACCTCATCTCTTGCTTTTATTAGCCTTTCTTGGTCCTTTTCTGTGCATGCCTCAAACTCTAAATCTCCTTGTTTAACTTTGACTTTGACAAGCAGCCTTTGTCTTGCAGGTACCTCGTTTATCCAAGACGGCAGTTCAGTGTTTATGCCAAAGCCCATGCCATTATTGTATAGTTCAAGGGCAAACTTCACATAGCCTTTCAGTCTTTCCCTAACTTCATGAGGCAGGCCCTTTGTTTCAGTGTAATGCTTCCCTGTTTGAGGGTCTATCTGCATTATCGGTTGGTGGCAGAGAAGACAGACCGCCTTTTCCCGCCTTGCTTCAATATTGCTCTCCGGAACCCTAAACTCTTTCCCACCAGCCGTTATTTTTAAGCCTGAGACCCGCGCCCCTTTAACCGCTCCATAACCCAGAACCTTATTCAGATCTATAACCCTTATCTTCACACTGTTGTCCTCAACCACTGGCTCCATCCAAGCAAGCCTCCCATATCCTTCTCCCTCTTTGACCCTTGCAAGCCACCAGTTCCCCACAAGCGGAGTCCAACGACCGCAATGAGGACACTTAATCTCCCAAGAACCAATGTAAACAGCTACGTCATCTTCATAAAGCTCCTTAATCAACGGATCCTCCCTAAGTTTCTGAGTAACCCACTCACCCCAACGCTTCACGTCTTCCACGAGTTTTTTACCATACTTGGACGGGTACTCCAACACAGCTTTCAAGAAGATATATGCGGTTGGCAGAAGCTCAACTGCCGTAGCGTCTATACCCATCCGCATGGCTTCAAGAGGTATTGAGCCGAATCCGGCAAATGGGTCAAGCAATCTTATACCCTCAAATCTATACAACAGTTCATTTCTGTGAGCTGCCTTACTTTTTCCTCCAATGCCTATAGCTCTCAAAAATTCGCTGGGGTTTGTGTCCGCAGGTAGAAGGCAGCCAGCTATAATAGCCCTAGCAGATATAAGCGGTTTCCTAGTCCACCAGAAAACCATCTCCCAATGCGGCGGCCGGCCAGGCCCCTTCTCAACAGCCGAAGCCTCACTAACCTCCCGCCACGGAAACCTAACAGACTCGATGAAACGCTTCTCAGACGGTGACGAAATACCATACCTAGCAAGAACTGACTGAACGCTCAGGCCAAATCACCACCACAAAAAACTCAACGCAAGCTCATACGCTAAATCAAATTTAAACTTTTAAGGTCAGGGTTTCAACACTTAAACTTATTGTTCGCAAAGACAACTTATAAGTTAAGGAATGTCTCGTAGAAGCCAGACTCATGAAATAAAAACTAATCCCCTAGAAAGGGCTACAACTTCTCGATTTTCTCTAAATGAGTATAACAAGCTTCCAAATGTCCATCACGGATTTTTATGACTCGGTCATCCTCCTCGAAGACATCATACCTCCCAAGACGGCGGACTATCTCCACCCATAGCGTTTGCCTGTCTAACTTTCTACAGTCTTGTGGATTTTTCCTCCATTCGAACTCGGTATCCAAAACGGGTCATAAAACTAAATTGCCGTGGGAAAAGCTTATGTAATCTTGCGATGGGTGTGTTACCTAGGTGTCATTGTTTATGTTTTTGAGGCGAGCTTGGGTTCTTAATGGCTTTTTACGGACTCTACTTCCAAAAGTAGGCAAAACCCCGCGAAGTCCTTCAAATGAATGTTTCAAGCTTGTAGAAGAAGTTGTTAACGACTACGTTCCCGAAATCGTTTCATCTCTTAAAAGTAACCCAGTTGCGGGGGAGACTCTAAAAGAAATCTGTAACCTTTTGGTAGACATCACCGAAATAGCCGATATGGAGATTCCTAGGAACTATAGCGCTGAGGAAGTTATGCGTTTCTGCATGCCATCGACTCTCATAACAATTGTTAGACCTGCTGTGGACCATCTGTTTACCGCATATGTGTTCGGTGCTTATCCATTATGCTACCAGCCCATCAGGATATCAGTAGAGGCAATATCCTACTCCCTAAGTGTCGATGTTAAGAAAACTATAACGGCCGACAACATTAATTCCGAAAAGGTTAAGGAGTTTCAGAAATGTTTAGACGAAATAGGTGACGGTGATTTTCTCGAAAAGCTATTAAGACTCCAAGCTTCCATGAATAAAATACAGTTTAGGCCAGCCAAACTGATAGATGACTGGCTTCCCGAAATTGTTGGCGAAGAATTGGCTAAGAGGCTTATGGGGGTGTGGAGTAAGACCTCCAACGATTTCCTCCACTTCAAAGGATATTTGCACAAAGCTGAGAGTAAGAAACGGGATAGCAGTAATCCTCCACCGTCCTACATGATTGGCGCGTTCGTAGAATATGATACCTCAGACGAACCATTCTTGGAAGAGCTGAAAAACACCATAAGGGAGTTTAGAGAGTTACTAAAGGAGACATGGAATTATTGGAGGGATTGGTATGTCACACAGTTATCGAAATTAGAATAGGAACAATGTTAGTTTTTCTAGTAGTCTGTCAATCAATTGCCATACGGGATTCAATTACAAAGGCTGCTACAACCACATCGAATGATAACGTTTTCCGTTTAACCTTACGCAGTTTCTTGGGATGAATTCTCAAAGCTTTCTTTTATCCTTCTCTCCCGCTCGAACTCGTCCTTTTTCTCAATATTTATTAGTCCATGTAAATTATCGGAAATACTGCGGATTTCTCGTTCAATTTTTCCTACGCTGTCAGCTATCTTAATTAGAGGTGGGGTAATGGATAGCAAGCCGCGGAAATGTGAAAAGTCTATAGGGAATCGTTCTTCATATTTCCTTCCCACAGCGTTTTTGTAAATCACATTCACTGTAAAAGAAGTATTCAATTTTATCTCAGAGTCTTCCACCATGTTTGTTAGGAACCATTGTATCTTTTGGCGAGGACCTAGATATTTGATACCATTTTTTAATAGTGCCAATTCGGACATATATTTACCCTTCATGTATTCAAAGTCACCTTCTAGCTTGAAATGGATGTCATAGGCTGGGCCTGAGCCTATATTCTCAATGATTAAATCGAAGAAGTTAATGTATTCTTCTCTTGGCCAGATTCTTACTTCAATCTTAGGCTCCGTTTGGGCTTCTCGCATTTTTCTTGTTTCAGAAACAAGCTTCCAAGTGAGAATTGCATAAAAGAAAGTTGATACCGCGACTACTCCTGAGAACAGGAGGGTCATAAGACCGATATTCTGATTTATAATCTCTAAAAAATCAGTGGGGAACATATACCCTATAGGTTTGTCATAATATATAGGCTTTTTTCTCGTATAAACTTTGTTGCTAATTCAACTAAGATAAGGTTGCTCAGCGTCCTCAGGCCCTGATTTAAAGGAGTAGGCTAATGGTATATTGATGGATATCTTTATTCATTTGAGGATGAGGCCTTTCTTCTGAATGTCGGCCGACAGTCCCCTGTAGCGTACCTCTAAGTATAAACTAATGCCCTCCCCGACCGGCTTAAACCTCTACATAGGGCGTTTCAGGCCAGCCGTCATTCAGAGTTAAGAAACCTTCTAGGGGCTGATAAGAGTAGTTTTGACTTGAGGAATTAACAGGCCGGTATCCAAATTTTACACGACACTAACAGCTCGTCAAATGAAATGGGATTAACGTAAGACCCTGGTATGAAGCCGCCCCAATGGGTATGGTGAATTTCAGGGAAACCAGCCTATTGCTTGACGGGATGCCCCCTAAGCAGTGCACAGATTACCTTGAGGCCACTAGGGAATCGATGCTGAAGGTGCTTGAAATAATGAGGGGGTTCGGTGTGAGGCTGGGCTTTCTTCAGTCAACATATCTGCCTGTAATACCGTCGGTCGCCGTCTACAAAAGATACCTAGCCCACAAAAGAACAAATGACGAGAGGTTCAAGCGCGACATGGTTACATGGCTCGTGTACGCGTCCTTCGACAAGAGGTATTCGGGCAGGCTTGAGAGCGACCTCTACGAGGACATATCAACCCTAGCCGAGCACTCCTACGAGATGGGGCCGCTACTGAAAAACCTGAGAACCAAGAGCGTTTCAGAAGAGGACCTGTCGGGCGAATACGACGACAGGCACCTAACACTCCTATCCATTCTATACGCCTACAACAGGGCAAAAGACTGGGACGATAAATCCGTAAACCCCGCTAAGGTCGACGACATACCTGACGACGAAATATCTGTACACCACATATTCCCCGAAGCCGTGTTGAAGAAGAGCGGATACGATGACGAGATTAGAAACGATGTAGGTAACATCACGTTGATTTCTAAAACCGCGAACGAAAGCTGGAAGGACGAGCCCTTAACCTATCTGAAGAAACTGTATAGGATCGACCCGGCTTTGCTAGAGCTGCATTTCGTGCCTACCGACGAAAACCTATGGCGACTAGAAAACTACCCGGAGTTCCTGAGGCAAAGGAGGCAGCTAATCCTACAGGAGTGCAGGGGACTATTCACCGCCACAACGGATTAACCTATCAACCGCGGCGTTAAACTACAACATAGAAACTTCGCATAGGCCCATAGCTTAGGGCAGGTTGTAGTGCTGGCTTAACATGCTTCTTATGTATTGTGTCAGCCAGTTTAGGATCCAGTCCTTTTCGATAGACTCGCGGAGGTAGTGGCAGATGTCTGTGCCTGTGCTCTCCGAGTTGTGGCGGGCGAGTTCGACGGCATAGCTTATGCCCCCGTTGATGAGGTCTAGCCTATGCAGCTTCGACATGTGGTTGTCCAGCTCCTCCCGCCAGAACCCCTCCTCCCTACCCAGCCTTAGGTGAAGCTGTGTAGGCAGCTCCTCAAGGTATTGGATAAACCTAGCGTCAAGCCCGCACGGGCCGTAAGGCTTCCGTATATATTCCAATGTCGTCTCATGCAGGTAAACCAACACCGCCCATCCCACCGAGACCTAACTAATTAAAAAGCGGGCAATAAATAAGCGTGAAGGAGACTAGCTGGCGCGTGGTCAAGGCAGGAGTAATCACAGAGGGCCTACTTGCATCTCTTTGCGGATTCGACCCAAGCAGTATTTTTAAGAGGTTAGAGAGGTGGACGACGCTAGCCGACAATAAGTCCCTTCGTACACGCTTTTATCCATGAATATAGTAGGAGTTAGGCTTGATGGACACCGAAGATAATACGGGCTACAGTCTCAGGCCTGATCAGAAGGAGATTCTGGACAGTCTAGTTAGGCGGTTTTTCGTAGATGGTGAGAGATGTCTTTTGGTTGAAGCACCTACCGGTGTGGGTAAGACAAGGATTGCTCTGGAGTTTGTTAGGGAGTTTTGGAGGCGTAGGGGTAGGTGCCGGGTTCTGGTCGTCGTCCCTAGGAGGGTTCTCGCCTACAACCCTTGGAAAAAGGAGATAGATAGGTGGATGTCCGACCTAGAGCCTAAGTGTCTTATCTTGTCGGGTTTTATGCCGCCTAGGGAGAGGATGCTTGCCCTCTCAAGCTTTCGGGGGGACTTTCTGCACATGACCGCCATAGCTGTGAACAACGACTACATCCTAGGCCGCATAAAGCTGGATTCCTTCGACATAGTGATTCCCGGCGAGGCTCACAGGATGCGGCCCTCGGAGAGGAGCTAGGGCAGTACAGGTATTCGGTTCACTACAAGCAGCTCGCCCTCCACTTATCGTCCACCCGGACCACGGCCTGTCATGGTAGGATCTTCTCTATTGTTATCTTCATGAGCCTGGCGCCTGATATATCCTTCACGGCTATGGTATAAATTATGTATAGTATAATAATGAGATGGATCTCCAACTATCAAATACTAGCGTGATTGTATCAGCAAAAGGTGGGAAATCCTTTTGCGTCATTTCTAGTAACTCCGTACGATCGAATACCCTAACTCTAATCCATCTGAAGATACCATCCTGCTTTAGGAAATTTTTAACTGGATCAGGAAGTCTCAATTCTTTGACTTTGTAGGCACCCCGCCAAGTCTCGACAGGGAATCGGGGCTTCTTCTCATAATGTTCGAAGCTGGTTACTTCCAAAACCCAGCTAGGGTCTAAGATACGATAGATCTGAAGTTCTTGGCTCTCTTCCTCATCATCTACCTTCTCCCATTTGTAGCCATCGTCGGAAACCTTGACGATCCCTTCTTCCAACTGTACATATGGAGGCAGATCTTCTAGGTTCCTGATTGTCATGCGTGACCCACGGTATTCGATTTCCACGGGCGTGGCCTCATCGTTAACGAATAATCTCGCATGAACAGTACTCCTTTTGAAACGAGATAAGATTGTTGAAAGTTCTGGAGGTTTCATATACTTTTGACCACCGTCGCTCTTCCATTATTGAATGGCTGACCGTACCCAGAAATTCGATTGTCCATATCCTCAGCATCCATGTCAACAGTCCAGTTCGGGTTCTGCTTGCAGATGTCGGCGAAATGCTTCTCTATCGATTCGAAGTCGGTAGCGGTGTGTCCCGTCGCCCTTAGGGCGTCAAGGTGAATGTTAGCGATAATACAATCCTGAAGCTTCCAGAGCCTTATGTGATATCTCCTAAATAATCCTATGATCGGCTTCAGTAACTGCAGGTCTTGTGGCCGCTTGTTGATAGGATCGGGGTCGGGTATAACTTGGTCTGGTGCAAGGTTTCTAAGTTTGCTCGACGGCGAGCTTCCAACAACTCTCCAATTTCGATCTGGATCCGATAAGAAGCGTTCGATATCATGCAGGTTTACGTTGCGGAAAATGACGTTAATCGGGTCACTCGGCCTACACCAAGGCTTGTGAGTCCAGTTATAGACACGCATGCGCTAGCTCAAGACCCTGTCAACTTTTACTTAAGCTTTCTCTTTATGGTTATGGCCTGGTTTCTATCCTATTTTCCTATGCATGTTCTGGATTATATCCTTGATAGGTTGTCTAGATTGTTTAGGTTTAATAACTGTCCTTTAGTTGAGAAGGCTTTGTTTTGTTTTATGTCGCTGGTTTAAATCATTAGAGATCTCTCTGAGAGGTACTATATAACTACTGCTTCTAGAGAGAGTGTTAATAGATTCTCTAGGCTATTCTTTGTAGGTAGGAGGTTTAGGGGTGTTGGGGCTGTTGATGAGACTGGGGTTAAGCTTCACGGCCTCAAGGGGCATATGTATGGTCTGCAGTAGACGTATATTCCGGTGAAATACTGGCAATATACGCCTCACGGAGAAGGAACATACTAATTGCTATGAAGTCCCTTAGAATGGTCCTGGGTAGATGTATTAACAAGCCATTGATAATAGTTGATAGGACTATGCAACAGCAATAGCAATAATCAGAAACCTAACCACACGAACAAAGACCCAAGGAGGCGTATTACTTGGCTGACAGGATCCAACACAAAACAACAGGCCTTTAAATATAACACCTTATTAGGACACTATCCCTCGAGTAATGTATAAAGGCTAAATAGTGGAGGTAAACTCATTAGATTGCGATAAACCCATGACAATATGCATTGGTGTTATCTGCGATAATGGTAAGAAAGCAGTGGTCGCTGCTGATAGAATGATCACAGCTGAACACTTGTCAATTGAGTTTGAGAGCGAAGATGCCAAGATAATTCAGTTAACCGATAAGGTTGTTGCAATGACTGCAGGAGATGCTTTAATTCACACGGAAGTATTTGGTGCGGCAAAAGCAAAAATCGACACAAGTATCACCCTCGTGTCACAGGTGGCGGAGAAAGTGAAGGAAGCCTTCGTTGAAGAAAGAAAAAAACGTTTTGAAGAAGAGGCACTTAAACCAAGAGGTTTAACTTTAGTAGAGTTTTACGGAGGTGCTCATAGAACGTTAGATCCAAACATAATCATGCGGCTGGACAGGCAGCTTGAAGATTCTAGATTAGATTTACAGATTCTTATTGCCGGTGTAGATCAGAATGGGGCACACCTCTATCATCTTGTTGATCCAGGAACTGCTCAATGTTTCGATTCACTTGGATTTGCCGGGATTGGTTCTGGATATCCGCATGCCATGTCTGTTTTTATCTACAATCATTTTAACCCAAGAATGGATCTTAACAAAGCAGTGTATCTTGTTTATGAAGCTAAACGCAGGTCCGAATCCGCTCCAGGTGTTGGAAAAGAGTACATTGATATTGCCATAATAGGCAGCAAAATACGATTTCTCTCAGCAACAGAACTAGACCAATTAAAGAAAATATATGATGCTAAGATTAGATTAGAAAAGCCGCCTGAAATCGAAGAAATGATTAAGAGTTTAAGGTGGGAAGAGGGATAAGCTATGTTAAAGAAAGGAGGTAAGTACAATTATGAGTTGGAAATGCTAGAGGCAAAGTTTGAAATTGCAAGGCTTAGGTGGGAAAATTCTAAAGAAGCTGATCTGAGAATATCAATTTAACGGAAAATTTCGTAAGAGTCAATTTTTGAAATCAGAATTCTCGCGGGGAGGTGATTCCTTGTTATCTAAAACTCCATAAAACCCGTATCATTTTATAACTGCTTCTTCTTTAACATTAAAGTGTTCTCAAGATACTTAAGTCTTATGTTATTTTTTGTTAATTGATTTTGGTGAGCTATCTGATGAAAGGTGTAGTGTTACCTCAGCTTTTCCCTCCATCTACACCTAAGAAGCAGTAACATCTACCACTAGCCAACACTATAAACAAAACAAGCAAAAGAATATTTTGAAAACAGCTCATGATTAAATGCTTTTTCCACTCAATAAGCCTATGAGCGCGCCGAAGCCCAAGTTGAAAGTTCGCCAAAGGTTGTCAGTAACTGTTGAGGGGAATTGAAGTAAAGGTGCTACCACACCTGCTAGTGTCAGGCTAATAAGGTCGAGTATAAATACAAATACGACAACTAGCTTAAACACAGGAGTCACTATTTGACTCATATCACAATGGGTCTATACTCCTTAATATATTTTCTCGCTCATATCTAGGGATCGTTAGTGGGTTTATGGTTTATTTTTGGGTTTTCCTGACCCTCCTGTAACATGCTGTCTGAGCTTCTAGCCCAGTTTATATCTGAGGATTTTGCCGCCAGTTTTCTAAGAGAGGTTAGGTAAGATGAGTGTGTTTGGCGCACATCCGGTTCTATGTCAGTTATAGAGTGGAGCTGGTATAGGTGTAGGGCTTGTTTAAGGCCTTTTAACGATAAGGGTAGGACAGAGTTTGCATACTTAATGAATGGCTTTCTTGGTTTGTCTCATAGGATGTATGCATGTCACTGTTTTGAGGGCTTCTACTGGTGTTAGACGTAGCTATGGAGGTATATTCCGCTCAGCCAGGAAGATAATGCATGCGATACACAGTTATGTTGGATGTTATTCGAAGGTCTCTGATGTTGTTGAGATGAACGGGTGTAAATGCTAGCCTGAAAGGTAGGGGATATCCACGGTAGGATAATTCTTCTTAGTATGAGACCTAGGAGTAGGTGTTTGAAGACCAATCAGGGGAGGGAAAGATGGAAAAACGATGTTATTCCAGTATTCATCATCGTAGGCCGTAATGTGTAAAAGATATACATACCTTCCAAGGAAGTTAGGAGAGATACAATAGCTATGAAAACCTCAATGCATTTAGAAACAGCATCCAAGATCCACTCGGATAGCTATCCATCATATAACATACTCAAAAAAGCATAGGATACAAAACATAAATTCGATAAAAGAATATAGCAACAACTGTAAGAAATTGGGCATACCCACTAAGACCATGGCTATCAGTCCATAGTGGTATATCAAAGGACAACCGGATACCTACTTAAGCCTCTTCCAACCTAGAGAACTATACTCAAACTCCCAAGCATAAAAAGGGTCAAACTCATAATAAAGGCATAAAACCATAACAAAGGCTGGGTGTTAAATTTGCCAACTTGCCTGAACTTGCTTGACGGTCCATGCTAAGCAGGTATGATTATGAAAGCAGCTTTATCACGGTAACGCCTTCAGTGATTCAGAGAATTTTGACAAACACATTGGGAATAATGCGGTATTCTACAGCTATGCACTATTCCCTTTTAATAACAAATTTGCCTTCTTCCCAATTGATTATACTTGTCTCTCTTGGATGGAATAAACATTCTGTAAAGATAACACCCATAAGCTTTAACGCCTTCTTCAAATCCAACCACCAACCTAATGATAGTTTTCGCCCATATTTAATCTTTTCGAGAAGACTATAAGGACATGTTAGGTGTTACGTTTTTGGCCTAGCTGTTTATTATATTGTATTTTATGTTTTGAGAGGACTGCTTTTCCTGTGGTTTTATAGTTTCTACCTAGTGTTTCTTGGGCTGAGCTTTAAGGATGTCTCATCGGCTTAGAGGCCCTTTGGAGAAGTCATGTGGTTGTGTGGAAGAATAAACGATCTTGGGTTATAGCCAAGGATATAGCTTCCTATCTATCTATGTTAAGCAAGGGCGATAAATCAGCTCTCAGGACTTGGGCTGGGAATGCGAGACTTAGGATTGGAGGGAAGACCCTATTGGAAGAATTAAAGGTGTTGGACTTGTAACTTTTCAGTACTTGAGGATGATGGGTGGAATAGATACAGTTATGCCCGATAAGATTGTTAAGAGGGTTGTTAACGAGATCTTAGTGAAAGCTGGGTTAGAGCCTGTAGAGGATGACATAGAGTTGATCAGGAAAGCTGAACAGCTAGCCTTAGAATGCGGTTATAGGCTTATTGAGCTCTGCTGGATGACGTGGCTAATACAGCCTGAAGGAAGAAAGATGAGGATGGAGAAGTATAGGAACATTCTGCCAAAAATATAGACCTCTACGAAAATGATATCTTTAGCTCTGTCTCGTCTATGGTTTTTCCGTCTAGTTTTAGCCTGACCCTGTATGTGACTGCTTCTCCATCACCTACTATGAAAGGGCTATGTATTATGCGTGGGCCAAGTAATAGAACATTGTGGATTATACATCCTAGGGATTGGAGTAATGTTACTATATCGTTTCTAGACGGAATAGAGTTCATGGCTATCAGTATTGGTTCTGTAAATCTTTTGATAGGTTTCCAGATGGATTGGATGTTTTCTCCTGGCCATGCCTCTGCAAGCTTCTCAGATGCTGTAATCTTTTCACGTCCGAAGGCTGTTGACCATCCTGTGTATACGTGTCTGGTAAGCTCTAGGCCTGCTCTTCTAAAGCCTGAGCCGTATGCGCTTAGGCTGTATCTGAGGCCTCCATCCCCAACAGACAGAGAGGCCTGTACTGAAACTCTATCAGCCGTTAGTATTGGCTTTGATATTTCTAGTAAGGGTATATTATAGATGGGTGCAAGCATGATTAGCCAAACATCCTTACCATGTGGTATGTCTATCTTAGCCATAGGGGCGCAGACAACACCGTAGAAATTCTTAGCCAAACCAACAACCTCCCTTAAAGACATGGATATGCTGAGGCCAGCTGGGTTCTTGGATTCTATGGATAGGTGTTTGAAGCCTGCGGACCAGCCTCTTCCCTGCCTGAAGAATAGCCTACCATAACCTGTCTGAACAGACCTTGCGTTAAGCCCTTTCTTAAGCACTATACGTACTCTCCCACCCTCTAGGATGCATCTAATGACACCTATACTGGCTCTATCTATAACCTTGGCCTCACCCTCCACGGCAATACTCCACTACATCCTAATACATTTAAAGGCTTAAACAATAGGTGAATCGGTAACACTATTTAACGCTTAATGCACTTTCACACTACTCTCTCAAAATATATCCCTCAAAGATGCTGTAACACACATGGGCAGGAATAGCCTAACATATAGGCAGAGGCTTGAGGAAGAGGTTAACAGATGGTCTCCTTTCAGGAAAGCCCTTCTAGCGGATGAGAGGGAGGTATTCGATAGACTCGTAGACCAGGCATTCAGATATGTCCACGCTGGGACGATGTACCCTCTACGTGATGCCTTCGATGTCTTCCTTATGTCTAGCCTCCTGTCTCATGAGGAGAGGCTTGGTGTTTTGGAGAGGATGCTTAAGGTTTCTATGAGGGTTGATGGACGGCTTAGCCCTTGACGGTATAACTGGATAAGGAGACCTATCTTAAGCTCTTTGGCCTAACCTCTCTGATAGGTGTTTTAAACACCCCTAAATACGCTTTTATATAGTGTTTCGCACTTTCACGCTACTCTCTCTACTTATTTACTTCCATATTGTTAGATTTTCTGGGACATGGTGGTCTTTAGGGATGAGGAGAGGCTTTCACCCGAGTATGTTCCAGAGAGGCTTCTATTCAGGGATGGTGAGCTTAAACAGCTACTACACTACTTCTCATCAGTAATATATAGTGAGAGGCCTTTCAATACAAGGGTTGTTATATCTGGTGCCGTTGGGACCGGTAAGACTAGCCTGTCTAAGCTCTTTGGCCAGATTGCTGAGCGTGAGGGTAGGGGATCTGGCATTAACGTGAGATATGTTCATGTTAACTGTAGGATTCATAGGTCTGTTTACGCTGTTCTACGTAAGGCTGCTGAGAATCTGGGTACGGATCTTCCAAGCAGAGGATATTCAGATGATGAGATGTTCGAGTCATAAGATACCTACATATGCATAAGGTTAGGCTTATTCTTTGTCTTGATGATGTTGAGGCCTTAATCTCTCAGGAGGGTGGGGAGCCACTATACTTCCTGACACGGAGTAGCGAGGACACCGAGAGGGGGAACCTAATCTCCCTTATTGTTGTCTTCCGTGAGCCTGAGTTCCTTAACCGTCTTGATGCTTCTACACTCAGCGGCCTGGGAAACAACAGCATACATTTAGAGGAATATGATTATGGACAGCTTCTGGATATACTTCGTTATAGGGCTGGGGAGGCCTTCCATAAAGGCGTTGTAAGCGATGAGATACTGGAGTTCATTGCACAGCTATCATCTGATAGGAGGGATGCTAGATACGCTATAGACCTTCTATGGAGGTCCGGTAAGTTCGCAGAGCTGGATGGCAGCGATATAGTCACAGCTGAGCATGTCAGGAAGGCCGCTGCAAGCGTTTACCCGACCATTAGGAGGGAGAACCTATCATATCTGCGTAGGGATGAGAGGCTTATCCTTCTTGCTTCGGCAAGGGCCTTATCAGGCAACAGGACATCGATAACGTCTAAAGAGCTATATCAGTTCTATAGGGTTGTATGTGAGGAGATGGGCTTCGACCCATACGGATACACATTCTACCGTGAGAAACTACAGCATCTACAGGACCTAGGATACCTAAGACTAAGCATAAAAAGCAGCAACAAAGAAGGAAGAAGAACATACATATACCTACCGGGAATACCGG
>Ga0079995_1075370_pt1 | contig 27110 bp, 26 predicted proteins | sample FaiFalFF_MnMetaG_2_FD_69198 | JGI IMG/M metagenome (GOLD analysis project Ga0079995, IMG submission 69198) | Freshwater microbial communities from Yellowstone National Park, Wyoming, USA - Fairy Falls C (FF_Mn_C) (SPADES assembly) (version 4) | ecosystem: Environmental > Aquatic > Freshwater >...
AGGCGCTCAATGATGTGGCGGGCGGCGGCGAAGGCGTCTCCCCGATGAGGGGCGGAAACGACGATGGCGACGGAAATTTCGCCCACCGACAAAGTGCCGACGCGGTGGACGATGGCAACCTTGCTCACTTGCCATCTCTCCCGCACTTCTTCAGCGATCCGCCGCAACTCCCGCTCCGCCATCGTCAAGTAAGCGTCATAAGTGAGCGCCGTCACCTCTTTGCCCCTGCTGTGTCGGCGAACGGTGCCCAGAAAAGTGACGATGGCACCCGCCTCAGGCGTTGGGACGAAGGCAAGCAATTCGTTGAGGTCAATGGGATGATCAACAAGTCCCGTCAAGCAGGTTTCATCGTGCGTTAAAACCGTCCCGCCGCTGACGGGCGGGATGAGCGCCACTTCGTCGCCGTCCCGAAGGGGCGTCGTTTCGTCCGCATATTCGCCGTTGACGGCAAAACGGCAGCGAGGCAGGAGCATTTTGAGCGGCGGGAAAAGAACCGATAGCGTTTCCCGCAAAGTAGCGACGGTGGCATCGTCGGGGAGCGTCAATGCGGCGCAATCATCCCCCAGAAGGTCACGGGCGGGACCGAAGAAGTGCACTTGCACTCGCATCGTCGGTCACTCCCGTCCCCAAGGGCTCCACTGGGCGATGCCGATGCCCAGCCACCGACGGGTCTGATGCCACCAGTGGAAGGTTCGGTCAAAGGGCGGATAGTGACGAAGGAAGGCAAAGGGATGCCAGAAAATTTTTCGTTGGGTGTCCGTTTCCACGCTCAGCCAAGACAGCGACCGCCCGATAGCGAGGGTCGCATAAAGCCCCCAAAACAAACCCCACAAGCCATAACCTTGCAGCGCCCAGCAAATCAAGGGCAAAAGCAAGCCCATCCCGCTCCCCACCAACGCCGCAAGGTGAGGTCGGTCGCCGTTGAGGATGACGACTTGATGGTTTTGACCGAGGGCATCGGTCAACGCCTGCGTCGGCAAAGTGCGCACTTTCATCGGTTCGCCACTCAGGTGCAACAACGCCGCTGTCAATCCGCCGACCAATCCGCCGATCAAAGTGGGCACGGGGTCTTGAGTGAGCAGCGACACGGCGTAAACGGAAGCGCCCAGCCCCAAAAGCAAATCCAAGACCGCTACTCGCCAGAGCATCTCCGCCGCCAGCAACACAATCCCCATCAAAACTGCCAGCGTCAAGGCGACGGGAATCAAAAACGCCACGAGCAACCCACCGACGGTCAAAACGCCTAACAGCACGATAACGGCGACCATCACCGCAACGGCAGGGAAAAGATAGTCGCCTGCAAACTCCTTGACAGTTTTCCACGCATCGCGGCGAGGCGATGCCATCCGTCCCACCTCCAAAGGCAGCGAAGGGTAAAGGGCGAGTGGCGAAGAGGGCTTAGCGGGATGGGCTTCGCAATTTGCTTCCCGCTGCCCTATCGCTTACCGCACTTTGATTATGCCGCAGGGAAAAATCGCCCCGCCGTCATCCACCATTTTCGGGTAACCCTTCCCCTTCGGGGACATCCACCAACGGCAGCAGCACTTTGCGGGGCTTGTTCCCTTCGGCAGGTCCGATGATGCCTGCCTTTTCCAACTGGTCAATCAACTTGCCCGCACGGGGGTAGCCGATTTCCAACTCCCGTTGCAACAGCGACGCCGACGCGTAACCTTTCCGCCGCACGATTTCCACCGCCCGATCAAACAGCGGGTCTTTTTTGTCCAACCGAATACCCAAAAACTGGACTTCTTCGTCCTCGTCGCTGTAGACATCAAACAGGAATTCGTCGGGTTCGCCGTATTCGTTGACCAACACTTCCACGACCCGATGGACTTCCTGCTCGCTGACGAAAGCGCCTTGGATGCGGATGGGCTTGGGGGCGTCAATGGGCTGAAAGAGCATGTCGCCCCGACCGATCAATCGCTCTGCCCCGTTGCAGTCCAAAATCACCCGACTGTCCGTCTGCGAAGCGACGGCGAAGGCGATGCGGGACGGGATGTTGGCTTTGATTAGCCCCGTGATGACATTGACCGACGGTCGCTGGGTGGCGACGACGAGGTGGATGCCCGTCGCCCGCGCCAACTGGGCGATGCGACAGATCAACTTCTCAAACTCGCCGCCCCCTTGCATCATCAAATCCGCCAGTTCGTCAATGATGATGACGATGTGGGGCAACGGTTCGGCGTCTTCATCGTCTTGCACGGCTTGGTTGTAACTGTCAATGTTGCGGACACCTCGGTCGGCGAAGAGCCGATAGCGTCGCTCCATCTCGCGGATGGCGCTTTTCAGTGCCCGCGCCGCGCCCTTGGCGTCCACGACGACGGGATGGGCTAAGTGGGGCACACCGTTGAAAAGGGTCAACTCCACCCGCTTGGGGTCAATGAGGGACAACTTCACCTCATCGGGATGCGCCCGCGAAAGGATGCTGACGATCAGCGAATTCAAGCAAACGCTCTTTCCGCTGTTGGTCGCCCCGCCGATGAGCAAATGGGGCATCTTGCTCAGGTCTGCCAAACGGGGCGTCCCTGCGATGTCTTTGCCCAACGCAAAGGTCAACTTGGAAGGGGCTGTCTTGAAAGCGTCCAGTTCCAGCAACTCCCGCAGGCGCACGAGGGCGATGCGTTTGTTGGGGACTTCAATGCCGATGACGCTTTTGCCCGGCACAGGCGCTTCCACTCGGACATCAATGGCTGCCAACGCTAACGCCAAATCGTCCGCCAAATTTTCAATGCGCTTGACGCGAATGCCCGGCGCAGGTTGCACCTCGTAGCGGGTGACGACGGGACCGCGCTTGACATTGACGACCTTCGCCTCAATCTTGAAACTCGCCAGCGTCTCTTCCACCAATCGGATGCCCTCTTCCTCGCTGGCGGTCGTTTCGGGGTTATCTTCGGGGTGGGGCGTTTCCAACACAGCGATGACTTTCTCGTAATGCTCTGGCAAGAACGGCAACGCCTTCCGACGACCCCGTTTGCTTTCCGTGCCCGTCACCATCGTCTCCATCGGGAAGGGAAACTCCAGTTCGTCGCTTCCCGCCACCTTTGCGGAAGGCTTGGCTGGTGCCCCCTTTGAAGGCTCACTTGCCGAAGGCGTCGGGGGTTCGGGTTCAGGCGAAGGGGCTGAAGGGGGCTTGACATTTTTGGAGCGCCATTGAGATGATGCCTTCGCCGACCGACGGGATTGCCATCCCTGCCACATTTGCCGACTTCGCCTGATGGCAGCGCCGATGACTTCGCTCAGCGTCCGACGCGTCGCAACCAAACAACCGACCAATGTCAGCGCCGTCAGGACAATCACCGCCCCCGCATCGCCGAAGGCTTTGCGCAGCAAAAAGGCTGTCGCCGCTCCGAGCCATCCGCCGTGAGTAGGGAGCGTTTCTGGCAGCCATTCCGAACCGCTGGGGACGGTCAAATGCACCGCCGTCACCAAAACCCAAAGCAACGCCCCACCGCCGACGGCTAAGGAAGTTAGGGGCAATCGCTGCTTTTGGACGATGAGTGCCAGCCCCAAAAAGGCGGTCAACACCGCCAACGCCCGCGCCCCTAAGCCCAACAAAGTCGTCAGGATGCCGACGAGATGATGCAGCACCACGCCACCGGCTCTCCCCGACAAGCCGACGAAAAGCAAACCGCCGATGGCTAACAAAGCGATGCCCGCAATCTCGTAACCCAGTTCGGAAAGGGTGAAGCGGTCGGTCTTTTCCGTCCGTCGTCCTTCCTTTCGTCCCATCGCCCGTCGCATGCCTTGTTGCCTCCGACGGCGGTTGCCCCCACACCCCTGAGCCGTCCATTAGCATAACGCCTTGAACACCGAAGCGGCTATCGCAACCTCACCCGCACCGTGAAGGCTTTGCGGGGATTGTCCACCAGCAACCGAAGCAGCGTCCCTTCCTCCAGCCCCGCTGATTTCAAGGCAGGTAGCAATTCATCGGCAAGGGTCGTGTAGGGGCGAATTTTCGCCTTGCCCCCATCGGGTTCGCCGACCCAATACCAACCCGCATCGTGGGAAAGCAACAGCCGATCGGCAAAGCCTCGCCGAACCATGTGAGTGATCAGCCGAACATGCTCGCTGATGGGTTTGGCGCCGATGGCGTCGTATTCCACCCAAGCCCCTTCTTCTGCCAATCGTTCGTGCACCGCCACATCAGGGATGCTGTCGGCATGGACGATGATGAGCGCCGACGGGTCAATGCCTTCCCCCTTGACAACTTCCAAAACGCTCAACGCTGCCTGCGCCTCACCCGTGTGGCAGGCGATGGTCAAACCCGTTTGCCGATGAGTTCGCGCCGCTGCTTGCACCAACTTGCGGTCTATGTCGCTGAGCGGACCTGGGTCAACGCCGATTTTGATGAAGCCGGGTTTGATGCCCGTGCCGTCAATGCCGTTTCGCCATTCGGCAACCCATCGCGCCGCCAACTGGTCAGCGGTTTCGGTGAAAGCGTGGGGCGGAAGGAATTTGTCGCCAGCGGCGCCGTAGTAGCCCGTGTTGGTCAGGATGTGCAAACCTGTCAACTCCGCCAACCGCCGCAAAACTTGCGGGTCGCGCCCGATGTAGGCAGGCGTCGCATCCACGAAACCTGTAAAGCCTCGCTCCCGCACTGCTTGCAAGTAAGGCAGCATCGTCGCGACGACTTGCTCAGGGTCGTAACGGTGCCGTCCCGTCTTTTCGGCGCCGATGAAGTCGCACATGATGTGCTCGTGCGCCAGCACTTTGCCGAAGGCTTCAGGAGCGATCGGTCCACGCACCGTCATGATGCACGGACTTTGCGGTTCGCTGATCGCCATCAAAAGCAGCCACATCATCCCGCTCACCTCGCCAACATTATGCCTGCCTCGCCCCAAAATCGGTGGCGAACATTTTGAGCGGAAGGAAGGCGGTGAGCGAGATGAACCGTTACGATTTTTCGGCGGGCAAGTTGGATGCGAAGTTGCTGCGGGAAATCCTGCCGACGCTGCCATTGGATGACCGAACGATTGTCGGTCCGCGCGTTGGCGAAGACGCCGCCGTCATAGACATGGGCGACCGTTATCTTGTGGCGGCGACCGACCCCATCACCTTCGCCACCGACTTGATTGGCTGGTATGCCGTGCAAGTGAATGCCAACGATGTGGCGACGATGGGGGCGACGCCGAAATGGTTTTTGGCGACGATTTTGCTGCCTGACGGGAAAACCGACGAACAATTGGTGCGGGGCATCTTCGCCCAAATCGCCGACGCTTGCCGCCGCCTTTCCGTCGCCTTCATCGGCGGTCACACCGAAATCACGCTGGGGCTTTCCCGCCCCATCGTCGTCGGAACGATGTTGGGTGAAGTCGCCAAAGACCGATTGGTCACCAGCGCAGGGGCGCAGGTCGGCGACTTGGTGCTCGTCACGAAGGGCGTTCCGCTGGAAGGGTGCGCCATCATCGCCCGCGAGAAAACTGACGAGTTGCGTCGCCTCGGCGTCCCCGAAAGCGTCATCCTCAAGGCGCAACGCTTCCTCTTTGAGCCGAGCATCAGCGTCGTTCGGGATGCCCTCACCGCTTGTCAAGCCGCTCCCATCCACGCCATGCACGACCCGACGGAAGGGGGCTTAGCGACGGGGTTGTGGGAGTTGGCGGAAGCGTCGGGGGTTGTCTTGGAAGTTTGGGAAGAAGCCCTGCCCATCCTTCCTGAAGCGACCCAACTTTGTGGGGCATTTGGTTTGAACCCGTTGGGCGTGATCGCATCGGGGGCGTTGCTCCTTTGCGTCGCCGAAAGGGATGCGGAGAAAGTGATGCAAGCCCTCAGCGATGCGGGCATTTCCGTCACCGCCATCGGGAAAGTCGTGGCACGAAATGCGCCAAAGGTGCTCCTGCGTCAGCGGGATGGCGAAACCGTGCCCATGCCCCTTTTTGTCAAGGACGAACTCACCCGCTTGCCTTAGCGGTTGCCTCAGAAAACTTGCGTGATTTCCATGCTGATGTCCAAAGCGGGGGCGGAATGCGTCAAAGCGCCGACAGAGATGATGTCCACGCCCGTTTTGGCGATGGCTTCCACCGTCTCTAAGGTGACGCCGCCCGACACTTCCAAAATCGGTCGGGGCTGCCCCATCTGTTCGCTCCACGCCCGCACGATGTCCACGATTTCCTGCAATTCATCGGGTCGGAAGTTGTCCAGCAAGATTGCGTCCACGCCGCAGGTTAAGGCTTCCTGCACTTGCTCCAAACTCTGCGCTTCCACTTCAAGGCGGAGCAGGTGATGGGCGTTTTGACGAGCCCGCCGCACCGCTTCCGTCAAACTGCCAGCGGCACGGATGTGGTTGTCCTTGATGAGCACGCCGTCAGAAAGGCTGAAGCGATGGTTGACACCACCCCCGCAGCGGACGGCGTATTTTTCCAGCCAACGCAAAGTCGGCGTCGTCTTGCGGGTGTCGGCGATGCGGACGCCGTAAGGGGCTGCTTTTTCCACAAATTGACGGGTGAGCGTGGCGATGCCCGAAAGGCGTTGCAGGAAGTTCAATGCAACCCGTTCACCCGTCAAGAGCGCTTGCAGGTTGCCTTCCACTTCGGCGACAATCGTCCCTGCTGTCACCGCATCGCCGTCGTCGCAAAGGGGGCGAAATTGAACGGTGTCGTCCAGCAAGGCGAAAGTCATTTGGGCGACGGGTAACCCGCAAATCACACCAGAACTTTTGGCGATGAACACGCCGATGCCACGAGTTGTCGGGGGCACGATGGCTTGAGTCGTCACATCGCCGAACGGGGCATCTTCCTGCAAAGCCTGCCGCACGAGCGCTTCCAGACTGAGTTGATTCAACATCGTCGCCCGCCTCCCTTCAGGGCGTTTTTCGGGGGCAATTTTGCGTGGGCGACGGGCGAAAGCGCTACAATGCAACGCCGATGAGCGTAAAGGGGGCGAAAGGATGCGGTGGCGGCAACTGTGGCAAGCGGAATGGGTAGCGCCGCTTTTGGCGCTCCTGCTTTTGAGCGGGGCACTGGCGGTCTATGTCCCTGCCTTCCGCACCATAGAAAACTTCCGCAACATCGGTTTTCAGACCGCTGTCATCGTGTTGCTGGCAGCGGGACAAACCCTTGTCATCATCGCTGGGGGCATTGACCTGTCCGTCGGGTCGGTGTTGGCATTGGTGGGCGTCATGACCGCTTGGATGTTGCAACGGGATAGCAGCGTTTTCCTTTCCGTTGTCGTCGGATTGCTTGTGGGGGTCACCTGCGGGGCAATCAACGGGTTTTTGGTGACGAAGGGGCGCATCCCTCCTTTCATCACCACCTTAGGGATGATGGGCGTCGCACGGGGTTTGGCGTTAGTGGTCAGCAAAGCCCAAAACATTTTCATCCCCGAAGACAGCCCTTTTTTGGAGTTGGGGACGGGGCACTTTCTCGGCATCCCTTTGCCCTTCCTCCTTGCTGCGGTCGTGGCGGGGTTGACAGAAGTGCTATTGGCGTTCACCCGTTTCGGTCGCCATATTTATGCCGTCGGGGGCAATCGGGAAGCGGCGCGCCTTTCGGGCGTCTCTGTTCATCGGGTCTTGCTTTGGGTGTTCATTTTGTGCGGGTTGACGGCGGGCATCGGGGGTGTCGTGGAGACAGCGCGATTGTCCATCGGTCAACCGACAGGCGGACAACTTTACGAACTCCACGCCATCGCCGCCGCCGTCATCGGTGGCGCCAGTTTGGCAGGCGGGCGCGGGAGCGTGTTGGGGACGGTCTTGGGGGCATTGCTGATGGCGGTCATTCGTAACGGGAGCGACTTGCTCAACATCCCTTACGAGTGGCAACAAGTCATTTTGGGTTGTTTGGTCGTGGGGGCAGTGCTCTTAGACCAATGGCGACGACGATAGCCGACGCTTCGTTGACGGGAAAAGGGTTGTGCCTTAAACTTATGCCCTGCGGGCCCGTGGTGCAGCCTGGTTAGCACACCGGCCTGTCAAGCCGGAGGTCGCGGGTTCAAATCCCGTCGGGCCCGCCAAACTTGCCCGCCAGGGTAGCTCAGCGGTAGAGCACCGGACTGAAAATCCGGGTGTCCGCGGTTCGACTCCGCGCCCTGGCACCAAGCGAACAAATCGGTGGGAAGTTTTCCCCGCTCGTTTTTCCCCAAGCGCATCGGAGGGGTTGGGGAGCCTGGCACCCCGCCGGACTTGAAATCCGGGCGCCCGAAAGGGTTCGCGGGTTCAAATCCCGCCCCCTCCGCTCCCCGTTTCCCCCCTGAAGCGCAGTTGCCATAATCAAAGCGTCCGATTGTGTGAGGGTAGGGAAGGGGAAATGCCATGACGGTGCAGGAACGGTTGCAGCGCCTCCGATTGCGCAAACTGGAATGTCAACGGCATTTGCGGGTGTTGGAGCAAAAATTGGCTGCCAACCCCCGCGATGTCTTCGCCAAGCGGGAGATGGAACGGGTGCAGGCGTTGTTGAGGGACTTGGAGCGAGAAGAGCAGCGGCTGGCAGGCAACCAGATTAGCGGCGATGGAGGGCGAGAAGAATGAAACCAAACCGCCCGAAAGCGAGAATCTTGGTCGCGGATGATGACCCCGCCATCTTGGAGTTGGTGCGCATCAATCTGGAAGTCCGAGGCTACGAAGTCTTGACCGTTGATAACGGCGCCGACGCCATCCGAACGGCGATGCGGGAAAAGCCTGACCTGCTCATCTTGGATATTCTGATGCCCGAAGTGGACGGTTACGAGGTCATGCGGGTCTTGAAAGAATCGCCCGACACCGCCCCAATCCCCATCATCATCTTGACGGCTTATGCCTCCGATGCGGGGGCGATGGTCTCTTGGATGCAAGGGGCGGAAAGTTACCTCGCCAAACCTTTCAACCCTGACGAGTTGCTGATGGTCGTGGAGCGGGTGTTGTCCAACGAACCTTCGTCCGAGGCGAACTGAGATGGTGCTTTGGGAGCATCCAACGGAGCGCTACCTTGCTTTAGCCTGTTTGGCGGTCATCGCCGTCAGCCTTTCAGCCGTCGCCATCAAGCGTTGGACGGAACCGCCCTTGCTGCTCCAATCCCCTGCCAACCCGATGCCATCCAAGCCGCCCCAACTCAAGGTGCATGTGAAAGGGGCAGTCCGAAAGCCCGGCGTCTATGCTTTGCCCTTTGGCAGCCGTGTGGAAGATGCCGTGCGGTTGGCGCAAGCGACACCTGATGCCGACTTGGACGCCATCAACCTCGCCGAATTTTTGGAAGACGGTCAGGAACTCCTCGTCCCGCATAAGGGACGGTCAACGGCAGCAAAACTGGTGACTTCGCCCCTTGCCCTCGGCACACCTTCCCCGACCAATCCTTCCCCCCGCCCATCATCCCGAACGAGCAAAGCGCCTGCCAAAATTGTCCACCTGAACACGGCGACGGAAACCGAACTGATGCAACTGCCTGGCATCGGTCCTGTCTTAGCCAAGCGCATCTTGGAATATCGCCGCCAAATTGGCGGCTTCAAGAGTGTGGAGCAACTGCTGGAAGTCAAAGGGATCGGTCCGAAGAAGTTGGAGCGGTTGCGCCCTTATGTGCGTCTTTGAACTGGCGGAGGTGAACGAAGTTGCGACCGTTACGCGTTGCCGTCGTCGGCATCGGCGCCGTCGGCAGAGAGATGGTGAAGTGCCTTTGGCAATCCAAATTGCCGTTGGCGGACGAGCCAATCGTGTTGGCGCGCACAAGTCGCGAAGTTGACATTGACGGCAAGACAGTCATCGTGCAAGAGTGCTCGCCTGACGCTTTCAAGGGCATGGACATCGTGTTTTTTGCGGGCACGGAAGGCGAGAAAGGCGCCGCCCGCCAATTCGCCCGCCCCGCCATAGAAGCGGGGGCGATCGTCATTGACAACGGTTCGGACTTTCGGATGGTGGAGGGCGTCCCGTTGGTCGTGCCTGAGGTGAACGCTGACGATTTGGAAGTTTTGCGGGGCGACGGGACGGTGCTTTTGCCCGATGTCGGCGAAGTGCCCCAACGCTATGTCGCCAACCCCAATTGCTCCACCATCCAAATGGTCGTCGCCCTCAAACCGTTGCACGATGTGGCTCGTTTGCGACGAGTCATTGTCAGCACTTACCAAGCCGTCTCTGGGGCAGGGAGCGCGGCGATGGACGAGTTGGAAACGCAATCGCATCGCCTCTTGCACAAGATGGACGCAGGCGAGTGTCGTGTCCATCCCCGCCAAATTGCCTTCAATGTGTTGGCGGGGGCGAATTGGCGGTTTGAAGACGCCGGTTACACCAACGAGGAATGGAAGTTGGTGCGGGAGACGCGGAAGATTTTGCACGAACCCGATTTGCCTATCACCGCCACCTGCGTGCGCGTCCCCGTCTTTGTCGGTCATGCCGAGGCGATTTATGTGGAATTGGAGCGCCCCCTTTCTGCCGATGAGGCGCGGGAATTGCTTCGCCAAGCGAAAGGCATCGTCGTCATGGACGAGCCGATGGAATTGCCTGATGGCACGGCTTACCGCACTTACCCGACCCCGTTGGATGCTGCCGGCAAAGATGCCGTGTTTGTCGGACGCATTCGTAATGACCCTTTTAACCCACACGGTCTTTGGCTGTGGGTGGTTGCCGACAACTTGCGGAAGGGGGCAGCCCTGAATGCCGTCCAAATTGCGGAGACCCTTGTGGAGCGGGGCATCGTGGCGTGAACTTTCCTCGCTTCCTGTCAAGATGCCATCAAGGGACGAGCGATGCTAAAGTTAGGCGTGCGCAAATCGCTGCAGGAGGCGACCGATGATGCCCGTCAACGAATTCACCGTCCGCGTCGGGGGCGACACCTTAGAGGGCGGCATCATCCGAACGGGTGAGTTCATCGCCCACGCCCTCGCCCGCTGTGGCTTGGAGATTTTCACCTTCCGCACCTATCCCGCCGAAATCAAAGGCGGGCAAGCGATGATTCAAGTGCGCACCGCCGAGCGCCCCATCTATTCGCACGGCGACGAAGCCGACATCCTCATTTGCTTTGACGAAGAGGCGTGGGAGCGCCACCGAGATGAGTTCAACCCCGATGGCGTCCTCATTTACGACACCAAGTTTGAGCCCAAAGGCGTCCCGGGCACTGCCGTCACCTATGGCATGCCCTTCAGCGAAATCGCTAAGACCCGCTTGCGCAACCTGATGGCAAAGAACATGGTCATCTTGGGGGCGTTTTCCGCTTGGTTCGGCGTCCCCAAAGAAGTCTTTGAGCAACTCATCCGTGACTACTGGGGACGCAAGGGCGAGAAAGTCGTGATGAGCAACCTCACCGCCCTGAACACGGGCTACGAGGAAGCCCAGAAAATCCCCAAGCGTGACCCCTTCCGCATAGAACCCCGCCCCATGCGGGATCGGCTTATCTTGTCAGGCAACGAAGCCATTTGCTTTGGCGCTATCGCCGCCGGCTGCAAAGTCTTTGCGGGCTACCCCATCACCCCCGCCAGCGACATCTTGGAGTGGATGATGACCTACTTGCCCGTTTTCGGCGGGACGGCGTTGCAAGTGGAAGACGAAATCGCTGCCATCGGCGCGATTTTGGGCGCATCCTTTGCAGGCGCCAAAGCGATGACGGCGACTTCAGGTCCCGGCTTCTCGCTGATGACGGAGTTCCTCAGTCACGCGGCGATGGCGGAAATCCCCTGCGTCATCTTGGACAACCAACGCGCCGGTCCCAGCACGGGCATGCCGACGAAGACGGAGCAAAGCGACTTGTATCAAGCCGTCTATGGTGGGCATGGCGATGTCCCTCGCATCGTCTTGGCGCCCAGCACGGTGCAGGGTTGCTTTTATGTGACGGTGCACGCCTTCAACTTGGCGGAATTGTGCCAATTGCCCGTCATCATCTTGGGCGACCAAGCCTTAGCCCACCGAACCGAGACCATCGCTCCCATTGACCTGAGCAAGGTCATCGTTTTGGATCGGGAAATTTACGACCCCGTCATTCACGGACGCAACGGGGAAGATGGTTACAAACGCTACAAACTGACGGAGACGGGCGTTTCGCCCATGTCCATCCCTGGGCGTCCGGGCACTTACACGGTGGAAGGTTTGGAGCACGATGAACACGGTCATCCCAATTGGGACCCGCAAAACCACATGACGATGACCGAAAAGCGCTTCCGCAAGTTGCAACTGGCGTTGCGCTATGACGAATACTACCCCGGCTTTCAAGGCTATCGCTGGTATGGTCCGCTGCACGCCGATGTCGGGGTGATTGCGTGGGGTTCAACGGCAGGGGCGGTGCGGGAAGCCATTGAGCGGTTGCAAAAGGAGGGCGTTGCGGTAGCGGCACTGCACATCAGCATGCTTTATCCGCTCCATCGGGAAGTCGTTCGGCGGTTCATCAAAAACATGAACCGCGTCCTTTTGCCCGAACTCAACTACACGGGTCAGTTCGCCCACCTCATTCGGGGCGAGACAGGCTTGGATGTCGTCTCTTACGCCAAAGTCACGGGCGTGCCCTTCAAGGTGCAAGAAATCGTGGACGCCATCAAAGACCTGATGCGCGAGCCCGTGCCGTTCTGACGAAAACTTTCTAACGGAGGCGACCGAGATGGCTGTGGATGCCCAAACGCGTGAGCGCTACAAATCCGAAGTCAAGCCGATTTGGTGTCCCGGCTGTGGTGACTTCGGCGTTTTGACGGCAACTTTCATGGCGCTGGGGATGCTGAAGTTAGACCCCGAACAAGTCGTCATCGTCTCGGGCATCGGTTGTTCGGGGCGTTTCCCTGCCTTTACGACTTGCTACGGTTTTCACAGTTTGCACGGTCGGACGATGCCCGTCGCCTTAGGCGTCAAAGCCGCCAACCCCGATTTGACCGTCATCGCCGTCGGCGGCGACGGTGACACCTTAGCGATCGGCGGCAACCACTTCATGCACGCCTGTCGGCGCAACATCAACCTCGCTTACTTGCTGCTGGACAACAACCTTTACGCCTTGACGAAAGGACAGGCGTCGCCGACGACTTTGCCGATGCAAACGACGGACTCCACGCCCTACGGCAGTTACGAGACCGATGTGGAGCCGTGCACCTTAGCCATCGTTTTGGGCGCCACCTTCGTCGCCCGTGAGTTTTCCGCCCGCGCCAAAAAACTGGCGGAAGTCATCGCCCAAGCCGTTGAGCATCCCGGCTTTGCCCTCGTCCACATCCTCAGCCCCTGCGTCACCTTCTTTGACACTTACGACCTTTACAAGCAGCGAATTGCCGAACTGCCACCCGATTACGACCCGACGGACATGCAACAAGCCATCCGCTACGCTTCCGATCCCGAACGCAAATGGGTCGGCGTGCTTTACAAGACGGAGCGCCCCACCTTTGAAGAGCGCATCCGCGAAATCAACCAAAAAGCGATAGAACGGCACGGACGACTCACCCTCCAGCAGATGCTGGAGCGACGGCGCGTCTGAAAAAGCGGACGGGAATGCGTCGGAATTAGCCCGACTTTTTCTGGCATTCGGCGGGAAACCGAGTCAGCGCTTTGTCCAACCTGCCCCGCTCTATCGCCGTCCGCCAAGCCAATCAAGCGGTCAACCGCCTGCTGGCGATGGGTTTTCGGCAAAGTGACATGGAAGTGGACATCGGCGAATTGCCGTCGCCGTCCGTTGGCACCGTCGTGTTGCTCATCGTGGAGACGGAAACGGGCGTGGCAGGTTTCTCGGCGTTGGGCGAACGCGGAAAGCCTGCCGAACGAGTTGCCGACGAAGCCGTTGACGCCTTCGCTGCCCATTGGCGAACGGATGCCCCTGTTGACCCTCATCTTGCTGACCAATTGGTGCTCTTGATGGCGTTGGCAAAGGGTGAGTCGGTCATCCGCACCAGCGCCTTGACTTCCCACACCGCCACGCAAATTTGGCTGGTAGAACAGTTTTTGCCCGTGCGGTTTGAAGGGATGGGGAAAACAGGCGAACCCGCCACCTTGCGGGTGAGGGGTGTCGGATGGATGCGCCAAAATTAAGGCGTCGCAACCGTGGACGCTGAAGGTGAACCAGCCATGTCGGAAAGAGCATCCGACGGCACACACTCAAAGGGGGTGACGGCGTTCCCTGATCACGGTGGGCTATTGAGCCGACCCGTTTTGGTGCTCAACCGTAACTTTGAGCCCCTCAATGTCGTCCCCGTCCGACGGGCGATGGTGCTTTTGCTCAAAGGCAAGGCGGAAATGATCAAGCCAGCGGATGGGCTTGCCCTTCACGCCGCCCGCCAAACTTTGCCCGTCCCGTCGGTCGTGCGGTTGATGATTTACGCCCATCGTCCCCCCGCCAAAGTCCGCTTGAACCGTCGCAGCATCTTGCTGCGGGACGATTACACCTGCCAATATTGCGGCTATCAGGGACCTGGCTTGACCGTTGACCATGTGATTCCCCGCGATCGGGGGGGCAAGACGGACTGGGACAATCTCGTCGCCTGCTGCACCCGCTGCAACGCCAAGAAGGGCAACCGCACGCCCGAAGAGGCGGGCATGACCTTGCGCAAGCGCCCCCGAAAGCCCGCTTACCTGCCCTACATGGGTTACGCCAAACTCATGCAAGCCCTCCGCAACCCCGACTGGCACGACCAAACGGACATTTACACCCGCGTTTACTTCAGCGACCGACCCGAACTGTTTTTCAAAGCGACCCTTCCCCGCTGTTCGCCCCCTTTCGGCGAAATCGGCATCCGCAGCGACTCCACCTTCACGGCGACCGAGCCTGAAGTCGCTGTCGTCGTCGGTGACGGCAACGAACCCATCGCCTTCACCCTTTGCAACGATGTGAGTGCGTGGGACATTGAGCGGGAGAACCCGCTTTACTTGCCCCAGTCCAAAATCTTCCTCGGTTGCTGCGCCTTCGGTCCGATGCTTGTCACCCGCGAGCAAATCGGCGACCCTTACGCCATTGAAGTGACCTGCCGCATCATCCGCAACGGCACCGTGATTTTTGAAGGCAGCGCCTCAACGGCGCAGATGAACCGTCGCTTTGATGACCTGATTGCTTTCCTGCGTCGCAACAACCCCATCCCTGTCGGGACGCTATTGACGACGGGCACGGGCATCATGCCCCCGCCCGAAGCGGCACTGCGAGAGGGCGACATCGTGGAAATGGAAAGCCCCCAGTTGGGCAAGTTGGTCAACTTCGTGCGTCAACTGCCGCCACCCTGACCTTTGGGGGCGCTTGCCGATGCGGGCGAAATTCACCCACCGATGGGATTTGAGCGTGGACGAAGCGAAGCGGTTGCAATGGGCATTGTCGGCGCGGGTCGTGGAAACGGATGTCTTGCCTGAAGTCATCCGCTATGTGGCAGGCGCAGATGTCCATCCCGTCGGTGACGACCGCATGCACGCCGTCGTTTGCGTCCTCACTTTCCCCGATTTGCAACTTTTGGAGGTCGCCCATGCCATCGTGCCCGTGACTTTTCCGTATGTTCCGGGCTTGTTGGCGTTTCGGGAGAGCCCAGCGGTGCTGGCGGCGTTTGAAAAGTTACGGCACGACCCTGATGTCGCCCTGTTTGATGCGCAAGGGCGGGCACACCCGCGCCATTTCGGTCTGGCGTGTCACATGGGCATCTTGCTGGATTTGCCGTCCATCGGTTGCGCCAAAAGTCGCCTTTACGGTCGTGCCGATGAGTTGCCCGATGAACCCGAAGCGATGACGCCTTTGCACGATCCCGTTGACGGGCGGGTTTTGGGCATGGTCATCCGAACCAAAAAAGGCGCACCGCCCGTTTATGTTTCCGTCGGGCACAAAGTTTCGCTGGAGACGGCAGTGCGATTTGTCTTGGAATGCACGAAGGAAGGACAGCGGTTGCCTGAACCGTTGCGGTTAGCCCACCTTCACGCCCGCCAACACCCGCCCGAACCGCCCCGACCAAAAACGCAAGGCGCATTGTTTTGAAGCGCATTGCGCTTTCAACTCGGTGTCCAACCCCGCACGATGGCGTCAGTCATCCGCACCACTTGCGCCATCTCTCGGACATCGTGGACGCGCACGATGTCGGCACCGTTGGCGATGGCGATAGCGACGGTCGCTGCCGTGCCCCAAATTCGCTCGGCAGGCACTTCAATGCCCAGCACCTTGCCGATCAGGGCGCGTGGATTCACCGCCGATGTCCACGATGTCCGCACCGTCTTCCACCAACCGCCACGCCCGCCGCACCGCTGCGTCGGCATCGGGCACGCCATCGCCCGAAAAAGAATCGGGCGTCACATTCACGATGCCCATCACCAAAGTCCGCTCACCGAGGGGCAACTCGTGTCGCCCGCAACATCGCCATCCCATCGCCATCACCGCCATCAAGGCGAGGTAATTAGCGCCTTCAAATGCTCGGCATCGCGTTGCAGCACCTTCCGTCGTTCGTCGGGCGAGAACTTGCCGAGGCTTTCGTCTTCTATGCACAAATCGCCGTCGTAACCAGCGTCCCGCAAAATGCCGACGACAACCCGATGGTCAATATCGCCGTCGGGGATGGGGCAAACATAGCGCCCATACTCATAGCCGATGGGGCGTTGCTGCTCCCGCAACTCAGGCGGGTAGGCGATGTTTTTGATGTGGGTGTGCTTGACCGAACCCGCCAACTCGCCCATGATGGCATAGACCGTTGAGAGGGGGTGACCGAACCAGTAAAAGTTGCCCGTGTCCAATGTCAAGCCCAAGCGGGGCGAACCGACAACCTCCAACACCGCCCGCAAAAATTCGGGTCGGTTACCGAGGCTGCCGTGATTTTCAATGCCCAGTTGCACCGCCGTGTCGTCCGTTTCGTCCAGCACGCGTCGGATGTGCTCGGCGAACAACCGCACGGCACCTTCCACGCCCAAGTTTTCCCAACCGCTGACGATGGCGTCCACGCGGACGGCAGGCACGCCAAGTTGTTGGGCGATGCGAACCGTTTGCGCCATCCACGCCACTTGCTCATTGGCGTCGGGCTTGCCGAAATCGTTCGCCAAAAGGAACGCCGTGATGCGGACGCTCAGTTGCGCCGCTTCCCGCTCCAACGCCCGCACGCCGTCAAGGGTGCGCAAATCGTGGCGCTGTCGTGCGTCACCCAACGCCGTCACCGTCAGGTCGCGTTGGACATGGAGTTCCACAGCGTCCAACTCCAACGCTTTCAACCCTTCCGCGACGCTCCCGAAGGCGTGCTGGGCGATGGCATCGCGAATGGACACAACCATCCCGACCACGCTCCTTTCCTTTCAAGGTTGCCCCTTCAAGTGGCGGTCAAAGAAGGCGAGGGCTTCGTTGAGGGCGTCCATCGCTTTTTGTCGGACGGTCGGGTTGCCGTTAAATCCGTGCCCCATGCCTTCAATGACGACGAGGCGCACCTCCACGCCTGCCTTCCGCAACGCTTCGGCAATGCGCTGCGATTGCTCCACAGGAACCAGCGGGTCTTTATCGCCGTGAATGATGAAAGTCGGCGCATCGTCCGACGAGACATGGGTGATGGGCGACGCTTCCTTCCACACTTCGGGCGCTTCGTCGTAAGGTTTGCCCAAAAACTCCACGAGGGCTTTGCCGACGAGGGGCAAACGGCTGGCTTGCACATAGCGCTCGTCGGTGAAATCGCTCGGACCAAAGATGTCCAGCACGCATTGGACTTTGCTGCTGATGCCCTTCAGTTCAGGGTCGCTGTCGTCGCGGGTTTCGCGAGTGCCCAAAAGCAACGACAAATGACCGCCCGCTGATGCGCCTGCCGCTCCAAAGCGTTTGGGGTCAACCCCAAATTCGTCGGCATGTTTGCGCAGCCATCGGACGGCGCGCTGGCAATCGTCCAGTTGGGCAGGATATTGCCACTTGGGTGCGAGGCGGTAGTTGATGGCGGCGGCGACATAGCCCCGTTCGGCAAACCGCTCCGCCAAAAAGCGCAACTGCTTTTTGTCGCCACTCCGCCACGCCCCACCGTGAATGACGATGACCGCAGGGCGCTTTTTGCCCCCGTCGTCTTTGGGCAAGTAAAGGTCAAGCGTTTGCCGCTCCAAAGAGCCGTAAGCGATGTCCTCACGGACTTCAAAGGGCAATTGCTGTGCCGCCTGCCAAGCAGCGACGCTCGTGACCAACCCGACAACCGCCAACGCCAACAAAGTCACGACCACCGTGACCGTCCATCGTCGCCATCGCATCGCTTTCAAAACCCTCCTTTCGCCGACAGCAACTCTATCGCAAACGACGGCGAGTGGCGACCAGCAAAACGACAGCGAAGGGCGATCAGCGATAACCTTGTCGGAGTGGCTATCAGCCATGACGAAGCAGCCAAAAACTTTTTGCGACGCCAAACGGAAGTGACGGAGGGTTGGGCAATGCGGTCGGTGATGGTAGCATCGCTGATGTTGATGTCGGTGGCGGCGGCGCAATGGACGGAAGTGGACGAGAAGGGGAAACTTGCCGAAGGGCAATGGCAAGCGGTCACCCTTTCAACACCCAACGGGACGCTTGCAGGTTGGCGGACGCAAACGCGTTCTGACAACCCGCACTTTCTCGTCCGCTGGTTTGAGCCGACCCGCCAAGTCGTGGAAGTCACCTTCCTTGTCAAGGCGCCTCCGCAAGGGCGACGGGGGCTAAGTTTCGGGTTGAGTTTCGGCGCCCCGACGCATTGGGCGAACGAAGCCCTTCGGTTGGCGTTGGGCGGCAACGGGTTCGTGCTCCACCGCGATGTCCCTGATGGCTTCACTTGGCGCAGCCGTTTCGGTTGGTTCGGCGTTGCCCCGTTCCGCTTTGATGAATGGCTGACGGTTCGGTTAGTTGCCGACCCGACCATCGGCGCTTTCCGCCTTTGGCTTAATGGGCGACCGACGGAGTTGCTGCCTTTCCTTTCCCCCGTCCCGCAGGTAAGTTGCGTCTTCCTGTTCAACGGCGAAGGGGATGGCGCCATCGTCCCGAAAGCGAGGAATTTGCGGCGGTGCAGTTTTTTGCCGCACGGGGCTTCTTTGACACCTATGAAGTGCGGGCGAATGAACGGGTGGACGAAGGCGCTGCCCGCAAGATGCTCCATCGCTTCGCCGAATTGAAACGGTTGCCCTTGCCCCACGCCTTCGGGACGGCGAACGAAACGCCGACGCAAGGCGACATCGTGCGTTGGCTTTCGGCGTTACTGAACTTGTCGCCCGAAACCGTTCGGCAGCGCTGCGGTCTTTCGGCGTTTCGCCCCGATGAGCCCGTCACACGCGGGCAGTTGTGCGTTTGGCTTTATCGGCTTTGGTGGCAAGATTGAAGGGCAAAATTTTGTGACGGAGGTGAGCGACGATGCGTTGGCGTTGGGCAATGCCCTTGGCGGTGTTCGTGCTTGCCGCTTCGCAAGGGATGGGACAAGAGGGCATTAAGTTGACGCTGAACCTGATGCCAGGCGGGGCGGCTTCGCGGGTCATCACGGGGACGGTCAAGGGCGAATGGCAAGCGCCTGAACCGATTCCCGTCAATTTGGAGGTGCGGGTCAGCCATTACATCGTCGTCTCGCAATCGTTGCCCAACGGCGATGCCGTCATCACAGTGCAACCGCAGGGATTTCAACTGAAGGGCAAAGTCGGCGACATCCCGTTGGAGTGGATGGTCAGCGCCGACGGGCACTTGCAAGCGCGATGGGGCGACCAAACCTTTGATAGCCACAAGTTGCCCGAAGAGCAGCAAAAGCAACTTCGCCAAGCCTTGACGGCATCTTACGAAGTCACCATCTCGCCGCAAGGCGCCATCAAAGGCGTGAAAGCGCCCGCAGGCGTGAAGTCAGAAGTTTGGCAGGATGTCCCGTCGGAGCCGAAAATCGCCCAGCAAATCGTGGCGGCGTTGCTGCAAGCCCTTTGGACACCGTTGTTGCCCGACAAACCTGTCAAGGTGGGCGACCGTTGGGCGGCGCAAGTGCCCCTTGCCGTCTTTGAAGGCGCCGAAACTTTCCCGCTGCCATTGACTTGCACGCTGGACAAAACGGAAGGCGACGAAGCCCACATCGCCGTGCAGGGCGAATTGAAGGGCGAAGGGGCGACGCTGACTTTGAAGCGCCTTTCGGAACGCGACCCGCAAGTGACGGTGGAACGGGGACAATTGCAAATCAACGGCAAAGTCGTGTTTTTGCTGAGTTTGAGCGTGCCCCAGCGGGCGCAGTGGCAACTGAGTGGGGAAATGGCGGGGCAATACAAGATGCCCGATGGCAGCCCCAACGCCTTCACCTTCCGCTTCAGCGCCGACTTGAAAGACGAACTGGTGTTTTGAGGCGAGCGACGGCGAAGCGCCTTACAATTGTCGGCGGTGATCTTTCATGGACTGGCAGGAACTGACGCCCCGCCAGATCGTCGCCGAACTGGACAAATACATCGTCGGTCAGGAGCGGGCGAAACGCATCGTCGCCATCGCCTTGCGCAACCGCTATCGGCGCAAACAACTCCCCGACAATTTGCGGGACGAAGTGGCGCCCAAAAACATCCTGATGATCGGACCGACGGGCGTCGGCAAGACGGAAATCGCCCGCCGACTGGCGAAACTCGTCAAAGCCCCCTTCGTCAAGGTGGAAGCGACCAAGTTCACCGAAGTCGGCTATGTCGGGCGCGATGTGGACGGGATGGTGCGCGACTTGGTGGACGCAGCGGTGCGGATGGTGGAGCAAGAGAAGATGGCGGAAGTGGAAGCGCAAGCGGAAGAGTTGGCAAATTTGCGGCTCATAGAAGCGTTGGGCTTGGTGCCGCCGACCCGCCGTCGCCGCCGAACTTCTATTCCCTTCCCCTTTGCCCTGCGCGAGGCGGATGAACCCAGCGAGCCTGAGGAAGCAAACGAAGACCGCGAGCGGATAGAGCGCCTTCGTCGCCATTACCTGTTCCGCCTGAAAGCGGGCGAGTTTGACGACGAGGAAGTGGAAATTGAAGTGGAAGACCAGCAACCGCCTTTCTTCATCAATGTCCTCGGACCGCAAGGGATGGAGCAAGTCGGTTTTGACCCCGCCGATTTGCTTGGCTCACTCCTTCCCAAACGCAAACGCAAACGGCGAATGAAGGTCAAAGATGCCCGACGGGTGCTGATGCAGGAAGAGGCACAAAAGTTGATTGACCGCGATGAAGTGGTGCGGGAAGCCATCCGCCGCGCCGAAGAGGACGGCATCATCTTCATTGACGAGATGGACAAAATCGCAGGGCGAGAAAGGGGCTTCGGTCCCGATGTCTCCCGCGAGGGCGTCCAACGGGATTTGCTGCCCATCGTGGAAGGGACGACAGTGCTGACCCGCTACGGACCCGTCCGAACCGACCACATCCTGTTCATCGGGGCAGGCGCCTTCCATGTCACCAAGCCCTCTGACCTTATTCCCGAATTGCAAGGGCGTTTCCCGTTGCGAGTGGAGTTGGACCCGCTGACGAAAGACGACTTCAAGCGCATCTTGACCGAACCCGAAAACGCCTTAGTCAAGCAATACACGGCGTTGCTGGCGACGGAAGGCGTCACCTTGCACTTTACCGAGGACGCCATTGAAGCCATCGCCTTTTACGCCCAGAAAGTCAATGAGGAAACGGAGAACATCGGCGCCCGACGGCTGCACACCATCATGGAAAAGGTGCTGGAAGACATCAGTTTTCGCGCCCCTGAACTTGCGGGCGAAACCATCGTCATTGACGCCGAGTATGTGCGCAAGCAATTGGAGGGCGTCATCAAAGACCGCGACTTGAGCCGATACATCCTGTGACGGGCGGTGTCGCCCTCAACGGATGGACGCAGGATACCCCGACCATTGCGCTTTCGGCGTTTACCCAGATAGCATGAACGATTGGGACATCGCGCAAGGTGAGAATGGGCGATGGGCGGTTTGGCTCTTGGTCAAAGGTGCGGTTGAGGCGTTGAAAAGCGGTGACGCTGCTCAGGCTTGTTTCCTCGCTTCTGTCGCCAGCCATTACCCGCAAGATGCCCTTTGCATGAGCCACAGCCAAGTTCTCAAGATGGGTCGCTCCGACGCCAACCCCGATTTGCTGCCATCGCCGTTACGCCCCTTGTTGGCTAAATTGCCCGTTGAACGCAAAACCGTCACCCTGCGCAGATATGGCAGAAGCAACTCGCAAACCATCAGCAATGCAGGTTTCTTTGTCACCGATGAACCTCCCCGTCTGCTGCGACCTTTGTTTGAGGCTGTTCAAGGTTATGTCCACGATTGGCTGGAAGACACCGCAGCGGCTTTGTCGCTGCCCGAAGACCAGCGACGATACATCGTCGGCGCCGAGACCTTACAAGGGCATCGGGAATGGACATGGGAGGAAGTGGATGGTCTCAAGTTGAGGGCATTGGCGGGAACAGCGCTGGAGGGTTTAACTGCCTACAAAGAATGCGACGGTTTTGCGGGTTGGAGTTTCTACCACCGTTGGCTGACGGCTCACTATCAGGGTCAATGGTTGTTGCCCTTCGCACTTTTTGAGGGTTGGGACGGTAAACCGAAGTTCCGCGATGTTGAAGGGCTGAAAGCCGTTTTCGCTGAAGAGTTCCGCATCGCCGTCCAAACGACCGCTGCCCTTTACCGCTATGTCGCCGTCGCTTCTCAAACGCAAATCCAAGCCGATTGGGGTCAGTGGGGCGAGCAAGATGCCAAGTTGGATGCGATGGCAGAAAAAGGCGTGACAATTGTCGTCACGGAAAAACGCAACGATTGGCGACGGGCTGCAGAGTTTCTGCGACAAGAGTTCGTCTTCAGCGCCCGAAGGCGAGGCATCAAGCAGGCAAAGGTGACTTTATCGGAGAAACCTGAGGATGCGAGGGATGCGTTAGACGGAAAGCGCTGGCAAGATCGGCATCTGGTCGTGTTGGAGAAAAGCAACGCTTACCGACTGCAAATTCGTCCAGAGGGCGAAAGGCTTATCGTAAGGTTGCAAGTGCCTGAAAACGATTTGGAGGCGATGGGCAACATGGTGGACTTGCTTTTGGACGAGGGGAAAGCGCCCCTTTGGAGTGTGAGCCCGCCAAGCGCTGTCTTGAACGCACTGCAGCAAATTTGGGCTGGGTCGAAATTGATGGAGGAACTGAAACGACAACGCTTCAATCCCGAAGCGTTGCTGGAATTCGTTAGACCGAAGGGCAAACCCATTCCCTTCCGCAACAACGACGAAGACAAGAAAAAGTTTGCCGAATTGGTCGCCAATGTCCAAAGGACACCAGGGCTTGGTCAATGGGTGGGTTGGTGGGCAGGAATGTTGGAGGCGCAATGACAGCGCAATGACAGCGCAACTCAGCGAAAGGAAAGAACATCGCCAGCGAGGTGACAAAACCGATGGCATGTGCTCAAGAGCATTTGTTCGTGCTGGATTACGCCATTCGCCATTGTTCGTGGTTGCCCCACGACCGATTTGGCTATCAAGGATGGCAAGCAGGCAAAGAGGATGTGTTCAACCGATTGACCTTGCTACCCGACATGGTTCACGATTGGCTTTGGCAGAAGTTCCCTTACGCACCTTCGGTTATCGCTTACGGGTTGAAGTGTATCAGGCGCGACCTTGAAGCGGGGCAAAAGAGGGCGGCAGCGTTGAAGTTAGCGTTGCTTAGCCACTACTGGCACGACATCATCGCTGTCAGCCACACTTGGCTTGACTTTTTCGGCGACGAAGTGGATTTCGTTCGCGGCGCTTTTAGCCACTTCCATGACACTGTGGAAAATCGTGTAGCCCAATTGCTTCAAACCCTGACCGTTCCGCCACCCGACAGAGGCGGAGATTTCGCTTCCACATTCACGACGGCAGTGAGGAGGGCTTACGAGTTGGGCAAGCAAGTGTTTGATGCCTACTTCGCCAGCCTTAACCAAGTTGCCTCTGAACCGACCGATGAAGCCATAATGCCGCCCTTAGACGCTTTGGATCGGTGGCAAAAGTTGGGCGTCATCAACGCTTGCCAAGCGGTGTGGGCGATGTGGGAATTAGGGGCATTAAGCCACGACGATTTGCCCTTTGACGAAGCCGATGTTGAAAGGTGGACATTGCGACCTTTAATTGAGGGTGATGCCGAAACCATTGAGGCATCTATCGGCGATGAAGTTTTAGCCCATCAAATCGCTGAGTGGCAACGGCGACAAGGTTGGCGAGGAAGCGACATCTTTCGGGCGCACGAAAAATGCAGCGAAGAGGCGTTGCGAGAGTATAGGCGTTGGCAAGCGAAAAGAGACCTTTGGCGACAAGAGACGATGGCAGGCACCTTGCCACCACGCCCTAAAACGCCCATCACTGCTAACTGGCGACCCGATGAACGGAGGGGATGAGGGCGGATGGCAAAGGTGAAATTGTTCGGCATCGTTTTTGGCTGCATTCTTTTCACCTTTGCAGTTTGCGGTCACAGATGGGGAGTTTCGTCGCAAGAAGATGTCTTCGCCTTCGTCTTGCCTGTTGGCGACACAAGTCAAAGTTGGGTAGATTTGCGCTTCCTGAACGAACCCGTCACAGACTTCGTGCAGGTCAAGGACGGACACTTCTTTGCGAACGGCAAACGCATCCGTTTTTGGGGCGTTAACTTCCCAGTGGCTTGGGCGTTGCCACAAACGAAAAGGGATGCCGAGATCGTTGCGCAGCGATTGGCGAAATTCGGCGTCAACGCTGTTAGGCTTTCTCACCTTGACAGGGCATCAGAACGGACGAAAGGTTTTGCGATAGTTGCTGATGACGGCAAATCCCTTTTGCCCGACCGTTTGGACTTGCTGGATTACTTCGTCGCCCAACTGAAGCGCAACGGCATCTACATCTACTTGACGACTTGCTTCCACACTTTGGCTGGCAAGGCAAATTTCCCTTCGTGGGAAGGAAAACCCAGTTACCCAAGCATTGACCTTCTCTACGCCCCCATGATGGAGAGGCAAAAGGAATTCATGCGCAATTTGTTTAGCCACCGAAACCCTTACACGGGTAACCGATATGCCGATGAACCTGCTGTCGCTATCGTTGAAATTGCCAACGAAGCAGGGCTGATCAAATGGTGGAGGCACAGTCAATTGGACGGTGCGATGACGACCGAACCTTATGCCAGTGAATTTTCTCGGCTTTGGAACGAATGGCTAATGCGGAATTACAGGACGAGTGAAAACCTGAGGAAGGCATGGGGCGATAACTCGGTAACGCTCAGTTCCGTTCCGTTGGTGCGGCGAAAGGATTGGGACAAGGTAGCGCCAACTGCCCGAAGGGATTGGGTCAAATTCTTGTTGGAGACGGAGGAAAAATACTTCGCCGAGATGGTGAGATTTTTGAAGGGCGAATTGAAGGTCAAAGCGCCCATCGTCCCATCTCAAGTCGGTTTCATCGCCCCCAGTGTCGCTGCCAAATATGGCGATGTCGGTGACTTCCACGCTTACTGGTCTCACCCCAATTTTCCCAGCCGACCTTGGGATAGCAGAGATTGGTATGTGGAAGACCGCCCTTTCGTTAGCACCGCTGCCCTAAGGTCATCAACGCTGGCATATTGGGGCATTGAACGGAGATTGAAGGGAAAGCCCTGGACAGTTAGCGAGATTCAGTTTTGCGCTCCCAACACCTTCCGAGCCGAAGGGCTTCCTTTGTTAGCGGCTTACGCTTCACTTCAAGATTGGGACGGCGTGTTTGTTTTCGCTTACTCTCACGGGAGGGCAATGGGCATAAGATTTTTTGACTTGCACCAAGACCCTGTCAGGATGATTAACTTTGCCATCGGTGCCTTGATGTTCCGCCGTTTTGATGTCCGACCAGCGTTGAAAGAGATAAGTTGGTCTATGACCGAGGAGGACGAAATTGGTTGGCTTGTGAGGGATTTACTGCCTTGGGCGAGGCAAATTAGCGGCATTGGTTGGTTGCACCGCATCACCTTCACCCCCTTATCGGAACGCACCGTCCCATTGCCCATCGTCTCACCAGCGCAAAAGTTGTTAGTCGCTGACACGGGCGAAATCGTTTGGGACTTGACAGAAGATGGTCGGGGCGTCATCACCGTCAACACGCCCAAGACGAAATCTGTCATCGGTTTTGCGGGCGGGAGACGGTTTGAGTTGGGGCGCGTGACCGTTGAGCCACAAGCCGACAAAATTTCCTTGCCCAACAGAGAAGTCGTCGGTTTTTGCGTCGTCACCGTGCAATCTTTGGACGGCGGTAGTTTAGACGATGGGACGGCAAAGCGCATTCTCGTGACGGCGACGGCGTTCGCACAAAATAGCGGATGGGATTTGCAAGTTTACGGTGACGGCAAAGACCCACTCAAAATCACCTTGCAAGACCGATGGGGAAATTTGCCGACATTGGTGCAAGGGGTGAACGCCAAGATTGAGTTGCCTTACCCAGCAAGTCGGATAAAAGGGTGGGCGCTGAACGAGCGCGGTCAACCCCAAACAGAACTGCCCGTTGAGGATATAACATCGGGACGCTGCTTCATCGCTATCGGCTCACGATGGCGGACTTTGTGGTATGGTCTGGAAGCGAAAGATTAAGGGCAGGCGGCGAATAGCCATTGCTGAGCGAAAAACACTTTTTGTTCCAGTTACCGCAACCGTCGTTTGGAATACAATGGCAGCGTGCAAGCGAAAACCCGTCGGACGGCGGTGAAAAAGAGGGATGTAATCAAGGTTGTCACCCTTTAGTGGGTTCACGGGCTATCCCCTCCCTTTGATGGCAAAACTTTCTGGCGATATCATGGTCTGAAAGGCAGAATTTTGCGGTCAACCGCTTAGCGGTGAGGATGCACTCAGAGGAGTTGGAACAAAGATGGATGCGAGCCGATGTTGGGTGAGTCACCCTGACGAATGGCAACCAATGGTGCGACGGTGGGCGCAAAAGGATTTGAGGGTGAAACTGAGGGAGTGGAGACAATGGACGGGGCATCAAGTTTTGGCAATCAGTGTCGGCAATCCCGATGCTGACACGAGGTTGCTCGTTACCGTCCCCCACGCTCATGAACCTGCTGGGACGGCTGCTTGCGTTGATGTCCTTTGCCAACTCATCACAGGCACTCACCTTGACGGAACGAAGGCGGATTTGCCTGTGGAGACAATTAACCAGCGTCTTTTCATAACCTTCGTCCCTGACAGCAACCCTCAAGGTCGGTCACGAAGCCCGGAACGGGTTTGGGACGGAATTCACTACGACAACGAAACTTTCCTGAAAATTGCCTTTGGCATCGCAACTGATGGCAGTCGCTTCGGTCGCTACCCAGAATGGCGGTTCTCCGAGCACAAACCCAAACAAGTTGGCATCATTTACGAGCAGGTTGATGACGACTTATGGGTTGAGCCGAACACGAGTCGGAAGAGCACTCACTCCAAAG
>Ga0079995_1061667_pt1 | contig 26898 bp, 20 predicted proteins | sample FaiFalFF_MnMetaG_2_FD_69198 | JGI IMG/M metagenome (GOLD analysis project Ga0079995, IMG submission 69198) | Freshwater microbial communities from Yellowstone National Park, Wyoming, USA - Fairy Falls C (FF_Mn_C) (SPADES assembly) (version 4) | ecosystem: Environmental > Aquatic > Freshwater >...
AGATCCGGCTTGGGCTGTTCAATTTTCTGATTTCATCAAAAGTAAGATATTATCTTTTTCATCTTCAATTGGAGAGAGAGCTCCGCAAAATCTTGTCCCTTTCCGCATATTAGAAAAAAGAATAAGAGCAATCTTGGGAGATGAAAAGATAAGAAAAAGAAAAATACAAAAGGAAATAATGAAAATCATGAGTTCCGGATAAAATCATTTTGAATAAAATCGTTAGATTAAAAATGATATGTCTATAATATATTTATTTTTAGGTTTAGGTTTTATTTTAGGGTTTAGGTTATGTATCATCCGGAAAAATTAAAGAGTTTGATGAGAAAATTTATGATGTTTCCTGGTGTTGGAGAAAAGACCGCTATTAGGTTCATCATGTTTCTTATTCAATCTCCACAATCTTTTGTTGAGGCGCTCGCAAAAGATATAATTGACATAAAAACAAAGATAAAGCTTTGCCAAAAATGTTTTTTCATATCGGAAAACGATATATGCAGAATCTGTTCTGATGAAACAAGAGATAAAACCAAAATATGTGTTGTGGAGAGTATAGAGGATGTTATATCGGTTGAAAGAGCCGGGATATGGAACGGATTATATCATGTTCTTTGGGGGGTTCTATCAGCGCAAGAGGGAGCAGATGTATCCCAGCTGAAAATAAAAGAGCTTATATCAAGAATCACTACTGAAAATATAAAAGAAGTTCTTCTGTTCACTGATACCACTGTTGAAGGGGAAGCAACCGCTATGTACATAAAAAAATTGCTATCAAATTTTGATGTAAAAATTACACGACCTGCTTACGGGATACCTATGGGAATGGAGGTTGAATATTTAGATCCAGCTACATTAAAAAGAGCTATTCACGCTCGCGAGGAAATAAAATAGCCTTTCTGGCTAAAATAACCAAAGTGAAAGTTAAAAGTTCGGGAGAGGGAAACCTTCACCATCAGAGATCAAAACTCCAAAACTAACCTTAAAAAAGATGAAAGCTCCATCTTTGAATTATTCATCTCTATCTTATCTTCCCTGATTCCATTTAAGGCGATAAAAAATCTTACAAGTATCGGATAATTTAAGCATTGTAGTTGAAGTTTATTTTCATAGGCTCTACCCTATAAATTATCGGAGCTATTCAGCGATAAAGGATTTATAAATAAAATGAGAATAAATCAGATTTTTTAAACTTTTGTTCGGACATGTAATTTCCACTTACCGATTACTTAAAGGTATGAGCCTTTTCATAATTTGTAGTTTATTTTTCATAATTTATTGAAACTTGCTTAAAATAAAAGATATGAGGAAATTAGAAGAAATAATAAGAGAGCTCCCAGAGAACATAAGGGGACCGATATACGAAGCTTTCGTTGCTTTCAGAGATGATATCATTTTAAAAGAAACAAGGGAGATAAAAGCTGAAATAGGCAGAGTATGGGAGGTTATAAAAGAGCTCGCAGAATCTCAGAAAAGAACCGAGCAGGAGATAGAAAAAATATGGGGTGCAATAAAGGAACTCACAGAAGCTCAGAAAAGAACTGAGCAGAGAGTAAATGAGCTTGCAGAATCTCAAAGGAGGACTGAGCAGGAGATAGAAAAAATATGGGGTGCGATAAGGGAACTCGCAGAAGCTCAGAAAAGAACTGAACAAAGGGTTGAAGAACTCGCACAAGCTCAAAAAGAAACTGAACAGAAAATCAAAGAACTTACGGAAGCACAGAAGAAAACTGAACAGAGAATAAATGAACTTGCAGAGGCTCAGAAAAGAACTGAACAGGAGATAGAAAAAATATGGGGTGCGATAAAGGAGCTCACAGAAGCTCAGAAAAAAACTGAGCAGAGAGTAAATGAGCTTGCAGAAGCACAAAGGAAAACAGAAGAAACTTTGAAGAAGCTTATAGAAGAACACTCAAAAACAAGGGAAAAACTTGAGGGACTTTCACATTCTTTTGGGTATTTGCTTGAAGACAGAGCTATGAAATCTTTGCCGAAAATCTTAAAAAGAAAGTACAATATCAAAGCTGTTGGAAATTTTGTAAGAGATTACTTTATTATAAACGGCGAACATGTTGAGGTAAATATCTTTGGAAAAGCAAAGAAAGGGAATAAAGAATACATACTTATAGGAGAGGCTAAAAGCCAAGTTACAAAAAAAGCAATTGATAAATTCCTAAAAAAGTGTGATAAAATCTCAAGGAGCTTTTCAAAGGAAACAATAAAAGTCTTTATATCTTACATATTTCCTCCCGGAATAAAAGAATATGCAGAAGAAAAAGGAATAGTAATTATTCCATCCTATGAACTTGATTTATAATAAATTGGACTTACTCTTTTTGAGTCTCAAGTTTAAAATTTTATATATATGGAGTTTAGTTCTGAGAACATAATCAAAAAAGTAGAAGAGAAAATTTTAAAAGCAAAAGACCAAGTAAAAATATATGGTCGCATTGATAACATATCTTCTGTATATATAACCTGCTATTTGCCTGATGCAAGCGTTGGAGACTATGTGGTAATTCACACCCCAGAAGGTCAAAGAGGAGGCGAAGTCGTTGGTTTCAAAGACGGGAAAGCAATAGTAATACCATACGATGGAACATCTGGACTTTCTCAGGGGATGAAAGTTGAAAATATGATTCCGCGAAACACTCAGAAAGTAGGTTTTGACCTTCTTGGAAGAATAGTAGATGCTCTGGGACAACCAATTGATGGAAAGGGACCAATGAAACTAAAAGAAGAAATGCCTATTTTCGGTCGACCAGAAAACCCTCTGAAAAGAAAAATAATTGAAAAACCAATTGATGTTGGCGTAAGAGTAATAAATGCCGTTCTGACAACAGGTAGAGGTCAGCGTATGGGGATTTTTGGAGGATCAGGTGTAGGGAAAAGTACGCTTTTGGGAATGATGGCTCGTCATACATCTGCTGATGTAAATATAATAGCTCTCATAGGAGAAAGAGGAAGAGAAGTAAAAGAATTTATAGAAAAAATTTTGGGAGAAGAGGGATTGAAAAAATCTGTTGTTGTTATTGCAACTTCTGATTCACCTCCTTTACTTCGTATTAGATCTGCTTTTTTAGCCCATACATACGCAGAGTACTTTATGAACCAAGGTATGGAGGTCCTTTTGATTATGGATTCTATTACTCGTTTTGCTATGGCCATGAGGGAAATCGGACTTGCTCTCGGAGAGCCACCAACAGCCAGAGGTTATACTCCATCGGTTTTTTCTACTTTACCAAAGCTCCTTGAAAGAGCAGGTTCTTTTGAAAAAGGAACTATAACGGGATTTTATACAATTTTGGTTGAGGGAGATGATACCTCTGAACCAATATCAGATAATGTCAGGGCTATAATAGATGGACACATAATACTTTCTCGTCAGCTCTTCACAAGAAGAGTTCTCCCTGCGGTTGATGTGCTTTCGTCTATTTCTCGTGTCATGCCAGATATTGTGTCAGACGAGCACCTTGAATATGCTTTCAAATTTGTCAGAACTCTATCTGATTACTTCCAAGCAGAAGACATGATAACAATAGGAGCTTACAAAGGTGGAGACCCGCGACTTGATTATGCTATATCAAAATCGCAGCAAATATTCAAATTTATAACACAAAAAATCACAGAAAAAGCTTCATTTGATGAATCAGTCTCTTTGCTCTTTGAAATAATGAAATAATTCTGGATAAAGCAAGTAAGATAAGAAAATAAGAGAGAAAAGTTACTTAGTAAAGAAAAAAAAGTTGAAAAAATGGAAAGCAAAAAAAAAACGAAAAATAAAAATGAAAAATTAAACAAAGGAGGTGAAACCGCTATGGGAAATGAAGTTAAAGCAAGTAAAATTACAAAGAGAGTTTGGTTTTTGATTCTCTTTTTACTTGTGTTTTATTTTCTGTCTTCTACCAATATTGCTTTTGCTATAAGCGGTGGTATCGGATACTTTTCTTTTGGACCCGCCTATGGAACGAACTTCTCTGACATGAACAACCTACTTGATAAAAAAGGTTTTTCTACGGCATCCCCTTTTGGGATTCAGTGGGGAGGGGGAGGTTTCGGAATTATAAAAAACATAATAGTAGGTGGTGAGGGATACGGATTTTTCGTTCTGTCTCAGCCGGAGGCAAAGAATTTAAGTGTGAATTTTGGTGGTGGTTTTGGAACTTTCAACTTCGGATATGTAGTATATAATACAAAAAGCTTTATTCTCTCTCCGTTTATTGGCATAGGAGGAGGTTCTAATTCTATAACTGTTCAGGAAAAAACAGGTGAAACTATTCATTTTGATAAAGAATTACTCGAAGGAAAAAAACTGAAAGAATCAAGAGTATCAAGAGGAATTTTCGCTTTATCTTTGGGATTAGGTGGGAATCTTTTGACCTTAGGTAAGAGAACAGATGAGGGATTTGCAGGACTTATTTTAGGATTCAGATTAGGTTATATTTTTGAACCTTTTGGTAGTAAGTGGAAAATTGGAGATTCCGAAGTAAAAGGAATCCCTTCTTCATTTTCTCTGAGTAGAATTTTCCTTAATATAACAATAGGTGGAGGCGGAATAGCTTGGTAAAATAAACTTGGCAAAATAAAGAAGTAACTTGGTAATACGAATGATCAGTAAGTAAAATAAAAATGTGGATAGAATAAAGATAAAGGATTTACTTTTACGAACTATAATAGGGGTTAATGATTGGGAAAGAAGAGAAAAACAAGATGTTATTATAAATGTTGAAATTTTTTGTGATCTCAAAAAACCATCAGAAACAGATAACATTTCAGATACATTAGATTACAAAGAGCTCAAAAAGAGAATAGTCAGTATTGTAGAGAATTCATCTTTTTATCTTGTAGAAGCTCTGGCGGGTAAAATTGCTAACTTGTGCATAAATTATCCGGGCGTGAAAAAAGTTTGTGTTGAGGTAGATAAACCCGGAGCTTTGCGGTTTGCTCGGAGTGTCTCTGTTATAGCAGAAAGGGAATGGTCTGATGTTTTTTTAGGTATGGGCTCAAATATAGAGCCAGAATCAAATATAAAAAAGACTTTGAAATATATTTCTGAAAAAGAAGGTATAAAAGTTGAGAAAGTTTCACGCTTTCTTATAACTCCTCCAATAGATAAATTCGGTAATAAAATTGAAGAACAACCTCATTTTATAAATGGTGTTGCAAAAATCAAAACTTATTTCACACATGATGAACTTTCTGAGTTTTTGAGAAAAGTTGAAATTTCACTTGGTAGAACTGAGAAAGGTGGATATGAACCGAGAACAATAGATTTAGATGTGCTTTTGTGGTTTGATTCATCGGGAAATTTGAGGTTTGCTCACAAAGATGTTTTTGAAAGAAACTTTGTATCACTTTGTATATACGATATAGAACCGAACCTGCTCGTAGGAAATTATCATATTTTTGATATTATACAAAGAGCAAAAGTTAAGGTAGATTTCAAAGAGGCAAATCTATCTTTTATATATAAACAGTAGCTCACTTTTATTTTTGCTGAATGCTATTACAGCACATTTTAAATTGAAATTCATGTTCAACAAAAAAACAAAAAGTAAAATTCAAAGCAAAACTTCAAAAGAAATGAATAGAGAGATTTAAAAATCAGAATTGGGAAATTTTGCAATCTTTGATCGGTAGCTTATCTTTTAAAACTATGGGAAACGATTTTGATATTTCTTCTATTGAAAATAAGGTGAAGAAGTTGAAGGATGAATTTGATTCTGAGTTATCATCTGCAAAGGAAGAGCAAGATATTTCTCGCATAAAGTCGAAATATATTGGGAAAAAAGGTTTATTACAGGATTTATTCAAACTAATTCCGCAGATTTCTGAATCTGAGAGAAAGCTTGCGGGAAAAATTCTTAACGATTTCAAGCAATATGTGGAGGAAAAATTAGAAGATTTGAAATCTGCTCTGGAAAGGAAACAAGTAGAATTTTCAGAAGACATAACTTTGCCGGGAAGAAAAAGCTTTTCTGCCAATTTACATCCCATTACAGTTGCGCTTCGTGAGATAACAGAAATATTTGAGAAAATGGGATTTGAGGTTGAGTCAGGTCCTGAAATGGAGGAAGATTGGTATAATTTTACAGCCTTGAATATTCCGCCTGATCATCCAGCAAGAGATATGCAAGATACATTTTATCTTGAAGACGGAAGACTTCTTCGTACTCACACTTCGCCCGTTCAAATAAGAGCTATGGAAAAAAGAAAAGGAGTATTACCAATAAAAATAATTGCTCCTGGTAGAGTTTTCAGAAGAGATTGGGACGCAACTCATTCCCCTGTTTTTCATCAAGTTGAAGGTTTGTTCGTTGATAAGAAAGTTAAGATGTCTGACCTTTTTGGTGTTTTAGAGTTTTTCTTCAAAAAATTTTTTGGAGAAGGAACTCGTGTGAGGTTCAGACCATCTTATTTCCCGTTTACAGAGCCGTCTGCCGAAGTTGATATTTCATGTGTTTGCGGTGGAAAAAGTAAAGATTGTAAAGTCTGTAAGGGAAGTGGATTTCTTGAAGTTGCAGGTTGCGGTATGGTTCATCCGGAAGTTTTCAGAAGTGTAGGGTATGAAGGGGTTCAAGGATTTGCGTTTGGAATGGGGGTTGAAAGATTAGCTATGATAAAATTTGGTATATCTGATATAAGGCTGCTTTTTGGAGAAAATTACATAGCATTCAAAAAAACTTTCTTTTAAATTAATAATTTGGGAAAAAAGATAAATTGTATATTTTCTCATTAACTCAATTTTCTATGCCAGACATAAAAGATATAAAATTGAAGGATCAAGGAAGATTGAGGGTGGAGTGGGCATACTTTAACATGCCAGTAATAAAGCTCATAAGAGAGGAGTTTGAAAAAACAAAGCCTCTGAACGGAGTGAAAGTGGGGTGCTGTCTTCATGTTACAACTGAAACTGCGAATTTAGTTTTAACTTTAAAAGCAGGCGGGGCTCAAGTTTCTTTGTGTGCTTCAAATCCTCTTTCAACGCAGGATGATGTTGCTGCATACCTTGTATCAGAAGGAATTGATGTTTATGCAATAAAAGGGGAATCAAACGATGTTTATTACCAGCATATAGAGTCTGTTCTCTCTAAAAATCCTGATATTACTGTTGATGATGGGGCAGACCTTACGGCTGCTGCTATCAGAAAGCAAATGAGCATTATGGGGGGAACAGAAGAGACTACAACAGGAGTGATAAGGCTCAGAGCTATGGAAAAAGATAAGAAACTTACTTTTCCTGTTATTGCAGTAAATGATGCTCAAACAAAGCACCTTTTTGATAATAGATACGGAACTGGGCAGAGTACAATAGATGGTATTTTGAGAGCTACAAATGTCCTTCTTGCAGGAAAAAAATTTGTCGTGGCTGGATATGGTATGTGTGGTAAAGGAGTTGCTATGAGAGCTCGTGGTATGGGAGCGCATGTTATAGTCGTTGAAGTTGATCCAATAAAGGCTCTTGAAGCTCTACTTGATGGCTATGAAGTTATGGATATGGATTCAGCTTCTCGTGTTGGCGATATTTTCGTAACAGTGACAGGCAACAAATCTGTTATAAGACTGGAGCATATAATGAATATGAAAGATGGTGCTATTCTGGCTAATTCTGGACACTTTGATGTTGAAATTGAAATCTCAAAACTCAAAAAAATATCAAAACCTCGTCTCATAAGACCTTTTGTTGAAGAATATAGCATTAATGGAAAAAGAGTTTTCGTCCTCGCAGAGGGAAGACTTGTCAATCTCGCAGCAGCGGAGGGTCATCCAGCTCAGGTTATGGATATGTCTTTTGCTAATCAAGCTCTATCTGTAAAATACATATATGAAAATCATGATAAACTTGAAAAGAAAGTATATAAGGTTCCGGAACAAATAGATAGACTCGTCGCTGAATTTAAGTTGAAATCTATGGGAGTTAAAATAGAGAAACTAACCGATGAGCAAATAAAATATTTACAAAGTTGGGAAGAAGGAACATAATCTCTGTGAATACCAGAAAGTAAGCGAAGGTTAAAAGAAAATAGGTGATGGGAAGAATATTAGAACATAAATATAAATGAAAGTAAATCAGATTTTTTTAATTTAAACTTTTGTTGTCAGGATAAATTCTCACTTGCTGATTGCTTAAATATAATGGTTAAATGAATTAGTCAAAAAATGTAATGTCAAATCAAGTTGTGAATAAAATTTAAAGTAAGATGGAAAATTTGGAAAATGATAATATACTTTCTGATTTAGATGAAACACAAGATATCACAAAAATTGGAGGTTCCGGTAGCAAGATAATAGTTCTGCCGGAAAAAGTCTCTCAACTTATTGCTGCTGGTGAGGTTATTGAAAGGACTGCGTCTTGTGTAAAGGAACTCGTAGAAAATTCATTAGATTCTGGTGCAAACTCAATAGAGGTTTTTTTTAATGGCAAATACGATGTTTCCGTTTTTGATGATGGAGAAGGTATGACAGAAAAAGATGTTCTATTGTGTTTCAAAAAACATGCTACAAGTAAGATAAAAGATGAAAAGGATCTTGAAGCGATAAAAACTTTTGGGTTCAGAGGTGAGGCTCTTCACGCTATATCACTTGTATCAAAAACTAAAATAAGGTCAAAACATATATCAGAAGATATAGGAACAGAAATTTACATAGAAGGTGGAAAGTTCAAGGGGGCGAAAAAAGTATATTTAGATACGGGAACCCAAGTTATTGTCAAAGACCTTTTCTTTAATACTCCTGCAAGAAGAAAATTCTTATCTAATGAAAGAATTGAGTTTTCGTATGTTTTGGATGTTTTTTCGAGGTTTGCTCTGGCTTTTCCAAATGTCAGTTTCAAGCTTATGAAAAATGATGAAGTTTATCTTAATCTAAAATCAGGAAGAACACTAAAAGATACAATATCATCTATCTTCGGTGAAGATAAGATGAGGAAAGATAGTTTTGAGCTTTTTTTATCAGTGGGGGATATAGAGCTTGAGGGTATAGTGTGGAGAGAAAAAGTTGGAGTTGGACGCTGGACATTTATAAATAAGAGATATGTCAAAGATAAAACGGTTTTTTCCGCTTTCTCAAAATTTACCTTTTTGAGAAACTCTGACTTTATTCTGTTTATAAATTGTCCGCCTGAATTTTATGATGTGAATGTTAATCCAACAAAGACAGAGATAAGGTGGAGAGCTCCTTTGAAGGTCAGAGAAATTATTATAACTGCTATTGAAGAAGCAATAAGACACAAAGTCAAAGCTTTTTATCAGACAAATCAGGATCATGCAAATCAAATTAGTGTTAGTGCTGTTGAGAAAGATTTAAAAGCAGAACCTCAGCATATACGATCGTCTGATAAGCCAGAGGCATACAAAAACGATGAAAATAAGGGGATTTATGTTGATGTCAAACAAGAAAAAATTATAAGAGCTTCTCCTAAAATTCTTTCTTTAATTGGTGGTATTTTTGCAGTTATAGAGTGGGAGGGGGAAATTTACATAGTAGATATTCACGCTTACCATGAGGGTAAATTATACGCTGAAATGAGAGAGAAGCTGTCCGCTGAAAAGTTTGAAAAATTGAGGTTTGCAATTCCGTTTGAGGTTAATTTATCAAAATCCGCATGTGAGAAAGTCTTGGCTCACAGATCTGAATTTGAAAAAATAGGAATTGAGTTTGAAGTTTTTCAAGATGAAAACAAAATTTTAGTTTGGTCAATTCCAACCTTTCTCTCTGGTGTTGATCTTTCCGAATTTTTTGTGGAGTTTCAGGATGGAGTTAGCGAGGAAGCAAAAGATCAATTTCTTGCATCATATTCTTGCAGAAACTCTATAAGAAAAGGGGATTCGTTGAATATATGGGATATAGCTTTTATTTTGCAAGATTTTGATGTCAATCAAAGGTGCCCACATGGCAGACCCGCTGTCATAAAATTGACAATTGATGAACTTGAAAAGAGGTTTGGAAGATGTTAAAATGTTAAACCTAATTGTAGATAATAAACTTTTAGATTTAGATAATAAATCTATCATCTATATGCCTATTTTCAGTATTATTTCATCTACGAGATTTTCAAAGGCTTTTGCTGATTTTGAATCTGGTGAAAGCTCTACAACTGTTGTAGAGTAGCTTTGAGCTTTATCTATTTCTGGGTCCCTGTATATTACAGTTTTTGAAACAAATTTGCCAAGTTTTGCTCTGAGTTTCTCAAGAAGCTCCTTTGTATGAGGAGTTTCATCATATAAGTTTGGAACAAAGGCTATTATCCCGGGGGCGTAATTGAATGCTTTTTTGGTTTGACTTATTATTTTCAAAGTTGAAGCTGCTCCAACAAGTCCAAGATATGTTAAAGCTACTGGTATTATTACACCTTCTGAGGCGAGTAAAATGTTCAAAGTTATAAGTTCCAAAGATGGCGGAGAATCTATAAGTATTATGTCAAACATATCTTTTATTTTGCTCACTAAAATTCTGAGTTTGAGATGTCTTGCCGGGTCCCGAGCTACATTTACTGTGAAATCTGCAAGGGACCAATCTGATGGAATGATAAATAATTTTTCAACTCTTGTATTTTTTATTATTTCATCTTGTGTTATGTTCCCTGTTTTTAAGACATCAAGAATTCTTCTTTTTGGTAGTTCTGTCCCTAATAGTTTTGCTACATGACCTTGGGGATCCATATCTATTATCAAAGTTTTGTAATCTTTTCTTGCTAAACATACGCCAAGATTTGTTGTTATTGTTGTTTTGCCAACTCCTCCCTTCTCGGAAAATATGGAAATAACTTTCATCTTTCTTTCTATTTATCTATTTCTTTCTACTTATCTATTTATTTATTTTTCTCCTATTTTTTGTTTATTTCCTTCTCTTTTTTTCTTTTCTTTTCTTATTCTTTATTTTTCTATCTTGAATTTGTTTTTTATTTTTTATTTCCTTTTGTATTTATTTTTAATAAAAGAGATAATATCGTTAAAATTAAAGGAATATTTTATTCTTTGTTTTGTTTTATTTTTTTATTTTGGTAAAGTAAATGAGAAGGTGGAAAAAAAGGTCATTTGATGAGAGGCTCTCTTTTAGCATAGCGAAGGAGTGCGGAATATCTTTTTTTCTTTCAAAAATACTTGTTGCTCGTGGAATAAATTCTCCTTCAAAGGTAGATGAATTTCTCAACCCAAAGTTAGAGAGAGCAGAAAATCCTTTTATTTTCCCTGATATGGATAATGCTGCTACAAGGTTTGCAAAAGCTATATTATCAAAAGAGGTAATTGGTATATTTTCAGATGCTGATGCTGATGGAATAACTGCTGCTGCTATTATATATAATTTTCTCCGAGATTGTGGGCTTGATGATAAATATACAATAGTTAGAGTTCCATCAAGAGATAAAGAAGGATATGGGCTTACAAAAGATTTTATAGACTATGTCAAATCGCGCGGGGGGAAACTCATAATAACTGCTGATTGTGGGATTAGAAATCATGAGGAGATAAGGTATGCCAAACTTTTGGGAATAGATGTTATAGTCTGCGACCATCACTATATGGATTACTCTTTGCCTCAACATGCGTTCTCTATTTTACATCCGAAAACAATCGCTCGTGAAAGTTCTGCCTCTTTTTTATCTGGTGCTGGCGTCGCTTTTGAGCTCGTTGCAGCAACGAGAGCTAAACTCGCAAAAGATCTACCCAAACCAAGAAAGTATCTTGACATAGTATCAGTTGGAACAATAGGAGATATGGTCCCGCTTTTAGGTGATAACAGAATATTTGTCAAATTTGGTATAGATATTATGAGGGATGGAGGAGGAAATCTTGGTTTATCTTCTCTTCTGCGAAAGATAATAAAAAGTGATAGAGTCTCTTCAAGAGATATTCAGATGAGAGTCGTACCCCGTATAAACTCATCAGGTAGGGCTGGAAAGCCGGAAATATCCTTCACTCTCCTTGTTGAACAAAACATAAAGAACATAGAAAGAATATCTTCTGAAATAGAAAACCTGAACTCATGGCGTAAAGAAACAGTTGAGTCAATCCTGAATGATATAGAGTTTTTGGGTCTTATAGATGATTCTAAATTTTCTGTTGTAGTATGGGGTGAAGATTGGCATGAGGGAGTTTTAGGTCTTGTTGCTTCAAGAATTCTTGAAAAAACCGGAAAGCCTACTTGTGTGATATCTTTAAGAAAAGATATAGCTCGTGGCTCAATCCGTTCGCCAGAATTTATAAATATAATGGGGATTTTAGATAAGGTTGCACATACGCTTACAAAGTATGGAGGACATTCACAAGCTGCTGGAATTGCTCTTTTACCAGAAAAAGTCCATGAGTTTGCTGAGCTATTTGAAAAATATGTTAAAGAAGCTGTTTCCGGTAAGATTCCGCAAATAATTATAGACTACGATGATAATATAAATCTTTCTGAATTATCTTCAAGTGATCTATCTGAACTCTTGAAACTTGAACCTTTTGGAGAGGGTAATCCGCAACCCATATTTTTTGTTGAAGCTGAAATATTAGAGAACAGAGTAGTGGGAAAAGATGAAAGTCATCTGAAAATGATAGCAAAAACCAAAGATGGTTATGCAGAAATTATAGCCTATGGACTTGGTTCAAAAATGGAACCTATTTTAGGTAAAATTAAAGCTATGGTTAAGTTCAAAAGTTCAAGCTGGTCTGATTTGGGATTTGAGTTTGAACTTATGGAGGTCATAGGTAAATAAGAAATTAGAAGTAAGAAGGGACTTACAATTCAGAAAAACTTATAGTTGGGAAAAACTCAACTGAAAATTTCAAACTTGATTTTTATTCAAGAAAATTAAACTGAATAATGGGCAAAATCAAGATTGTTGTAACAGGAGGAGCAGGTTATATAGGTAGCCATGTCGTAAAACTAATAGGAGAGAGTCTAAAAGATAAAGCTGAAATTGTTGTTATTGATAATCTTTCAACAGGTCATAGGGAAGCTGTATTATATGGTAATTTGGTGGAAGGAGATATAAGAGATAGAAATTTGTTGAGGAAAGTTTTTTCCGATTTTGAGCCAGATGTTATTATGCATTTTTCTGCGCTCTTGATTGTTCCTGAAAGCGTTGAGAAACCCGTTGAATACTGGGATAATAATGTCGGTGGTATGATAGCTTTGCTTTTAGAAACTCTACCTATTATCAGGAGAAAAAAAGTTTCTTTCATTTTCTCTTCTACTGCTGCTGTTTATGGTAATCCAGAAAAGCTACCTATATCGGAGGATCATCCGAAAAGACCTGAAAATCCCTATGGTGATACTAAGCTTGCCTGTGAGAAGCTCCTTTCATCTTTATCTTATGCGGAGAAGAATTTTAATTTTGTTTCTTTGAGGTATTTTAATGCTGCTGGTGCTGATCCTGACGGACTTTTGGGGCAATCAACTCCTAATCCAACTCATCTTATATTGCGTGCAGTAAAGGTTGCAAAAGGAGAAATACCATTTATAGAAATTTATGGAACAGATTATCCTACACCTGATGGGACCTGTATAAGGGATTATATTCATGTGCAAGATTTATCTTGGGCTCATATTCTCGCACTTGAATATCTTTTAGACGGAGGAGAAAGTGATTTTTTTAATGTTGGTTATGGGAAAGGATATTCTGTTCTTGAAGTCTTAAAGGTTGTTGATGAAGTTGTGGGATTTGAGATACCTAAAAGGACAGCGAAAAGAAGACCGGGTGATCCAGCTGCTCTTGTTGCTGATCCAACGAAAATAAAAACAAAGTTAGGATTTTCTCCAAAGTATGATGATATTTACTTTATAGTCAGAACGGCTTGGAACTGGGAACTCAATAAAAGATACTAACTGATTCTGAATTTTTTGTTATTTTGATATGATATTATCTTGTTTTTTATTGATTTATTGGTTAGAATTTTACGGTTTTGTGATGTTTTATAAGCTCTCCTTTTACCATAAATATTACATCTTCGCATATATTCGTAGTTAGGTCGGCAATCCTTTCCAGGTTTCCTGTGATTCTTATTATATGTAAGGCTCTTTCTATTGTGGATGGATCAGATAACATATATGTTATAAGTTCTCTTGTTATTTGGTTTTTAAGGTTGTCTATTATATCGTCTCTTTCGCAAACAGATTTTGCAAGTGAGGTATCTTCTTCTATGAAGGATTTTATGCTATCCTCAAGCATTTTTTTTACTTCTTCTGCCATCCTTGGCAAATCTATAAAAGGTTTGACCTGCGGTCTTGATATAAGGTATAGTGCGCTTTGTGAAATATTTACACTGTGATCTCCCATTCTTTCAAGGTCGTTGTTCATTTTTAGAGCTAAAAAAATTGTTCTGAGGTGTTTTGCTCTCGGTTCAAACTGAGCTATTATGTGTATGCACATTTCATCTATCTCAATTTCAAGCTCGTTGCTTCTTTTTTCATCCACTTCTATTACTTCTTTTAGAAGTTTTTCGTCCTTTTCTATTAGACCTTTTAGGCTTTTTGATAGCATAGTTTTTATTAATTCTGAAAATTCTATTAGTTTCCCTTTGAGCTCATCTATTTTCTTTTCTATCATCGCCATAAGATAAATTTTACAAATTCAAGTTTGTTCCAATATTTTCTTTGGTTTTTTAGGTTTTTGAATAAAACAATGTTTTTCAGGAGTGTATCTGCAATTGTGTTCCAAAGGTTTCCTGAATGTGCTTTTACCTTTTTTGCTTCAATACCATATAGCTTTTTGGTCTTATCAATTGCAAACTTGGAATCAGAAAAAATATTTTTCCCTTTTTTTATCTCTTCTTTGAAAATTCTGTAAGCATATAGTATAGCTAAAAATTCATTTTTGTTAGAAGTGGATTTATTTTCATAGAGTAAGATCTTTTTTATCTTACCTCCTTGCACATCTAAAATACAGAATCCTTCTTTATTACCATCTACGAAAATTCCATCATCCTTTTCTTTTGTCTTCAAATTCAAAATCAAATCTAAATATATATCTGGGGAAAATGGAACGATACTTAACCCATTTTTTCCTTGATAGATAGTATATCTTTTCCCTTCTTTCTCTATTTCCCCCAAGATATAAGGGTTTTTATCATTTTTTATTTCCCTGAATTCAGGTAGTTCTATTTTTATTTCTTTACCGAAGATTTTGTAAGATGTATCTTGTTGAAGCATTTTTCTTTTAGCTTAATCCATTATTTGACCTTGCTGGGTTTTTCTAATTTTTGATAAATTAGTTCTATTTAGATTAAATTTTAATGTTAAATATGGAAAGATTTTCTGGATTGGAGATTGATTGCAGATTTCTTGATGCTCTCTCTGATGCCATTTTGATATACGACAGAAAGGACTATTCTATTTTATACGCCTCTTTGCAGGCAGCAGATATTCTTGGCCTAACCCGTGAAGAAATAATGTCTAAAACTTGTAAAGAAATTTTTGGCGAAGACTTTTCAGATGATATAAAACCTCAAACTATACTTGAATTTAAACTCTCACCTGTAAGAAAGACGGTAAAGGTTACAAAAATACAAACGCCAGATGAGGATTTTAACATACTCATAATTTCTCCTGGTCCATCTTTTTACGATGAAGATGTTTTTTATGGTATAGTTGGTGTAAGCAGGAAGATGAAAGAGTTGTTTGAGAAGATAAAGGTGATCTCCCAGATAGATTCGCCTGTTCTCATAACTGGTGAAACCGGAACTGGCAAAGAGCTTGTAGCTGATATTATTCACAAACTTTCTCCTCGTTCTGATAAACCTCTTGTGAAGATAAATTGTTCTGCGTTTCCTGAAAATTTACTTGAAAGTGAGCTTTTTGGGTATAAAAAGGGTGCTTTTACAGGGGCGGATAAAGATAAGCAGGGAAAATTTGAAGTAGCAAATGGTGGAACTTTGTTTTTAGATGAAATAGGAGATCTTTCCCTGAATTTGCAGCCAAAAATTTTGCGAGCAGTTGAAAAAGGAGAGATTCAAAAACTAGGAGATACAGATGTTATAAAAGTTGATGTAAGAGTTATATCTGCAACAAACAAAAAAATAGAAGAAGAAGTTTCAAAGGGAAATTTCAGATCTGACCTTTATTTTAGGCTTTCTGTTTTCAGGATTGATATTCCTCCGCTCCGTGAGAGAAAAGAAGATATAATACCGATTGCGGAGCTTTTTCTTGAAAAATTAAATAAAAAATATGGGCTTGGCAGAAGGTTTTTAACAAAGAGGGCTGTTCAGGAGCTTCTTGATTGGGATTATCCCGGAAATGTAAGGGAACTAGAAAATATATTAGAGAGAGCTTATATTATGTCAAATTCAAAGAACATAAATGAGGAAGTTATAGTAGAGCATAAAAGGCTTGCAGGAGCTTTTAGTTCCCATTCTGCATACAAACCTAATTCATCATCTATAATTTGGAAAAATTCTGAAAACGGAACAGAAAATTTGAAAAGTAAGGCAGATGTTGAGAAGGAGAGAATTTATGAAGCTCTTCTAAAATATGGATCAATCTCTGATGCTGCAAAAAGTCTTAATTTGAGTCGTGTCACTTTGTGGCGTAAAATGAAAAAATATGGAATAAACTGGAAATAGAGTAAGTTGATTTTTTACTTTTGTTCATTCGCATTTCATTCCTTCAAAACTATTTTTATCTCAACTCTTCTATTTTTGCCTTTTCTTTCTGGGTTTTCTGTTTTTTCTACTGGGAATAGAACCCCATATCCTACAACCTTCATAGGAAAGATTATACCTCTTCCGAAGAGCTGTTTCCTTATTTCTTCTGCTCTCTTGTAAGATAGTTCCATATTCCATTCGTATGTCCCCACATCATCTGTGTGTCCTTCAATTATTATTTCTTTTATTTTCTCAATATTTGGTTTTATGAAGTTTGATATCTCTTGGAGTTTCGCTATGCCATGTTTTGGGATTGTGTAGCTGTTTGTACCAAAGTTATCTATTACATAAATTAATGTTGCGGATTCCTTCCCAAAGTATATTTCAAATGATTTCTGCTCAATAGCTCTTACTATCTTTTCTAAATCCTTGTCTTTATCTTTGTTTCTCTCTCCCTCTTCTTCTTTTTCGTTATTTATAGTCTCTTGGTTCTCCGTAGGTTTTTCTTGGCTTTGTATTTTTCTTTGTTCTTTCGTTGATTTTTCTTGGCTTTTGGTTTTTGTTTCAATTTTTGTTTGTTTTGTTATATCAATTTCTTCTTCTTGAAAAAGTGGTTTAGCTTTCAGGAGAAATCCTTTTTTTTCCTGCTTTTCTTTTTCTTCTACGGATTCTTCCTCTTCCTTATTCTTTTCTTCTTCTTTTTGGTTATTTATTTCCATTTCGCTTTTTATTTCGGCTTTTGGTTTTTCTTCCGTTTTTTCGTATGGTAGTCTTACCCATTTCACTTGACCTTCTTTGAGTTCAATTTGCATAGTTGAGCTTTCATCTTGGACTAAATAATTTTTATTACCTTTTGCAACTATATAATATGTCGTGAAGGAGAAGCTTTTTTCTCCAAAGCTTATTTTTATATTTTTCTCTTGCGGTATTGCGTTCTTATCTGTTGAAAAAACAATAACCTGTGGTAAAGACTTTCTCATCTGCAATCTCACATATCTATCTTTTTCAGATATGTAGATTTCTTCTTTAAGAAAACCTTCACATAAAATAGTCATCTTATATGTTCCGTAGGGAATTAGTAATTCAAATTTACCATCTTTTGCTTCGGTTTTTGTAAATATTCTATCTAAAAGTATTTTGCAGTTTGATATGCCGTTCCCAAATTCGTCATAAATTTCTCCGTTTAAGCTAAAATATTTCACATTTTCCCTCTGACCCGGAACGAAATCATACCTTGAAAATATGCCTAATCTTATTGAAGGTATCCCCGCTGTTTTCCCGAATCCTTTTCCTAAACCTATTCCTGTTGCAAATTCTCCTAAATTGAGCTTTGTTCCCCCTATTATTTCCCCTCCTGGGTTGAAAGAGTAGGATATTGGTATAAATCCGTACATTTCTATGTATCCTGAAATAAATTGAATTATTTCTTTTTGAGCTCCGAACGATATAAGGAAGTTTATGGGGATTTCCTTTCCTCCATATACTACTCCGGAATTTGCTGAAAAGTTCTTGTATGATGAGACAAAGATTATAGAGAAAGAAAAAGGATTTGATTTAAAAAATAAATCCTCATCGCCGGAGGGAATACCGAACGATACTTCTCCTGATATATCTGATTCTCCTAATTTCCCTATGCTTATTTTATTGCTTATAATGATGTCTCCCTGTGAAAAAAATATTTGTCTGTTTTTAGAAATTAAAGAGATGGGAGTGTATATTGATATATTCCATAAGTTTGTAGGTGAATAGACGACTCCAAAAATTGTCGGGAGAGCGTAATATATTAGTTTTTCTGTTTTGACTTCTTCTTCATCCTTTGTAATTGATTTGAATAGAGGGGAAGATATAAAATAAGATTTTGCATATATCCTCCAAACTTCTTTCGGAACGAAATAAGATGTTTGAAGAAATGAGAAATCATCATAAGAATACCTCAAATATGAAAAATTAAGTGAATAAGATTTTTCTGGTAAAAGGAGAGAAGATATAAAAAGCGTTATAGATAAGATTCGTGTTTTCTTTGAAAGAAAAACGAGCAGAACCGCTGATAGAGTGAGTAATATAAATGATTGGGAATTTGTAGTTTCCTTACCTTTTGAACTGCATCCGCCTCCTTTGAATTTTTCTTCCGGACTTTTTGATAGAGCTTTCAGTATAACTATTTTTTCTGGGGTAAGCGGGTCGTCTGAAATTATTCTCATGTAGCTTTCAAAATAGCCTGATTTTCCCTGTGGTCTAAAAATTATCTCAACTGTTTTTGCGCTTTCGGGATCAACTTCAAACCTCTGGGGTGATACAAAAAATTTGTCTGATACAAGAACAAGGGATACTGAAAGTGGAACTTTCCCAGTGTTTTCTATTGGAAATACTATTTTCTTTTCCTCATCGTCAAATATTTTACCCATATCTATTTCATCAGCTTTTATTTTTATGTAGGGCATTCCGCCGAATCCTTTTAAAAAAGTTGTGAGTATTTTTTCCTCAAACTCGCTCATATCTGATTTTTTGGGAACGATAAAATGAAAACTGATAGGTATTTCGTAGTAATTTGGTTCTCTTGGGATAAATTCCGCATAAATGCTTAGTGATTCTCCGTAATTTATGTTTTTTGGTAGATTAAAATTCATGGTGTAAGAGAAGGGTTCTGAATTATCACCTATTACTTTTGTCAAAATTACAGGAAACAATCCTTGATTTTGTATTATTATATATTTTTTGTTCGCATTATTTAATCTCACATATCCAAAATTTACTTCATCTGGTATGAAGATTTTAGGGAAAGAACTTCTTCCGGTGAGTGTAATTTGAAATTCGCTGTTAAATGGATCAGAAGACGAAATTATAAGTTGTGATGAAAAATTTCCTTCTTTTAATGGTGCGAAACCTATTTTTATCTCAAATGAAGAAAGAGGCTCTAAAATTAAATTGCTTGAAACTCCTTCAAGAAAAAACTCTGATGACCTCAAATTTATATCTTTTATGATTAGATTTTCTGCTCCGACATTTGTTATTTTGATTTTATTGTAAGATACTTCTGATGGGAATATAACACCAAAATCAACTATCTTTTCTCTGGTATATATTGTGGGATATGGATTAGATATTGCTTTACCTTTTAAATAAGCTGTGAGTATTCCTGCGTTTGAAATGAAGGATATTTGAGAGGAAAATTCTCCCTCTTTTTTTGGATAAAACTCTACCGGAATATATAATTTTTTTTGTGGTAAAATGTAAGTTGTTTCCGATAAATCTACTGAAAAGTGCTCATCTTCATTCCCTATTATTATCACTCTTGAAATGATTAGAGGGTAGTTCCCTTGATTCTCTATGTAGATGGTTTCTCTTTTTTTTCTTCCAGCAAGTATAGCTCCAAAATCTTTTTCGGTTTCAAATACAGCTACTGGCTCTGCCCATATACCCGATATTCTTATTTGAACCGAAATATCTTTATCTGATATTCTTATCTTGTTTTGTGGTAAAATAGAAAAGCTTTGTCCTCTTACAGCATCTTGGGGAGAAGTAAATTTGAAATTGCAATCTACATAGCTTTGTGGTAAAACCCGTGTTACATCACAAGAGAAACCACTTAATATGAATGCTTCTGAAAAATAAGATTTGTTGTATATTGAGAAATTAACTTGTGCCGTTTCTCCTATTTTTGTCTCCTTCAAGTCAAATGATGAGGGGTTTGGTAATATAAAGCTTTCATCTAATCCTTCACCTTTCAAGATTATAACTTTCTTTATGGTGGAACTTGAATCAACAACTGTTATTGAGCAAAGATAAATACCGGTTGATGAAGGAGAAAAATAAATTGATACTATCCCCGGAGAGGTCAGATTTGCTGATTCTGAAATCTGGTTTGGAGAGAACGAGAATGGTTTTTCATCGTTTTGGTTGATGTATAAATTAACATTTCCTTCTGATAGGTTTATTTTACATTCTTTCTTTTCTCCTTTGAATACGGATCCGCATATAATTTCTTGGAATTCAGCCGGAAATGAGGATTTGGGTATGGAAAGGAAAGTTAAAGCAAAGAGGATATGGTAAAAAGCAAAAAATCTTATTGATAGACTAATTTTCATAGCGTTTTTTATCCATTATTCTTTCTTTCTCTTTTTTTTCTTTTTCTTTTTTTTCTTGCTTATTTCGCTTATTTTTTTCTTTTTCTTTTTTTTTCTTCTTCTTTTTCTTTTTTTCTCCTTTATTTTTTTCTTCTTTTTTTTTATTTTTAAGTTCTTTGTTAATTTTTCCTATAAACTTTAATCATTATGAAGATTTTTACACCAGTGATAATTTTTCTTCTTGCGATGGTCGGTGTTGGTAGTTATCTCGGTTTGTTTATTGCTCCACCTGATAAACTTCAAAGTGATGCTCAAAGAATAATGTATATTCATGTTCCGAGCGCGTGGGTTGGGCTTTCTTTTATAATAATAAGTGGATTTTTTTCTCTTGTTTATGTTCTCAAAAGGAGGAATTGGGCTGATTATCTTGCGTGGTCATTTGCAAAAGTTGGAGCGGTCTTTACTGCTCTTGCTCTTATTACAGGTTCAATATGGGGCAGACCTATATGGGGTGTATGGTGGGTTTGGGAAGCTCGTCTAACCACAACCCTGATTTTATTCTTAATTTATGTTGCTTATCTTATGCTGGGTATTGATAAAAATACAAGGGAGAAGACAAAAAGACTGCGTGCAGTTTTTGCCATCGTGGGATCTGCAAATGTTCCTTTGGTTTGGTTCTCTGTAAAAATATGGAGAACATTACATCAGCAGTATTCGGTAATAGGGCCAGAGGGAAAACCTTCTATTGCACCGGAGATGCTGAAAGTTTTGCTTTTTAATATTTTTGTTGTATTCATTTTTGCCGTTTTTGTTGCGTTTTTTGATGGTGTAAAAAGCTATTCTAAAAACCTCTCGCAAGTTCGTCAACAAGTGATATAACTTTTGAAAAAGATAAAATAAAGTCAAAGCTCTCATTTGCTGCTGAAATATAATCTCTCAAAAACTGTAAAGATTCTCTGTAATTACCTTTTGCTACCCATATTTCTCCGAGCCTCTTCATAGCTGGCCACATGAACATATCTTTCTCTAAACTTAAAGAAAGTCTGCTGATTTCGTTCTCTGAGAAATCTCTGTAAAATTGTGAAGCGATAAAGATTCTCATACTTTCATCTCTGTTTTTTGATGTGCCGGGTAGGGCAATTTTGATTATTTCCATAGCCTTACTTACATTTTCATCTTGCATAAATTCGTTTTCGGTGATAAAATCTGGACCTTTTTTTGAAACAAATCTCAAAATGTAAGATATTCCTTCGTGAATTTTTCCTTGAGATATATTTTGCACACCTATTTTGAACCATTTATCTACTTCCTCTGGTGAGAAAATAAGTTCATCTTGATTTATCTTTTCTTTTGCTTGTGGTAGAATCTCAGTAATTTTTGATATTACATCTTGTTTGAAATTGTATTTTATAGGATTGAATTTTGAGTCGGGTCTTATGCTTGCTGCGAGGTATAATCTTACGAGGCGGGAGATGTAAGTTTTCATTTCATATGTCAATTCTGGCAAGAAAGCAAAAGAAAAGCTTTCCACAAGTGAATATTTCCCACCTTTTAACAAATTATTTCCTTCTTTTGATAATATGTTGAGATAAAATATTATTCTTTTTCCGTCTTTTGATTTTTTGAAAGATGAGATTACAATAAAATCTGTGTCGGGGAAATTTTTGGTATCTTCAATCATATCTGATTTGAATTTGCCTTCTTTTTTTACTTCAAGTAATAGTGCCCTTCCGAATGTTCTTGAAACCCATTCTATCTCTTTATCATCGCTTATATTTTTGGGTAAGAGTATTGATACGGTTTGGGAGTTTGCTGTTCCGTAGCTTATAAACAAAAAAAGTGAGATCAGGAAAATTGGAATAAATTTCATAACTACTAAAAATTTAAAAAATTCTGTTTTGGCTTTTATGGAAATTGGTAATTTTAAAAATTACTGCATTTTTGTTTTTATTTTCTCTCTGATTTTTGATTTGGTATTTGGAGAGCCGCATCGTATTCTGCATCCGGTCGTAATTACTGGTAAAGCAGTGGGCAAGCTGGATTCTCTTATAAAAAGGGGAAATAAGTTCTGGGAGTTTTTAGGGGGATTTTTACTTTTAATTTTTGGTTTGAGCGTTTATCTTTTGCCTTATATTACTTTAAAGAAAATTCTCTACTTTTTTTATATGAGATTAGAAAATGAGATTTTTTTTGTTTTGAGTTTTATTTTAGATGTTTTCTTTTTAAAATCAACTTTCGCTATCAGGTCTTTAAAGGACCATGCGTTGGATGTTTTTTCTGCTCTTTTATCAGATGATTTAGCTTTGGCGCGCAAGAATGTTGGGAAAATGGTAAGCAGGAATGTAAGCAATTTAGAAAAACCTCATGTAATTTCTGCTTGTATTGAGAGTGTCTCGGAAAATCTTGTGGATAGCGTAATTGCTCCTCTTTTTTTCTTCTCTCTGGGTGGGATAGAGCTTGCGATAGTTTATAGAGTTGTAAATACTTTGGACGCTATGTTTGGGTACAAGAACGAAAAATACAGATTTGTTGGTTTCATACCAGCGAAATTAGATGATGTATTAACTTTTATACCTGCGAGGCTTTCTTTCATTTTCATTTTGTTTGCAGCTATTATTCTGCGTAAAGATGCAAAGGAGGTTATAAGAACATTTACAAGGTTCAGAAAATCAACGCAGAGTCCAAACTCTTATATACCTATTGCGGCTTTCAGCGGGGCTTTGGAAATTAAGCTTGAAAAGATAAATTACTATTCAATAGGAGACTTTGAGCTACCAAATAGCGAAAGAAAAATAGAAGAAGCAGTCCAACTTATGTTGCTTTCTTCTCTTCTATTTTCCTTTATTTTTGTTTTACCTTCTCTTTTTGTTTTTCATTCAAATTTGTTTTGTCTTTAAATCTGAATTAGGTTAATTGACTATATGTTTTTCATTTTTTTTTATGGTATTTTTTTCTTCTTTGTCTTCTTTTTGTTATTTTTTGCTCTTACTCAACGAATCTGATTTTTTTGGGTTCATGAATTTGCATAACTTCTCCGGCTGGTTTCATAACAATTAGACCAGACCTTAAAGCGTATATATCAGCACCTTTTCCAAATCTTATTCCTGCAATCGCTCCCATCAACTTATACCCTTTATATTCTTCAAGGAAAAAGAAAAATTTTCTCATGTCTTCTAGAAGCTCATCAACATCTTTGGAGGAGACTTTTGTTTTAGCAGATACTAACAAAATTACCTTCTCTTTTTTTCTGTTATTATTGCCTTTATTTTTGGTATTATTTGATTTCACACAGACCAAATATAAATCATATTCAGCGTTCATACCGTTTCGTGAAACTTTTGCTTCCGGATATACTCCAATTACTTTAAATCCTTTTCCCTCCATAAACTTTATAGCTGAAGGTTCAATCATGCCCTCAACGAACTCTCCCCAGCTACCTGTTAGACGACTAATTTCAGTTTTCAATTTTCTTATCTCATCGGATGTTTTTGCAACTTCTTCGGAAGTCTTGTTAACTCTTTCCCTTAACTCTCTAAATCCTCTTTCGTTTTCTTCGGAGAATCTATCAATTCTCTCTGAAAATCTTTGGATTATCTCTTCAATTTTATCTATTCTGGTTAGCTTCTTTCTATTCCTTTTTCTTTTTGCAATTGCGTTTTCCCTCATAAGAAAATTTTAATTTTTCTGGAAGATGTTTCAAAATGAAGTGAAAATTTTTGTTTTAAGAGAAGAGAAAGAAAAAGCGTGGTGGTTTAAATTCAATCAAATCTTTATATTACTCAACGAATCTGATTTTTTTGGGTTCTTGAATTTGCATAACTTCGCCAGCTGGTTTCATAACAATTAGACCAGACCTCAAAGCGTATATATCAGCACCTTTGCCAAATCTTATACCAGCAATAGCCCCCATCAATTTATACCCTTTATATTCTTCAAGGAAAAAGAAAAATTTTTTCATGTCTTCTAAAAGCTCATCAACATCTTTGGAGGAGACTTTTGTTTTAGCAGATACTAAAAGAATAACTTTCTCTTTTTTGTTGTTTTTATTTGATTTTTTGCAGACCAAATATAAATCATATTCAGCGTTCATACCGTTTCGTGAAACTTTTGCTTCCTGATGAACTTGCAAAACTTTGAATCCTTTTTCTTCCATAAATTTTATGGCGGATGGTTCAATCATGCCTTCAACGAATTCTCCCCAGCTACCTGTTAGACGACTAATTTCAGTTTTCAATTTTCTTATCTCATCGGATGTTTTTGCAACTTCTTCGGAAGTTTTGCTAACTCTTTCTCTTAACTCTCTAAACCCTCTTTCGTTCTCTTCTGATATTTCTCTTATTCTTTTTGATACTTTTTCTCCTTCATCAATTAGTTTCCGAAGTGCTTCTTCTATTTTATCTATTCTGGTTAGCTTCTTTCTATTTCTTTTTCTTTTTACAACTGCTTCTTTCTTCATAAGAAAATTTTAATGCTTTGGAGGGAGTTTCAAAGCAAGATAGAGTTTTTTTGGAAGGAGGTAAAAGAAAGAAAAAAAGAGGGGGATGGTAATGATGGATTAACTAAACCATCCCCCTACATTAGCTTTATGGGCTGGGTCTTACCTTAAACTTCCTCTCAGAGTAAACCGAAGATGGATGATTTTCAATTGTGTTTATTCTGCTCTCGCAGTATGGTAGACCATTAAAAGAGCCATCATAATAACAATCCAACCACCCAAATATACCTGCTACGTCTGATCTTACAGCATATATTTTAACTGTGTAATCAACGGTAATTCCATCAGGATAAAAGCTCATCATAGGAGAAGATTGAATATCATTTGGAGATATTTGAAGAGAATCATCAGGATCATTTATAATGTAGTTTTCTGAGGAGTATACGCCTACACGATAAAGAGCGATAGGTACTACGAGTATTCTTGTGGAACCATCTGCGTAATCTTTTCTTATTACAGCAATAAGATCATAAAAGCTGAAATCAGAGCTGAAATCATATGTGAGTATATCAGTTAATATTATAACTTGATTAACAGTTAGGTCTAAGGTCATATCAATATCATATGTCTTGTTATTCGGGTCTTGATTTGCCTGATCTTTGAACCGCACAGAAAGAATTGGTTTTATAGGATAAACTATAACTGTTTTTTCTTTCGTACTTATTCCTTCTTTGTCATCTTTTGCTATTACGGTCACTGTGAATACACCTTGTGAGGTATATGTGTGCGATTTTCTGTAGAGTTTTTTGCCTCCTATTTCTCCTATTTTATCAGCATCTCCGATGTTTTCTACTTGCCCATCTCCCCAATCTACCTTGACCTCGGCTACTTGTCCGTCAATATCCGCTACACCTATATATAAGGTAGTAGAGAAAGGAGCCTCTCCTGCTGTTGACGAGAGACTAATATCAAGTTCCGGTGGTCTATTGGTGGGTGTAATTACATATCTTACTTTTACAGTTATTGATGCTGTATTTGAAAGGGGTTGGGGTGCTGAGTCTTGAACTATCAACCTTATCGTATAATCTCCTTCTGCGGAATAGGTATGTATTCCTAAACATTCACCAAAAATCTGGTCAACCGATCCATCTCCCCAGTCTATTAAGCCATAAAAGGGAGGATTTTGGTCTATGCATAATGCTCTGATATGAACATTGTCGCCTGGCATAAACTCATTAGTTACTATCTCTGAATATGAGGGGAAGTAGGTAACTTTATATGCTTTGAGGTTGGAGATTATAGGTCTGTCGTTTGTAGTTATTTGTATTTCGGCTTCGGATGAGCCGTTTTGGTCCATAGCAGAAACTCTGACTCTGAAAGTTCCAATTGCTTTGAACTCGTGTGAGACGGATACTTTATCTTCTTCGAGTTTTTGAGTGAGGTCTTCTGAGGAGCCATCGCCATAGTCTATCATGAGCTTTTTGATTGAACCACGAGCTGGGATAGCGGTTATTGTGAATGATACATTTAGCGGAGCTTCACCATATGTTTTATCTGCGGTAATGGAAACAAACGGTTTCCCAGTTGGAGGTATTTTTTCTAAGTCTGTGTTTATTTGTATTTCAGCTTCTGCGGATCCATTTTGGTCCATAGCAGAAACTCTGACTCTGAAAGTTCCAATTGCTTTGAACTCGTGTGAGACGGATACTTTATCTTCTTTGAGCTTTTGAGTGAGATCTTCTGATGATCCATCGCCATAGTCTATCATGAGCTTTTTGATTGAACCACGAGCTGGGATAGCGGTTATTGTGAATGATACATTCAGCGGAGCTTCACC
>Ga0079995_1054637_pt1 | contig 26889 bp, 22 predicted proteins | sample FaiFalFF_MnMetaG_2_FD_69198 | JGI IMG/M metagenome (GOLD analysis project Ga0079995, IMG submission 69198) | Freshwater microbial communities from Yellowstone National Park, Wyoming, USA - Fairy Falls C (FF_Mn_C) (SPADES assembly) (version 4) | ecosystem: Environmental > Aquatic > Freshwater >...
ACAAAGAACCCCCCCCCGCCAAAGCTCATCATGGCGTTCCAGATGAGACCGACCATTGCCGCCGGCAGCTCCAACTGGGTAAAGCGCTGCCAGCCTGAGAGGCGATACAGGGTAGCAGCTTCCACGAGCTCTTGCGGCAAAGTGCGCAGGGACTGGTAGAAGGAAAAGGTCATGTTCCAGACCTGGCTGGTGAAGATGGCAAAGATAGAAGCCGCCTCCAGTCCCAGCAAGCTGCCAGGAAAAAGGGCAATGAAGCCAGTGACAGTAATGGAGAGGAACCCCAACACCGGCACTGATTGCAGGATGTCTAGCAGGGGGATCAAAATTCGCTCTGCCCAGCGACTTTTCGCAGCCACGTACCCGTAGATCAGGGTGAAAAGAGTGGAGAAGGCGAGGGCAATGAACATGCGCAAGGTGGAGCGGGCGGCATAGTAGGGCAGATTGCGCGGATCCAAGTCGATTAGGGGCACCACGGCTGGCGGCTGAAACTGCTCAAAAGCCCCTGCCCCCACCTGGGCCACTACCGCCAGGAGAACCAACGTGCCGAGAATGATGGCTCCATCGGCAGCCCCTGCTGGCAGCCGTCGAAGCACCTCCGGCGAAGGAAAAGTCCGCATCTCCCTCGAGGCAGCCTACGCCCGCACCCAGTGTACACCTTCCCGCCTAGCCAGAGCGGGAAGCTACCTGACTGGGAGTCTAGTGGCGAAGCTTGGGGCGGAAGAGGTGGGCGTGGTCAGGGCTGTAGAGCCGCGAGCGAGCCAAGCCACCTCCTGCCAGGCCCCGCAGCACTGGGCTGATGAGATAGAGCACCGTGCGCTCTAGGCCAGCTTGCCGGCTAAGGGCAGCCATCTCCGCCAGGGATCCCAGCCAGATCTGCTCGTCCGGCCACCCCAAACGGTAGCAAATGGCAACGGGGGTATCGGCGGGATAGTGGGCTAGGAGATCCGCCTGGGCCTGTTCCACGTGGCGGGCGCTCAGGTACAGACACAAAGAGGCGCGGTGAGCCGCTAGACTGGCTAAAGCTTCTGCTTCCGGCACGCGCGTTCGACCGCTGGCACGAGTGAGGATGATGGTCTGCACCACTTCCGGCACCGTCAGCTCTACCCCTAGACGAGCCGCTGCTAGCTGAAAGGCGCTCACCCCCGGCACGATCTCAAAGGGGATCCCTGCCTCAGCCAACCGAACCAGCAGCTCGTGTAGGGCGCCGTAAAGACAGGGATCCCCATCCTGCAGCCGCACCACCCGCAGCCCTGCCTTGACCCGTTCCACGATTTGCGGCAGCAACGTCTCTAGGGTAAGGGAGCGCGTGTCGATGGCCTCAACCCCAGGGCGACAGTGGGCTAGCATTCCCTCTGGCACCAAAGATCCGGCGTAGAAGACTACATCCGCTTGCGAGAGGACTCTCTGGCCGCGCAGGGTTATGAGCTCTGGATCCCCAGGGCCAGCGCCAACAATGTGGACAGGCCAGTAGGGCGAAGGTGACTTGGGCATTGACTCTCTTTCTTTACTCTCGCAGCGTGCCTCCTAACAGTAGGAGCTAGGGGGCTGGGACGAGACGCTGCTGGAGGATTTGGGCTGCCAGCAGCATATCCAAGGGAGTGGTCAGCTTGAGATTGGACTCCTCGCCTTCCACGATGTAAACCGGCCAACCCAGCTTCTCAAATAGGGCCGCATCATCAGTTACCTGCCAACCTTGGGCCAGGGCCTCCCGATGGGCTTGCCACAGCAACGGCAGGCGAAAGCCCTGGGGCGTTTGCGCTGCCCACAGTCGACTGCGCTCTGGCGTCGCTTGGATTTGGATCCCCTTGGGGCCGCTCTCGGTCACTTTAATCGTGTCTTTGACAGGGATCGCCGCAACCAAGCCATCCACCTGCTGTAGGGCAGCGCTGCAGCGATCAAAGAGCGCCGGCGTAGCCAGGCAGCGGGCCCCATCGTGGATCAGCACCCGTTCTACCGTTCCCAGGCTATAGAGATACTCAACTCCCCTGTAAACCGACTCCTGACGCGTGGCTCCTCCCACCAGAAGCTGTACTGGCTTGGCCGGAGCAACTGCCGCTACGATGGCCTCGATGGCTGGCCAGTCGTGGGGCTGGCAGAGAATGCCAATCCACTCAATGGAGCAGGCCCGAGCTGCAGCTTCCAGCGTCCAAGCCAAAATTGGCCGGCCCAAAAGCGGCAACAGCAGCTTGTTGACTGCCGCCCCCATCCGCTTGCCACTGCCGGCCGCCGGGATCAAGAGGTGCATGAAGTTGCAAGAACATCGAGCCGCCTTCCAGTTTAAAGCAAGGGGGGGCCTCCCTTGGCCCCCTTCAGGATTGCCGGCACAGCAACCCTCGGCCCCGCCTCAAGGCTGCTCCAAATTGGCTGCAGCGCTTACAAAATCCGGGTAGGCCACGTTACCGTGCTCGCCCACATCCAAGCCGGCCAGCTCCTCTTCGGCACTGGTGCGCAGGCCAACGGTTGCCTTGAGGATCAAAAACAGGATCAAGCAGGTGATAAAGGGCCAGAAGAAATAGGCTAGAGCCCCCACGAACTGCACCCCAAATTGCGCCCAGGTCACTCCTGACTCGGCATGGGCAAACCAAGGGATCCCTGCCGCCAACAGCCCCCAGATGCCACAGGTACCGTGTACTGAAATGGCGCCCACCGGGTCGTCAACTTTCAGCACCGTATCCAGGATCACCACCGAGATCACCACCAGAATCCCGGCAACCGACCCAATGATCAAAGCTCCCAGCGGGTGGACGGTGTTGCAAGGAGCGGTGATCCCTACCAAGCCGGCCAGTACCCCGTTAGCGGCAAAGGTCATGTCTGGCTTGCCAAAATGCACCCAGCAGGTGATCATCGCGCCAATGGCTCCTGCCGAAGCTGCCAGCAGCGTGTTCATAGCAATCCAGCCAACATCAGGGCTAGCAGCAGTGGTCGAGCCAGCGTTGAATCCAATCCAACCCAAGGTGAGGATGAACACCCCAAGCATCCCCAGGGGCAGGTTGTGCCCAGGAATTGCCCGCGGCTCCCCGTCAGGGCCATACTTGCCAATGCGAGGGCCAACCACCATTGCCCCGGCCAATGCGGCAGCGCCTCCCACCAGGTGCACCACCCCTGACCCGGCAAAGTCGATAAAGCCCAGGTTTTCCAACCAGCCCTTGGTGCCGCCGTTGTAGTCGCCGAACAGGCCATTCCAGGCCCAGCTCCCCGAGATGGGGTAGATCAGCCCAGAGATGACGACAGAGTAGATGAGGTAGGCCACGAACTTGGTGCGCTCCGCCATGGCCCCGGAAACGATGGTGGCAGCGGTGGCGGCAAAGACCATCTGAAAGACGAAGAACGTAAAAGGCCAGTCCCCTGCTTCGTGGGCTTGCTGCCAGCTAAAAGCAAACCAGCTCCTGCCGAAGAAGCCGCCACTCTGGCCAAACATCAGGCCAAACCCAATGAACCAGAAGGCGCAGCAGCCCATGCAGAAGTCCATTAGGTTTTTCATCATGATGTTGGCAGCATTTTTGGAGCGGGTAAAGCCCGTCTCCACCATGGCAAAGCCAGCTTGCATGAAGAACACTAAGGCTGCCGCCACCAGTGTCCAGATGGTGTTGGCGTTTTTCTGGACAGCTTCGGCATCCTGAGCGAAGGCGCTCTCCTGACCAAGTAGAAAAACCAGGGAAATCGTCAGCGCAGCAGCTAAGCCCCACTGAGCTGGTCGCCAGAGCCGCTGCACCACTTGGCCTTTGAGCCTTTGGATCATCATTGTAGACATGTTTTTCGACTCACCTAGCAAGACGGTACTTTTGGCAACGCCATTACAACAAAAAGATACGCCCTGCCACCTCCCAAGCCAAGATGAGGCTGAGGTGAGAGACTGCAAAAACAGCTCCTTCACAGGGCGTCTTGGTTCAGTTCACCGGTGCGGATGCGGATGGTTTTCTCGACGGGGCTGATGAAAATCTTGCCGTCCCCAATTTCGCCCGTGCGAGCTGCTGCAATTAGCTTCTCCACCACCGTATCCACCAGGTCATCCTCGACCACGATCTCCACCTTTAGCTTCTGCAGGAACTCGACGGTGTACTCGGATCCCCGATAGCGCTCAGTCTGTCCTTTCTGCCGACCAAACCCCCGCACCTCGGTTACGGTCATGCCGACAATTCCGGCATTAACCAGGGCTACCTTCACCTCATCAAGCTTGAAGGGCCGAATGATAGCTTCGATCTTCTTCATTGGCTTTCTCTGCCCCAGATAGCTCGGCTCACTTCTAGCATCGCTCTCCCCCGCAAGTTGTAACTTCAGATACAGTCTTGTGACGGCGAAGGCTGAGTCCTGGAGGAAGCCAGCTTGGCTGTAACGAGAGCCACCGCCAGCCACCACAGCATCTGCACCTGAGGGCGGTACCAGATGGTGTCCACCAGCCCGTGGGCCATCATGCCAGTGCAAGCCGCTAAGCCTGCGGCCACCCACAGGCCCTCGGGATCCCGGGAGCTAAGCAACCGGTTCCAGCATCTCCAGCCGTGATCCCAGAGCACCAGCAAAAACCAGGCAAAAGCCAGGGATCCAAGAAAGCCAGTCTCCACGGTAAGTTGCAGCGGCACGGAATAGGCCCCGAGGGCGCTGAAGTTGCCCCGCTGGTAGAGGGGATAGACGCGGCTAAAGGCAACATTGCCGGGGCCGATCCCCAAGATGGGAAAGTCGCGGATCATGTCCAACACTGCCGCCCAGACGTTGAGACGAAAATTGTTGCTGGTATCCAGCCTTCCCCAAAAGAGACTCCGAACCCTTAGCCGCAGGGGGCGTACCGTCAAGATCGCAAGCAGCAGCGCAGCTGCGCCCCCTCCCAACAAGGTCGGCACTGTCCATCGTCGCCAGCGGGCCGGCAGGCGGGGGGTGTGCCATTGCGCCAGCAGCACCGCCATCATTCCCAGCGCTGCTAGGCCGCCAATCCAGGCGCCGCGACTGTAGGTCAGGACCAAGCAGAGGAGGTTGACGGCTGTTGTAAAACCAACTAGGAGCTTTACTCCCCAGCCTGGCCAGAGGAAAACTGCGGCCAGACCTAGAGGAACAAGCGGAACCAGGTAGCCCCCATACAGATTGGGGTTGCGCAGATAGCTGTACACCCGCGTCAGGCCCGCCAAGCCTGACTCCGGATCTACCCAGGTGGCCAGTTCTGCTGCCCCGTAAAAGTATTGCCGCAGGCCATAGACCCCCATCGCCAAGCTGACCAAAAGCAGGGATCCGACAATCCAATCCCGGAACTGGGGCTTGCGCAGCAGACGATGCAACAACAAATAGCCGGCTAGGTAAAGTGTCAGTTTCAGCCAGCCCTCCCGTGCTGCGTAGGAAACCGGGGAGAGAATGGTTGCCAAGGTGGCAATTCCCCAGAAAAGGCCCAGGGGCAGGTGCAGCGGCAGACCCATCGGCATTTCCACCAAAGCGCCCAGGCCCACCAGAGCGGCCATGGCCAGCAAAATTAGCCCCAGGATGCCAGTGGAGCTCTGCGCAGAAAAGACCCAGTAGAGCAACACCAGCCCCAAGCCAAGCCAGTCGCCAGCTTGGACAAGTAAGCTACCTTGGCCCCAGTTTCTTAAGGATCCCAACAGGCCGCCCAGAAAGCTGCCCTGCCACCAGGACTCGATGGGAAAATCCCGCAGCAGCAGAGCTTGCCACGGTTGCCTTGCTTGTTCCACAGCGCCCCTCCTGCCCGCTAGGCGCCTCCTCTTCTTTTCCAAAGTCTATATCCCCAACGGCCAGGGGCAGGAAACCAAAGGCCAAAGGCTAGCTTCTTGTGCTTGGTTGGGATCTCTCCACCTCTTCAGAGTTTAGAGGCGCCGCTCCCGACTGACCTGCGTTGAAGGCTTGGGAATTGCAGTAGTGAATTTGCACGCGGGTGGGCCGTCCTAAAGCCAGAGCGGATCCCAGGCAGCGGGCCAAAACTTGGACTTTGAACTCCAGTTCGCCCCTGCTGTCCATTGCTGGCAATCCTCCCTCGGATCCCATCTCTCAGGATTAATTTAGGAAAAGATTGATGACGGTTCTTCAGTGGGAATACAGAATTTGCCCACCTAGGGAAAAGGTAAAGATCTGCAAAGCTGACACCTTGTTCCAGAGAGGGAAGAAGCTTGAACTTGGCCAGGCTTTCTCTGGAAGGTTTCGGACAAAGCATGATTTAGGTAAAATAACGCCTAGAGAAACTACGGAAAAGAGCAGTATGCCCGTTTACCTTTACTGGGGGGATGACAGCTATCGCTTGATGCAGGCGGTGCAAGAGCTGCGCGATCAAGTGCTGGATCCCAACTGGTCAGCCTTTAACTACGATCGCCTGCCTCCGGAAGCCACGCTTGCTGGTCTCAACCAAGCCATGACGCCGCCTCTGGGATCCAATGCCCGCTTGGTTTGGCTGGAAGAGACAACGCTTACCCAGCATTGCCCGGAAGAGCTATCCAAAGAACTGGAGCGGACGTTAGCCTATTTGCCTCCCACCACCCATTTGCTCTTGACCACTAGCAGCAAGCCGGATGGGCGGCTCAAATCTACCCAGCTCCTAAAAAAAGTGGCCATTGTCCGCGAGTTTTCCCAACTGGCCCCCTGGGATGAAGAGGGCATTCTCCAGCAGGTACACAGCGAGGCCCAGCAGCGGGATCTCAAGCTCAGCCCAGAGGCAGCCCAGAAGCTAGCCGAGGCGGTGGGCAACGATAGTCGCCGATTGGCAATGGAATTGGAAAAGCTGGCTTTGTTTACGGCAGGCCAACGGGATCCCATCTCCCCTGAGCAAATCGAGGCCCTGGTTCCTGCTAGCGCCTACAACAGCTTTCAACTGGCCGCCTCCCTGCGCCAGGGCAACTTGGATCGGGCCCTGCAGATCCTGACCCATCTGCTGGATGCCAACGAGCCAGCCCTGAAGATTCTAGCGGTTTTGGTGGGCCAATTCCGCACCTGGCTGTGGGTGCGGCTGCTGCTTGAAGAAGGAGAACGGGATCCCAAAGTCATCGCCCAAAAAGCAGAGATCGCCAATCCCAACCGGGTTTACTTCTTACAGAAAGAGGTGGGATCCCTAAAAAGCTCGGCGCTGCTGGGGGTGATGGAGCAACTTTTACAACTGGAATATCAGCTCAAGCAAGGTCAGCCAGAGCGAGAAGTGTTTCAAGAGGCTCTGATTCAGATCGTGGCTATTCTCCAGAAATCTTGAACTTCTCCGCCCTTGTTGCTCAGTCTAGGGACAGTTCTGACAATTCTCTGAGCTTCGGTACTCAAAGCAGATAGAGCAGGATAAATAGCACAATCCACACCCCATCCACAAAGTGCCAATAGATCTCAGCGGCCTCGACGCCAAAGTGATGTTGGGCACTGTAGTGCCCTGGCTTCAGGGAGCGCCAAAGCACCGCCAAAATAAACAGCAACCCTGCTGCCACGTGCAGCCCGTGAAACCCGGTCAAGACATAGAAGGTGCTGGCAAACAAATTGGTGGTGAGGCCAAACTCCAGGTGGCTGTACTCGTAGAGCTGCCCAGCCAGGAAGATGGCACCCATCAGGGCAGTGAGAGTAAACCACAGTCTCAGGCCCTTGACATCATCGGCCTTGATGGCCAACCCGGCTTTGTGAATAACCAAGCTGCTGGATAGCAAAATCACCGTGTTGATGCTGGGCAAAAGCAACTCCAACTCCGGCGTCCCTTCCGGTGGCCAGACTGGGGCGGTAAGGCTGTAGGCCAAGTAGGCCATGAACAGGCCCAAGAATAGACAGCCTTCCGCTACCAGGAACATCAATAGACCAAAAACGCGATGATCTGGGTGCTCAGCATGAGCGGCGTGAGCCTGAGGGTGACCGAGCATCACAGCATCAGAACTGAGGGATCCTTGCATATTCTTGCCCAATCAAACCGTTCGCGTTAGCGGGACGTAGTCCTTTTCTTGAATTCCTCCCAAGACCATGTGGGCAGCCCAGTCGAGAATACCCACCCAGCAAGCCACTGGCTAAGAAGAGGTAGTCTCCGCTTCTGCCAACGCCAGCTCCCGCAAGCTCTTCAACTGGGCAGCAAAGTAATCCAAGGTTTCCTTGCTGTGCAGGCCGTAGTCGTAGGGACCAGTCAGCAGAACGGGATCCCCGTAGAAGTTGTGGGGGGGCGGTGGGGAAGAGGTCGTCCACTCCAGCGTCAAGGCCTGCCAGGGGTTGTCTCCGGCCTTGGGACCGGCCACCCAGGAGTAGATGGCGTTAACCAAGAAGGGCAGCGTGGAAATGGCCAGAATAAACGCCCCCACGGAGCTAATCCAGTTGAGGTCGGCAAATTGGGGATCGTACTGGGCTACGCGGCGGGGCATCCCCATCAGGCCCAGCTTGTGCATTGGCAAAAAGCACATGTTGAAGCCGACAAAGGTTAGCGCAAAATGCACCCGCCCCCAAAACTCGTTCAGCAGCCGCCCGGTCATCTTGGGGAACCAGTGGTAGATGCCGGCATAGATCCCGAACACGCTGCCGCCGAACAACACATAGTGCAGGTGGGCCACCACAAAGTAGGTGTCGTGGACGTGGATATCCAGGGGAACTGAAGCGAGGATAATGCCGCTCAACCCCCCGATGACAAACATCGAGATAAAGCCAAGGCTAAACAGCATGGCCGACCGGAAGTGGATTTTGCCGCCCCACAGAGTGGCTAGCCAACTAAACACCTTGATCCCCGTGGGAACAGCAACGGACATAGTGGCAATCATGAAGAACACCCGCATCCAGTCTGGCGTGCCGCTGGTAAACATGTGGTGCGCCCAGACGATCAACCCCAAAAAGCAAATGGCCAAGCTGGAATAGGCGATGGCCTTGTAGGCAAAGATAGGTCTGCGGGCATGCACCGGCAAAATCTCGGAGATGATACCGAAGACCGGCAAGATCATGATGTAAACCGCCGGGTGGGAGTAAAACCAGAACATGTGCTGGTACACCACCGGATCCCCGCCACCGCTGGGGTTAAAAAAGGACGTGCCCGCCAACAGGTCAAAACTCAGCAAGATCAACGCGCCAGCCAAAACCGGTGTTGCAATGAGGGTGAGAACAGACGCTGCTAGCATGGCCCAGCAAAACAGCGGCATGTCCTGCATCCTCATGCCGGGCATGCGCATTTTCAGGATGGTGGTGATGAAGTTAACTGCGCCTAGGATTGAAGACGTCCCCGCCAGCAAGATACTCAGGATCCAGAGCTCTTCCCCCACCTTGCCGCTAACTAAACTCAGGGGCGGGTAGGAAGTCCAGCCAGCAGATGGGGGTTCTAGAAACAAGCTAGCCAAGAGCAAGATCCCAGTAGGCGGAACCAGCCAAAAGGCCACCGCATTGAGCTTGGGAAAGGCCATGTCCCGCGCCCCAATCATCAGCGGCACGAGGTAATTGCCGAAGCCCCCCACCAAAGCCGGCACGATCCACAAAAAGATCATGATCGTGGCGTGCAGGGTAAAAGCGCCATTGTACCGCTCAAAGCCAAGAAAGTCCGCCTCTGGGGTAGCCAGCTCGGCTCGTACTGCTACAGCCAGCGCTCCCCCCACCAAGTAGAAGAAAAAGGTGGTCACCAAATACTGGATCCCGATGACCTTGTGATCCGTAGAGAAGGTCAAGAAGCGCCACCAAGGTTCTGCAGGCGGATCCAGGCTGCCCCTGGGGGCAGCAACGAGGCTAGGATTGTCCTGTAGCTGAGTCATTGCAAAAAAGCTCCTAGTTTCAGCCTGTTCCCGTTCGCGTCGGCGGGACGGAGTCCTTGTGGAGTTTGAGAGAGGTCAAATCCGCAGGCGAGACCCCCAAACGCTGGTGGTGGACTTGGGCAAAAGCCGAAGCAGCCGCAGGGGAATCAGCCGGAGGGTGATGGTGAGTGGGGGGAGAGTCTGCAGCAAGAGCTAGGGCACTGCTATCGCCGCGAGCGGCTAAAAGTTGCTCCTGCTGCCAGCGCTCGAAGTCTTCTGGTCTTTCCACAATCAATTGCGTAGCCATCACCCCGTGGTAGGGGCCGCACAGCTCCGCACAAATGATGGGGTAAGTCCCCAACTGGGTAGGCACAAACTCCAGGTGGGTCTCTCGGCCTGGAATGAGATCCTGCTTTAGGCGAAATTGCGGCACCCAGAAGGCATGGTTGACATCAAGGGCCGTCATATTCAAGCGCACCCGCCTGTTGAGGGGAAGGTGCAGCTCACTAGTCACCAAGCCCGATTCATAGGTAAACAGCCAACCGTACTGCATGCCCTGCACCTGAACGACCAGATCCGGCTGGCCCATCTCTTTCCCAGGTAGCACCACAGGGGTATAGGCATAGCCCGGCTCCCCTGCCTTGGCTTCCTCGGAAGAGCCCATCCCCATGGCCGCGTGCATATGCCCGCCCACATTGGTGCCTCCGTAAATAGCCTGGTAGACATCTATGCTGGCTAGGCCCAACCAAAGGATGATCAGAGCCGGCACTGCTGTCCACACGATCTCCAACAGCACATTGCCGTGACTGGGATCCCCGTCGCCGTGCTCCCCCCGTCGCTTGCGGTAGCGGATGACACAGTAGAGGAGTACCCCTTCCACCACTAGAAAGATGCCGGTGGCGATGGTGATGGTGCTGTTGAAGAGGCTATCGAAGAGGGGAGCTGAGTTGGCTGCCGCTTCGGGGAGGAGATGGTGATTCTGGCCATACCAGAGGCTGGCTAGGGCTAACAGAACCCCAATCCCCACCAAAAGGATATTTTTGAGGGCACTCACAGCTGCTTTTCCCCCTGCTACTGCCTGCCCACTCCAGCAGATTCTGTCAGCAGAACCAGAGCAGGCTCGTACTCATTTCCATTCAACTTGCAGGAGCTGGAGAGAAGTGTCTGTCCTTAGGGATCTTTTCGGGATCTTGGTCGAAGCGCTGGATCCCTAGCTTCACAGCGGCCGTCTACTGAGGAAGCGTAGCTCAGCACAAAGAAATTCTTAAAAAGCCTTTGCCAACCGCAAAGCCGCATTTAGAATCCGTTGCAGAAAGACCTGCCTTTTACTTAGTGCAGAGTGTTGGCCTCTTTCCATAGGCAGGCTTGATTGAAGTATTTTTTCAACTGCAATGGATCCCTCAATTCCTCGATCTCGCCTCCTCTCTTCTTGTCCCGTTCGCGCCAGCGGGCCGGGGGCCTTTCCCTTGCCAGGGAGGGAGCTTTCTCTGCGCATGGGGCGAGCTCTGCTGGGTCTAGCAGCGGCCACTTGGCTGTTGATGGGGCTAGGCAGTGCCACTCGAGTCATGAATGCTGGACTTGCCTGTCCAGACTGGCCTCTCTGCTATGGGGAGCTGCTGCCCACCGAGCAGATGAACCTGCAAGTGTTTCTGGAGTGGTTTCACCGCCTGGTGGCTGCCGGTGTGGGCTTGGCCACGCTGGTGCTAGTGGGGTTTGCCTGGCTGAAGCGCAAGGCCTTGCCCAATTGGCTGCCCTGGGGTCTGAGCTGGGCTTTTGTCTTGGTCGTGGCCCAAGGGATCCTGGGCGGGCTGACAGTGACGGAGCTGTTGCGTTTTGACATTGTGACAGCCCACCTGGGCACGGGCCTGCTATTTTTTGCCACGCTGCTCACCCTCGGGTTGCTCGTTTTGCCGCGCTTTGCTTCTTCCATACGTGCTCCGCGCCGCTATCGCGAACGCGCTACTCGGCCGGAGGCCTTGGAGGGGAGAGCTGCAGTTGGCTATTTGCCTTGGCTGGGTTTGGTGGCGGTGTTGCTGGTGTATGTCCAGAGTCTGCTGGGGGCCTTGGTGGCCTCGCGATGGGCTTTGCACCAGTGCTTGGCTGCGGGCGAGTTGTGTGGGGTCATGAACAGCCACTTGCTGGGAGTAGCTCCAGCCACGCTAGCGGTGGTGGGGGTGGCGGCGGCCACAAGTCGGCGGCGGGTCCCAAAGATTCTCAAGCTGCTGGGCTATGGGTCGGTGGGGCTTTTGCTCGCCCAGGTGGGGGTTGGTGTTCTCACCTATCGCTACCGGCTGCAGGTGGAGCCCTTGACGGTAGCCCACCAGATGGTTGGGGCAGCTTTGCTGGGGTGTTTGCTGGGCTTTACGGTGCTGGCCTGGCGCCTGCGCAACAGTGCCCCTAGGCAGGGAGAAGACAGGGCTGGCACTCAGCCAGGGGCCGCGGCTGTAGCAATGACTGGTGAGTAGTTCCATGGCAGAGATCCTTCAAAGCTACCGCCCAGCCGCTTGCCATTCGCGCCAGCGGGCCGGAGGCCTTAACGCCACGCCAGGGGCTAGTCAGTGCCCATCGCGCCAGCGGGCCGGAGGCCTTAGCCTAGGCCAACTTTTGCGCAGCTATAGCCAGTTGGTGAAGCCGAAGATCATCGCCTTGCTGTTGGTGACCACGGCTGGCGCCATGTGGATGGCAGGCAATACGGATCCGTTCAAGTTTGGCGTCACCCTCCTAGGGGGTGGGATGGCGGCAGCAGCAGCCAATGTCCTCAACATGGTGTACGACGCCGATATCGACCGGCTGATGGAGCGAACCTGCCACCGTCCTCTGCCTGCTGGCCGCATTCAGGCGCGCCACGCTCTGGTGTTTGCCGGGATCCTTACCCTGGTCTCCTTCAGCTTACTGGCCTATTTCACCAACCTCCTGGCCGCTGGTCTGGCCATGGCAGGGATCCTAGTGTACGTAGGGGTCTATACCCACTGGCTGAAGCGCTCCAGCCCCCAGAACATCGTGATCGGCGGAGCTGCGGGGGCGATCCCACCTTTGGTGGGCTGGGCAGCAGCTACGGGCAAGCTGAGCTGGGCCGCCTGGGTGATGTTTGCCATCATCTTTCTGTGGACCCCGCCCCACTTCTGGGCTTTGGCGATTCTAAAGCGAGAAGACTATGCCCGCGCCAGCGTGCCCATGCTGCCGGTGGTGGCCGGAGAAGGGCCAACTGCCGCTCAAATTCTTCTCTACGCGCTGCTGGTGGTTCCGGTTAGCTTGTTGTTGGTCTACCCCTTGCACGTACTGGGATCCTTGTACCTAAGCGCGGCAGTGCTGCTGGGATCCCTTTTGGTTTGGAAAGCCATGCAGCTGTTGCGGAGGCCGCAGGATCGGGAGCGGGCAGCCTCTCTCTTCACCTTTGCCAACCTCTACTTGCTGCTGTTGTGCGGCGCCATGGGCTTGGACAGGTGGTCGTTGACCCACGCCCTCTGGGAGCAAGCCCTTGCCTCTCTCCAGGGGATCTATGCCCCTCTAGTGGCGCTGGCCGGCCAGCTTGTAGAAGGGGGATCCCTGGGTTGACAACTCACCGATCGCGTCAGCGGGCCGGAGGCCTTTTACCCTAGTTGGCTCAGCCGGCAGCATTGCGGGGCTTGCGAAAAACTGTTCTATTGCCCACCCTTGTTTTGCGATACTGCTTGCTACGGGTGGGTATGTTGGAGAGCAACAGCACGATAGCGATGCAGCCTCTGGTCAAAGGGCGGCCTCAACGTCTTCGAGGCCAGCCAAGCTTAGCAGGGTTCCACCTCTCCTGGGGCCTCCTAGTCAACTTGCTCTGGGCTCTGCCTGCCCTTGCCCAAGCGGAAGTGCCTGACCCTGCCCCCTCCCTCCTCTTAGATAGCCGAGCCATCCGCACTCCCAACCTGCCTCCCACCCTCTCTGTTCCTCCCGGAGCCCGCCCTGCTACTCCCCCCCCAGTCCCGCAGGGGGCCACCAGAGCGGAAGAATTAGTGGCGCCTCAATCCCCTTTGGAGGTGCGTATTGAGCGGAGGGAGGGCCTATCTCTCCAAGAGGCGCTGGAGATTGCCGTTGCCCAAAACCCGGCAGTACAGCAAGCAAGGCTAGCCGTCAAACGGGCTGAAGCCGGCGTGGCCTTGGCGCAAGCAGCCTTTGCCCCTACCCTCTCCACGCGCGTCAACTACCAGTACAGCGAACCTCCTGCCCCCGGCAGCGGGCCCAGCCGCCCATCCCATACCCTCTCGGCCAGCGTGTTGCGGCTAGACTACACAGCCTTCGACAACGGGGCCAGGGCGCAAAACCTGAAGCTCGCTGAGGAAGCTCTGCGCGTTGCCCAACTGCAGCTCGAGCAAACCCTGCAGACAGTGAAACAAGCGGTGGCCAACGCCTACTACGACCTGCAGAGCGCTGATGCCCGCGTGGCCATTAGCCAGGCTGCGGTTGCCAGTTCTGAGGCCACCCTGCGGGATGCCCAAGCCCGCGAACGGGCCGGTGTGGGTACCCGCTTCGAGATCCTCCAGGCGGAGACTGAATTGGCCAACAACCGACAAGCCCTGCTGGCAGCCCAAAACGACCAACAACTGAGTCGTCGCCGCCTGGCCGAACTGCTGAACTTTCCCAGTCCCACCGATGTGCTGGCTGAAGAGCCTGTCGAGCCGATGGGAGAGTGGGATCTGAGCCTAGAGGAAACCATTGTTGCTGCCTTTGCCAAGCGTCAAGAGCTGGAGCGCCAGCGCCGAGAGCTGGAGCAAGCCCAAGCTCGGCTGCGCCTAGCCCAAGCCAGCAACGGTCCCCAAATTAGTTTGTTCGCCAGTCTCGACGCGGCAAACGATTTTAGGGCCGACCGCAACAGTTTCGATGTCGGCTATTCGGTTGGCGCTAACTTTAACTTGACCTGGTTTGATGGGGGAAGGGCGGAGGCCCAGGCTCGCCAAGCCGAGATCGACAGGCAGGCGGCTGTGAGCAATTTCGTTGGCACTCGGAATGAAATTCAACGCAGCGTAGAAGAGGCCTTCCTCACCCTCAGCTCTAGCCGGGAACGGATTGAGACGGCCAAAGTGGCCATCGCCTCGGCAGAAGAAAGTTTGCGGCTAGCACGGCTGCGCCTTCAGGCTGGTGTAGGCACGCAGACAGAGGTGATCAACGCCGAGGCCGCCCTCACGACTGCTCGGGGCAATCTTGCCAATGCGGTGATTGCCTACAACCGTGCTCTGACCCAGCTGCGGCGGGCCATCGGCAGCCTCTAGGGATCCCTAGAGCTTGCGGGAGTAGTACTCAACTACCAACAGCTCGTTGACGGGCGCGCAGATTTGCTCGCGCGAAGGCAGATCCTTAATGCGGCCGCGCAGCTTCTCCTTGTCAAACTCCAGGTAATCCGGCAAAAACAGCCCTGGGTACTCGGCGTAGGCAGCCACCAGCCTGCGGGAGGACTCCTTGTTCCTCACTGTAATCACATCGCCCACCTTGCACTCATAGCTGGGAATGGTTACCTTGCGGCCGTTAACTTCAATGTGGCCGTGGGTCACCAACTGCCGCGCCGCCGGAATCGTTGGGGCCATGCCAAGGCGAAACACAATGCAGTCCAGACGCATCTCTAGAAGCTGCAGCAGAGCTAGCCCCGTAGATCCCTTGGAGCGGCGTGCCTTGCGCATGTAGCGGATCATCTGCCGCTCGCTCACCCCGTAGTTAAAGCGGACTTTTTGCTTTTCTTCTAGGCGGATGGCGTATTCAGACTTTTTCTTGCGCTCCGCCCCATGCACACCTGGGGGGTTGGTGTTTTTGGGGCGCTTGCGAGTCAGGCCAGGCAGGTCAAGCCCTCCGAAACGGCGAATGATCCTCAAACGGGGTCCTGTATAGCGAGACATGCAGGCTTTCTCCAAAAGCAGCAGATAAATAAGTGTAAGTGGAACGCCAAAAAATTGGCGATCTCCTATATTAAGCTCTCAGCCCCTTTTCAGGGCAAGGGAGCCGCTGCCATCAGTCGCGGCGAAGCTTCAATTGGGTGCGGATGAAGGCGCGATCCTCGCTGAGCAGGCCGTTGAGGGTGCGCCGCTCCCCCAAGATGGGATCCGGATCCAAGCCAATGGCCTCTAGATCTGCTAGCACCATCAGCTCCACCAGTTGGGCAAAGGTTACCTTGGGCTGCCACCCCAGCACCCGCTTGGCCTTGGAGGCGTCCCCCAAGAGCAGATCCACTTCTGTTGGGCGGTAGTAGCGGGGATCGATCTCAATGAGCACGCGATCCTTGTAGACTCCCTGTTCTTCCAGTCCGGATCCCCGCCAGGTAATGGGCATGCCCACCAGAGCAAAAGCCCGTTCTGCAAACTCCCGCACGCTGTGGGTTTCGCCAGTAGCCAGCACGTAGTCATCTGGCTGGGGCTGCTGCAGCATCATCCACATTCCCTCGACGTAGTCTTTGGCGTAGCCCCAGTCCCGCTTGGCATCTAGGTTGCCTAGATAAAGCTTGTCCTGCTTGCCGGCCACAATACGGCTGACGGCACGAGTGATCTTGCGGGTAACAAAGGTCTCGCCTCGCCGCGGGCTTTCGTGGTTAAACAAAATGCCGTTGCAAGCGAAGAGGTTGTAGGCTTCGCGGTAGTTGACCGTCTGCCAGTAGGCGTAGACCTTAGCGCAGGCGTAGGGGCTGCGGGGATAGAAGGGGGTGGTCTCTTTTTGCGGGATCTCCTGCACCAGACCAAACATCTCCGAGGAGCCGGCCTGGTAAAACTTCACCCGGATCCCAGTGCGCTGTTGGTAGTCGCGGATGGCCTCCAGGAGGCGTAGGGTGCCCATGGCTACTGAATCAACAGTATATTCCGGGGCATCGAAACTCACCCGCACGTGGGATTGGGCCCCCAGGTTGTACACCTCCGTCGGCTGCACCTGCTCCAAGATCCTGCGCAGGGTGGTGCCATCGGTGAGATCCCCGTAGTGGAGAAACAGCCTAGCCGTGGGATCGTGGGCGTCCACGTAGAGGTGGTCAATACGGTCGGTGTTGAAGGTGCTGGCCCGGCGGATAATGCCGTGGACTTCGTAGCCTTTTTGCAACAACAGCTCGGCCAGGTAAGAGCCATCCTGGCCAGTAATGCCAGTAATCAAGGCACGTTGGGTCATGGGGTTAGCACCCGTAGGACAGCAAATTGCCCAGCTCAAAACCCAGAGCTGCAGCTCCTAAGGCAAAAATTATAAGGCACGCCTCCTCTAGGGGAACTAACGCCTAGGAAGAGCCAAGCTGACGCTCTTTAACCTGCTGCAGGGCTGGGCTCAGGGCCACCGGCCACGGATCCGGCTGGCGCAGTTGCCGCACCCCTGGCGGTAAGCGCAGCACCGAGGCGCGGCTAGTGCGGGCGATGGCTTCTAGATCAGGCAGAGGCTCCAGCAGCACGCCCCGGCGCATGATCTGGCGCAGCAGCGGTTCGTAGCCAGGGGGTGAGGTCTCGTCAGCGTGGCCGAGCAAGTCTCCCTCTGGGCCGCGGAAGATTTGCTTACGTCCTGGCAGGGTGGCTTTGGCAAAGGAGGCCTTAGCCACGGGAATCCCGTTGATCTCCACCAATTTGTACACTCCGTTCACCCCCTCGCCGGTAACCAGGCGGGTGCCAACCCCATAGCCGCTAATCGGTGCCTGGGAGCGGTGCAACCGCTCGATCTCGTATTCATCCAGATCGCCACTGACAAACACCGGCGCCCCCTGGGGCAGGATGGCCTTGACCTGGCGGGAGAGGGCTTCCAGATCGCCAGAGTCGATACGCACGCCACCAATTTCGCCTCGGGATCCCAGTTGATCCGGCTGGGTGGCTGCAAAGAGCTGGGCGGCGGTGCGCGCCCCTTGGATGGGATCGTAGGTGTCGATCAGCAGAACCGCTTGGGGAAAGTAGCGCCGGAAAGCTTGAAAAGCACGGGTCTCATCCCCCGAGAGGGCGGCAATGGCCATCACGAGAGAATGGGCCATCGTGCCCGCTGGCTTGCGTCTCAATTTCAGGGCTGCCAAGACATTGGAGGTGGCATTGAACCCCGCCGCCAGAGCTGCCCGCGCTGCCCACAGGCCTGCTTGGGGGCCGAAGGCCCGCCGTGTGCCAAACTCCAACAAAATGGCCTCATCTCCAGCAGCATCGCGCATGCGGGCCGCCTTGGTGGCAATCAGGGTTTGGTAGTTGAAGGTAGTCAGCAAGTAGGTTTCCACCAGTTGCGCTTGCCAGAGAGGAGCCTCCACCCGCAGCAGGGGCTCGTTGGCAAAGACGGCTGTTCCCTCGGGTACCGCCCACACATCCCCCTCAAAGCGGCAGCTAGCCAGCAGCTCCCAAAAGCGTTGCGGTGCCTCGGCAAAAATGCCCGTCTCCCGCAGCGCCTGCAGGGCTTCCGGCGGAAAGTGCAACTGCTGCAGGTATTCCACCGCTTGGGCTAGCCCCATGGCGATGAGGTAGCCATAGTCCGTGGGCAAGCGCCGCACAAATAGCTCAAAGGCCGCTGGCTGATTCTCCAGGCCCTCCCCCACGTAGCAGGCGGCCATGGTGAACTGGTAGAGATCTGTCAGCAGGCCATAGTCTTGAGGCTGTAGGGAGGAAAAGTCTGGGCTGACCATGGAACCCTCAAGCAAGCCAGGGAGGCAGCATGCAAAAAGCGGTTGCCCAAGTTGGAGCTACCATGGTAGCAAGTTCAGCCTGCCAGGGATCCCTAGAAACGGGAAGCGCCATGGACACCTCTGCTCCGCAGTTGACAACTCCGGTGCCGCCACCTCTGCCTCTCCCCTCCCACTTTGATCCTGAGCGGGTGGGGGAAATTTGGCGGGTGCCCTACCAACAGCGGGCGCTGGAGGCGGAGCAGTGGGCCCGGGAGTACCGCATCCCACCAGCGGCAGCAGATCGAGTACGGGTGGGCCTGTTGCTGATTGATGTGCAAAACACCTTCTGCATTCCTGGCTTTGAGCTGTTTGTGGGGGGGCCCAGCGGCCTGGGGGCCGTGGAGGACAATCGCCGCCTGTGCGAGTTTATCTATCGCAACCTGGCCCACATCACTCAGATCGTGGCCACCTTGGACACCCACACCGCTATGCAGATCTTCCACCCCATCTTTTGGGTGGATGCCCAGGGATCTCACCCCGAGCCAGCTACAGCCATCTCGGCAGATGAGATCCGCTCGGGCCGCTGGCAAGTCAACCCTGCCATGGCCGCCAACCTCACCCAGGGGGATCTGAAGCGGCTGCAGGCCTATGTCCTCCACTATGCTGAGCAATTGGAGAAAGGGAGAAAATATCCCCTCATAGTCTGGCCCTACCATTCCATGCTTGGCGGGATTGGCCATGCGCTGGTGCCGGCAGTGGAGGAGGCAATCTTTTTCCACGCCATTGCCCGCTGCAGCCAGCCTCGCTTGGAGCTCAAGGGATCCAACCCTTTGACGGAAAATTACTCTGCCCTCAGCCCGGAGGTCTTGACAGGGCCGGAGGGGGATCCCATCGATGAGAAAAATGCATCCCTTATCCGCCACCTCCTGGAATTTGACGCCCTGATTGTCGCTGGCCAAGCCAAAAGCCACTGCGTTGCCTGGACGGTGAGCGACTTGCTGCAGGAGATCCAAGCTAGGGATCCCAGCCTGGCCAAGAAGGTCTACCTTCTGGAAGATTGCACCTCGCCGGTAGTGATCCCTGGCTTGGTCGATTTTAGTGAACAGGCGGAGGCAGCCTTTGCCCGCTTTGCTGCAGCGGGGATGCGGCGAGTGCGCTCTACCGAGCCCCTCTGGAGTTGGCCTGACTTTCCCCGGCCTCTTTAGGATGCGGCAGGACAGCCTGTACGATCGCGTCGGCGGTGATCCCCGCCCCGAAGCTAGTTCCCTGCGCCCCCCCACCGGCGCTCGCGACTTCCTACCGCGGGAGGTTCAGCGGCGGGAAAGGCTGGAGGCGCAGCTAACTCTGGTTTTTCGCCGCTACGGCTATCAACGCATCATCACGCCCACCCTGGAGCGGCTGGAGACGCTACTGGCTGGAGGATCCATCCGCGGCGAGGCCGTGCTGCAACTGCGGGATGGGGAAGGAACGATGCTGGGGCTGCGCCCCGAGTTTACCGCTTCTATTGTGCGAGCGGCGGCTACCCGGCTGGCGGGCGGGCCCCTGCCCCTGCGGCTTTACTATCACGGCAACGTCTTCCGCAATAGCCGGCGGGAGGAGGGATCCTACACTAGCCAAGAGTTTTTCCAGTCTGGAGTGGAGCTCATCGGTGCAGGCGGGTGGCTAGCAGATGCCGAGATCTTGCTGCTTTTGGCCGATTGCGTGCGCGCTGTCGGCCTCAGCAACTGGACGTTACTTTTGGGAGATGTGGGCTTGACCGAGAGCCTGCTCAACCCTGTTGCTCCCAAGGCCCAGGCGGCAGTGCGCCGCGCCATAGCCCAGCTTGACTACGTCTACCTGGAGTCCGCCCCTTTGCCAGAAGCAGCCCGCCAAATTGGCTTGCAGATTCTGGGGCTGCGCGGCCAGCCTGACCAGGTTCTACCTCAGCTTGCCCAGCTTCCGGTGCCGTCGGAGCGGCTGCGGGATCTGCGGCAGTTGTGCCAGATCCTAGAGGCCCATCAGGTGCAGGTGGTGCTAGACCTTAGCTTGCTGCAGACTCTAGCCTACTACACCGGCATTGTCTTCCAGGCAGTGGTGGGGGGAGAGGTCATCGCCCTGGGCGGGCGCTACGACCGGCTCTATGCCCTCTATAGCCCGCAGCAACTCGAGCAGCCAGGGATTGGTTTTACCCTCCTGCCGGATACCCTGCTGCGGCTTTTGCCCCCCGATGCTCAGGCCGAGGCCGCGACCTGCAAGCGGTTGGTGGTACCGCTGGTGCCGGCAGGGATCCCGGCAGCCCTAGCCTTGGCTGCCCGCTGGCGGGAGTCAGAGGCGGTGGAGCTGGAGTTGCTGGATCGGACGCCCGAAGAGATCGAGGCCTACGCCCGCCAGTGCCGGATCCCCGAGATTGCCTGGGTGCAGGCTGATGGCAGCTACCACATCTCCCACGTGGACTAAATATCCAGAGCCGCCAGATCCAACTGGCCGCTGTGGGCTTCAATAAATTCCCGCCTGGGGCCGACGGCATCGCCCATCAAGATGGTGAAGATGCGATCCGCCTCGGCGGCATCCTCGATGGTGATTTGCTTGAGGACGCGCGTTGCCGGGTTCATGGTGGTTTCCCAGAGCTGCTCCGGCATCATTTCCCCCAAGCCCTTGAAGCGCTGGATGGTGTACTTGGCGTTGGCCGGCAGGCTGCGCAGAACTTGCTCCTTTTCCGCCTCGTTGTAGCAGTAGCGCACATTGTTGCGGCCCCACTCAATCTTGTAGAGGGGCGGACAGGCAATGTAGACGTAGCCCTGCTCCAAGAGCGCCTTCTGATAGCGGTAAAAGAAGGTAAGCAGCAGGGTGCGAATGTGGCTGCCGTCCACGTCGGCGTCGGTCATGAGGATGATGCGGTGGTAGCGCAGCTGGCTGGGATCAAACTCTTCCCCCTTGACCCCCAAGCCCAGCGCCGTGATCATGGCCTGAATCTCAGCGTTTTTGTAGATCTTGGCGGGATCGGCCTTCTCGATGTTGAGGATCTTGCCGCGCAAGGGCAGCACTGCCTGGAACTGGCGATCCCGGCCCTGCTTGGCGCTGCCTCCTGCCGAGTCGCCCTCGACCAAATACACCTCCGACTCTGCGGGGTCGCGGCAACTGCAGTCGGCCAGTTTCCCCGGCAGCGTGGAGGACTCCAAAGCCGACTTGCGGCGCACCAATTCCCGGGCCCGGCGGGCCGCCTCGGCGGCGTTGAAGGACTGGATGGCCTTGTCGACAATCCCCCTAGCCACGTTGGGGTTGAACTCGAGGTACTCCGTGAGGGCCTCCGAGACAATGGTCTGGACAATGCCCCGCACCTCGGTGTTGCCCAACTTGGTTTTGGTCTGCCCTTCAAACTCGGGGTTGGGCACCTTGACCGAGACAATGGCCGTCAACCCCTCCCGCACGTTTTCGCCCGCCAGGTTGGGATCAGAATCTTTGAGTTTGTTGAGCTTGCGGGCTTGGCTGTTGATGGTGAGGGTGAGGGCAGTCTTCAATCCCTCCAGGTGGGTGCCCCCTTCGGTGGTGCGGATGTTGTTGGCAAAGCCAATGACCGTATCGGTGTAGACATCTCCACACCACTGCAGGGCGGCTTCTACCTCAACCCCATCCCGCTCCCCGTGGATGTAGATAACGTCGGCGTGGAGGGGGGTTTTCTCGTGGTTAATAAAAGCCACGTATTCCCTAATGCCACCCGTAAATTGATAGACTTCGCAGTGGACGGGATCCCGCCGCAGATCGCTGAAGGTAATCTTCAAGCCGGCGTTGAGATAGGCCAGCTCCCGAAAACGGCTGGCTAGCAGATCGTAGTCAAACTCCCGCTCGGGGAAAATCAGGGCATCTGGCTTAAAGCGTACCTCTGTGCCTCGCTGGTGAGATCCCGGAGGCTGCGGCTCAGCCTTTAGGGATCCCACGACTGCCCCCCGCTCAAAGCGCTGAAAGTAAACCTTGCCATCTCTCCAGACTCTGGCCTCTAGCCACTCCGAGAGGGCATTGACTACTGAGACGCCAACGCCGTGCAACCCCCCGGAGACCTTGTAGCCGCCCCCCCCGAACTTGCCGCCGGCATGCAACACGGTCATGACCGTCACCAGCGCCGACTGCCCTGTTTTCGGGTGGATGTCTACCGGGATGCCGCGGCCATTGTCCAGCACCGCCACCGAACCGTCGGGGTAGAGGGTAACCTGGATCTCGTTGCAGTAGCCGGCCAGGGCCTCGTCGACCGAGTTGTCCACCACCTCATGCACCAAGTGGTGCAATCCCTTTGGCCCCGTGGAGCCAATGTACATACCAGGCCGCCTGCGCACAGCCTCCAAGCCCTCTAGAACTTGGATCTGCTCCGCACCGTAGTTTTCTGTCATTGCAATCGCAGCCTCGCTAGCACAAGTCCGGAAAAATTGACTCTTGAGGCCAGAGAAGAGGCCATTACCCAAAACACTGCCGCCATGATAGCACAAAAGCCTAGAAGGGCAAAACAGCGGCCTTCGAGGGCCGACTTAGCCAGGGGGTGCAGGAGGGCTAGCTGTCTGGGCCAAGAAAGCTCTCCACCAGGCCCGGTGGCGGCTGCACCTGCAGTTGGCCTTTTTCCAGATCCACCACCGGCACCAGAGCTTTCACGAAGGGGATCAACACCTGCCGCTTGTCGGGAGTAGAGATCTCCAAGACATCTTGGCCACCAGCCCAGATGGCCGAAACATGCCCCAGCAGCCGCCCTTGATGGTAGACAGCTAGACCAATGAGATCGCGGTAGTGGTACTCCTCCGGCCCTAGGGAGGGGCGCTGGGAAGCAGGCACCAGCACTTTAGCGCCCACCCAAGCCTCTGCCGCTGTGCGATCCGGGATCCCTTCTAGCCGCACCAGGTACAGGCCCTTGTTCGGAAAAAACCGCCCCTCAACTAGAGAATGCAGGAGGGGCTCGGGGTCGCTATCCCGCTGCAGCCAGCGGGGCCCTGGCTGGGTGAGGCGCTCCGGAAAATCCGACCAGCACTTAACTCGCAGCCAGCCCCGTAGGCCGTGGGCCGCCACCACCTGTCCCACCAGCAGCCAAGCGCGATCCCTAGACATGGCGCTAACCCAAGCCAGGCCGCCACAAGCCAAGACCTACGACCTAAAGAGCGCAAGCAGGGCTTTAGCCCCAGGGAGAAGGCCGCCAAATCTTGAGCTCCATCATACTAATCCTGGACGCAGACGACCTGCTGCGTCTGGGCAGATTGCTCAGCAGCTTCGGCCACAGCAAGGGCGTGGAGCATTTTCTCAGTATCCACGTAAAGAGGGCTGCCCTGTCGCAGGTGATCTAGCACCAGGCGGGTATCTTGCTCAAACAGGCCGCGGCGGGAGCCAGTCTCGAGGGGGTGGGCGCCGCCGGGACGCAACAGCGTCGCCTCTTCGCCATTGATTAACAGGCCACCGCGCTGGCCATGGAACTCCAATAGGCGCTGGGAACACCACAGCGAATCCCCTTTGCCGTAGGTCAACACCGCCAGCAGCCCGTTGGCAAAACTCAGTTGGGCCGTGCAGTAGCAACTGCTGTAGCGGTGGGGCAGGTCTGGACCGTCGTAGCGCAGTTGACAGCTCACCCGCTCTACTTTCCCCAACAGGTCCACCAGGCGGTGGATGCGGGAGACAGCCCCCGTGAGAGGAAAGCCGAAGAGGTCGGGCCGATAAGTCCAGCGGTCGGGGGCAGGGTGGGTGGCAGTGAGGGTAATGTAGCGAACGGCAAACAACTTGCCCAGCCCTGCCAGCTCCCGTCTCAGCAACTGGTGAACGCCGCTGAGGAGCTCGATGTGCTCCACATGCAACAGCAGCCGCCGTTCCGCGGCCAATTGCACCAGCGAACGAGCTTCGGCAGCGCTGAAGGCCAGGGGATATTCCACAACGGTGTGGATCCCGGCTTCCAGAGCGGCACGGGCGATGGCCGCATGATCCCGATTGATGGTGCTGACAAACACCAAATCCAGCCGCTGCTCGCAAAACAGGGAAGACCAGTCGTAATAGGCAGTAGCCCCAAACTCAGCAGCAAAGGCGGCACTTCGCTGGGGCGTTCGGCCAGCAACAGCCACAATTTGCACCTGCTCATCTTTGCGCAAGGCCTCTGCCCGTGAGCGAGCTGCGTAGCCAGTGCCGATGATCCCCACCCGCAAGGTCTGTCCCCTCTCGTAGCCCGTTTCTGTCTGTAGCATCCCATGGAGCCCCACACCAGGGATCTTGCCCTCTCCAGCTTGTCCGGGAAGATCCCTGCTCCCCCGCCAAAGCCCTGGCCCCTTAGCTTCCAAACACGCTGACAATGCGGCGCATCGCCTCTTCCACGTTGGCGCGGCTGTTAAAAGCCGACAGGCGCAGATAGCCCTCGCCGGCGCTGCCAAAGCCCGATCCGGGAGTTCCCACCACATGGCAGGTGTGCAGCAGCTTGTCGAAAAACTCCCAGCTACTTAGCCCGTCGGGGGCTTTTACCCAAACGTAGGGAGCGTTGACGCCGCCGTAGGCCTGGAGGCCGGCTTTGGCCAACTGCTCACGAATGATGCGGGCATTCTCCAGGTAAAACTGCACCAGAGCCCGCACCTGCGCCTGCCCCTCCTCAGAGTAGACAGCCTCAGCCCCTCGCTGCACAATGTAGGCTACACCGTTGAACTTGGTGGACTGGCGGCGATACCACAGGCTCCACAGATCCACCCAGGAGCCGTCGGCAGCCTGGCCTCGCAGCGACTTGGGCACCACCGTAAAGGCGCAGCGGGTGCCGGTAAAGCCAGCCGTTTTGGAGAAGGAGCGGAACTCGATGGCACATTCCCTGGCCCCTGGGATCTCGTAGATGGAGTGCGGGATCCCGGGCTCGGTAATGTAGGCCTCGTAGGCGGCATCAAAGAGGATGAGCGAGTTGTGGGCGCGGGCATAGTCCACCCAGGCCTGCAGATGCTCCCGCGTGGCGACTGCACCAGTGGGGTTGTTGGGAAAGCAGAGGTAGATGACGTCCACCTTTTGCTCGGGCAGGCTGGCGGTGAAGTGGTTTTCCGCCGTCAGCGGCAGATAGACCAGGCCCTCGTATTCGCCCCGCTCGTTGGCTGGCCCCGTATGGCCCGCCATCACATTGGTGTCCACGTAAACCGGATAGACAGGATCCGTGATGGCAATGGTGTTGTCGTGGCCGAGAATATCCAGAATGTTGCCGCAGTCGCACTTGGAGCCATCGGAGATGAAGATCTCGGAAGCGTCGATGTCGCAGCCGCGGGCCTGAAAGTCGTGCTGGGCAATGGCCTGGCGCAGCCACTCGTAGCCCTGTTCCGGTCCATAGCCGCGGAAGGTAGCCCGATCCCCCATCTCCTCCACGGCCCGGATCATGGCGGCTCGACAGGCTGCCGGCAGCGGCTCGGTGACATCGCCAATGCCCATCTTGATGATCTGAGCTTCGGGATGGGCGGCGGCAAAGGCCTGCACGCGCCGGGCAATTTCGGGAAAGAGATAGCCAGCCTTGAGCTTGAGGAAATGGTCGTTGATCCTGGCCATAGGAGTTGAGCGCTGCAAAGAACCGTCGGCCCTCCAGTGTAGCCGAAGCCAATTCCCCGCTGCTTCACCGGCTCACAGCCCCAGCCTCTCCAGGCTGAAGGCGCCCACTGGTGAAGTCAGTTGAAACTCTCCCCGCTCCTGCGTCAGGCCCACCGGGCGACTGGGAAAGGCCACCAGGATCCCTTCCAGGCGCAGCGAGCCCGCCAGGGGATCGTAGGCCAAGCGCAGCTCCAAGTCCCGCAGGTCGCGGCGCACCTCAAGGCGGCGGATCCCTGCCTCCGTCAGGCCCAGGCGGAGCCGCCAGTGGTTTTGCCACTGCGTGCCAAGGGTGGCATCCAGGTCAAGGCCGTAGGTGGAAATTCCTCCCGAGCGGGGATCGTAAACTGCCTGCAGCGCGTAGCTAATCCCCGGCTCATAGCGGTCTAGACCCGAGCGTTGATCCCGGTTGAAGGTGGTGCTGCTGCGCCCCCGATACTCCAGCCGAATGGGTTGCCATTGCCCCTTGTTGAGGTCGTAGGAAGTTTGCACCTGGACGTTGAACAGCTCGGGCACGGTGTTCCAGGTAAAGTTGGCGTTGAGGGTATCCCACCTTTGGGCAACGAAATCATAGCCAAGGGTGGTGTCAAAGCGCAGCAGGTTCCTCACTTGCGCCTGCAGCTCCTGCAGGTTGCGGGAGGCAATCGCTTCCAAGTCCTCCGGCGTGTCGTCGGGAAAAGTCAGGGCTATGGGGAGCTCACCGGGCAGGTCATCTTCAAAGACAAGGTAGCCGGGAGGCGCGTTGGGCAGGAAATTGCGTGGGGTGAAGAAGCTAATGCTGGCGTTGAGGCGATCTACATCTTGGGGGCTGGCGGAAAGGGTTTGAAAAGGAGCGGAGTTGTTGCCGTAGAAGGTGCGGCTGTAGCGCAGGTCGATGGTGTTCCATTCAGCAGGCTTGAAGCTAAGGCGGGGGTTGAGGCTGACGGTGGACTCCTGGTTGGGAGTGGAGTATAGGACTTGAGTGTAATCGATGGAACCCGGTATGAAGGTGATCCAAGGAGCCGGTTGAATGTCGTTGAACTGAAGGCTGGAGCGCAGCTCGTAGCGATTGAAAAAGTTGAGGCCAGATCCCCCTTCTCGATTCGGCTGTTGCTCTTGGGTCAGGGTGAGGGCGCTGCTGAGGAAGATATCGGGACTGAGGCGGAGGAGATCGGGGTTGAAGGCCAGCTC
>Ga0079995_1081818_pt1 | contig 26853 bp, 29 predicted proteins | sample FaiFalFF_MnMetaG_2_FD_69198 | JGI IMG/M metagenome (GOLD analysis project Ga0079995, IMG submission 69198) | Freshwater microbial communities from Yellowstone National Park, Wyoming, USA - Fairy Falls C (FF_Mn_C) (SPADES assembly) (version 4) | ecosystem: Environmental > Aquatic > Freshwater >...
AATATTGTTTTCTTTTAATTTGGATTAATTATTTATGGATTTATCAATTTTATTATTTATTTGCATACCCTAACCCTCCAATTTATTTCTTATACTCTTATTTATAATATTCTAAACAGATTTTATATAATTTTTAGTTTCTTTATTACCAACTTGTATTCCTATTTAAACTGTTTTTAATACTCTTATTGCTTATATTATTTTCATTACCTATCCTCATTTTTTAACCACCCTAAAATAATAATTAAGCTATTAAGCTAAATTATTTTTATAATTAATATAATTATTAAGTACTTTAGCTACATAGTTTTGGGTTTCACTAAATGGAGGAATTCCATTATATTTCATAACATTTCCTGGACCTGCATTATAAGCTGCTAGAGCTAATTTTATATCTTTAAATTGATCTAATAGCTGCTTTATATATTTAGTACCTCCCATTATATTTTGTCTAATATCAAAAGGATCAGATACCCCAAGCTCTTTCGCTGTTTCAGGCATTAATTGCATTAATCCACAAGCCCCTACATATGAAACTGCTTTAGGATCAAAATTACTCTCCTGTTTTATTATAGCTAATATCAATTCCTTATCAACCCCATACTTTCTAGAAGCTTCATCCACTGCATCCATTATCTCTTTCTTTATTTGATCTTTACTCAAATTGTTGTTATTCGAACTAAATAAATTAATTGAATTATTGGAATTTAGATATTTTGAAAAAATTTCATTAAATTCTTTTGATTCTTTAGCTGTTTCTATTCTGTTATTAGAACCTATAGTATCAAAAATTTGATTTACTTTATTTAGCTTCTCATTTATTCTATTATTAAGAATTTCATTTAGTTTATTAAAAACATCCATAAATCATTTACCCCCTTAGTCCATTTCCTATATTGAATTCTAAATAAAAAATATTAAAAATATATTAAAAAAAAGTAAAAAAAATGTTAATAAAATTAATCTAAGATATTGGTAATTCCTTAATTTAATTTACCTAAACAATTATATAAGTTATCATCAATATTATCTCTAAAGTTATATCTAAATTCAATCTCTTTTAAATAGTAGATAAAATTATCTTTACTTACACTATGAAATTACTTACACTATGAAATTTAGGAAGTTTCTTTTTGCATAGCTCCAAAATTCTTTTTATATATACCTCCCCATTAGCAAACTTTATATTTTTACCTATTTTATTACCTCCTATAATATTTGGGTGGAATATTTTAAGTAATCACCAAGATATTTAAATTTGAGCTAATTCGATATCTTTTTTGATTTGTTCTTTTAATTTATCTAAATTAGGAAAATTTTTAATTTTTCTTAAAAATTGTAATACTTCAATAGTTATTTCTTTATAATATATATCTTGATTGAAATTTTTAATCCATACTTCAATAGAAGTATCAAAATCGTTAATAACAGGTCTAGGGCCTAAATGTAAAAGTCCATAATATATATCATTTTCTACCTTTACCTTTACTTTATAAATTCCATAAGGAGGCATTATCTTAGATGTACTTACTAATAAATTAGCAGTAGGAAAACCTATTTTTCTCCCTATTTTATTACCTTCTATAACTACTCCTGAAAAAGAATAATTTCTACTTAGCATCTTAAAAACCCAATTTAGCTTACCAGCTTTTAAATATTCTCTTATATATCTGCTATGAACAATTTTATTATCAACTTTAATAGGTTTAACTACTACTAACTCGTAGTTATATTTTTTCTGAAATTTTTTTAAGGTTAATATGTTTCCCGAAGCATTAACACCAAATCTAAAATCATATCCTACCTTTATATACCTAAAATCATATAATTCTTTTAGAAGTTTTATAAATTCCTCAGGTAGTAAATTATAGATTTTTTTAAAAATAAAAAACTCTACTTTAGTTTGAGGATATTTTTCCCTTATTAAAAAACATTTTTCAAAGTTAGTAGTTAATAAATTATTAGAATTAATTTTATTAAAAAATGCCTTAGGATAAGTATCAAATGTTATAACTATATTAGAATCTTTTATAACTTCTTGATGAGCTATATGAAATCCGTCAAAAAAACCGACTGAAATAACCATCTAAACTTCTCCAAATTTTTGACCTGATAATATATGAAAATGTATATGAAAAACTCTTTGTCCTGCTTCATACCCACAATTCATTACTAATTTATAACTATTGATCCCTTTTTCCTTAGTAAATTTATTTATAATTAAATGAATATATCCCATCAATTCTTGATCACTATCATCTATATCCATATGAGTAGGTATATGTTTTTTAGGAATAGCTAAATAATGGATATTAGCTTTAGGATAAATATCTTTTATTATTATCATTTTATCATCTTCATATAAAATTTCAGAATTAAGATCTTTACTTATTATCTTACAGAATACACAATCCATAAAGATTCACTCACCTCCTATAAAGTACGCTTATAAAGTATAACAGTATATTCTCCTTTTTCTATTAAATTATCTATATCTTTTAACCTTTTTAGTATAAACTTTTGATTTATTTTTGTTAATTCATGAGCAATTAAAATATAGTTATCTGAAAAACTATCTTTAAAAAGAGATAATGTTTTATTAATTCTATAAGGAGATTCAAAAAATATAATACTTTTTATAAATTCATCATTAAATAAGGTTTTAATTTTATCAAGGGTTTTTTTTAATTGAGTATTTTTTTTTGGTAAGAATCCTAAAAAAACAAAGGGAGTATGATAGAAAGGAGATACACTTAAAATGGTAGTTAAAGCTGAAGGTCCAGGTATTACTTCTATTTCTATTGAATTTTCATAACAATAGTTAACAAGATTAACAGGTGGATCTTCTAAATTAGGAGTACCTGCTGAGCTTAAATACGCTACTTCCTCTACTTTAGTTAATAAATCTAAAATCTTTGATCTTACATTTTTATAATTTTTGATATATTTTACTTTATTTTCTAATATTAAATCACTGTCATGTAATTTAACTATTCTCTTTTTAATATTATAAAAGTTAAGTAATTTAATAGTAATATTAGGTTCTTCAGCTAAAATTAGATCAACTTTTTTTAAAGTATTTAGTAACCTAAAAGATACATCATCTAAATTACCAATTGGACTAGCACATAAATAAAGTTTTTTCATATTTAAATATTTAAAAAATTTTAAATTAAAATTAAATTGTAAAAAATTAAAATTAAATTGTAAAAATTAAGTGCTTGACTTAGACTCTTCCTTTTGAATACTTTATTTCCTATAGTTACCTTTAATTTAGCTTAAAACAATTCGTTAGCTTGTTCAACAGGAATCGGTTCTGCTTTCATTATAATAAGCTTTCCTTCTTTTATTTCAGTAGTAGCTGGTTTTTCCTCTTTTATAATATTAGTTTCTAAGTAATTAGTATCATTTGTTACTTTAACTTCAGACATTTCTTTTTTATTAGTTTCTAAGTTATGGATAACTTCTGATTTTGCTGCTTCTTTTATTTCTCTTGCACTTACTCCTATATTTCTTGCTAACTCCTCAAATATTTTATCTTCTTTATCAACTACTGATTTAGAATCATCTAAAGAAACACCAGAAATATCTTCCTCTTCCTTAATATCTCCTTTATAAACTCCTGCTTCCTTAGAAGGAACAAATAATTCATAGTCATTTTGTAATTCATCTTCCTTTTGTAATTCTTTATTAGTTAATGATTGATTGATTAAACCTGTATCTTTAGCATTTTTTTCTAATTCTTTAGTAGTTTGGCTTTGATCAACTACTTGATACTCCTTATTTATATCGTAATTTTGCTTTTCAAGTTTTTGTTTATCGTCATCTTTTTTAGACATAGCGCCAAAAGTAGAAGCTACGTTTTTAGCACCCTGGTTAAATAACCTATTTACAGCATCATGTGGATTTATTGGTCCCGTTGTCATACTAATTCACCCCTTCCTTATTTATTATTAACTTCTCTTAAAAAAAACCTCTTCTTTTATACCTATATTTTATTTTAAAAATTTTTAGTTAATTTTTTTAGTAAAATTTGTTAAATTTTTGTTAATAGAAATAAATAATCACTTTCAAAATAAAAAACAAAAAAGAAGGAAGTTTAAACTTCCTTCTTTCTTTTTTTCTATTTAGAAATAAATTTTAGAAATAAACTTAAGTTAATTTATAAATTATGTTTTAGCTAATTGTTTTACTTTATCTTTGGCTTTTTGATAATTTTGTTCAATAACATTCCAATTTAGGACATTCCAAACTGCATTTAAGTAATCTGCTCTTCTATTTTGATATTTTAAATAATAAGAGTGTTCCCAAACATCAATTCCCATTAAAGGAATAAATCCTTCTAAGTAAGGACTATCTTGGTTAGGATAAGATATTATATGTAGTTTTTGAAATCTGTCTAATACTAAGAATGCCCAACCGGATCCAAATCTTGACATAGCTGCTTTATTAAATTCTTCTTTGAATTTTTCAAAACTTCCCCATGTTTTTTGTATTTCATTTGCTAATTCCCCTACTGGAACATTACTTCCACCTGGTTTTAATATCTCCCACCATAAGGAGTGATTTAAATGTCCACCGCCATTATTCCTTACAGCTTCTCTTATATCATCTGGCAATGCCCTTAAATTAGCTAATAAATCAGTTAAGCAAAAAGAATGTAAATAAGGATATTTTTCTAAAGCAGCATTTAGATTATTAACATAAGCCCCATGGTGTTTAGTATAATGAATTTCCATCGTCTCCTTATCTATATACGGTTCTAAAGAATCATAAGAATAAGTTAATTCAGGTAATTTATATGGATACATAATCTTATCACCCCCTTTTAAACTCTTAGCACTTTTATTTTCAGAAATATATACATAAGTATTTAAATCTTGGTTATTATATTTATAATAATTAATCTTATAATCACTTATTAATAAACTATTTAAAGCAGCAGAAAAATAAATTGACTTTAAAATTAAAACTATTTCCATCATATAGTATAATATTTCATTTTTTAAATTAAAATCCTTTTTTTAAATTAAAATCCTTTAAATAAAAATTGGTTTAATTTTAATTAAAATATTTTAAAAAGGGATAAAATCAATTAATTTTTTATTTTGTTCTATTTCTTTTATAGTATAAGCGATTAATTTTACAGCATTATCTAAATCATTTAGATTACATATTTCTCCTGGAGTATGTAAATATCTAGTAGGTATAGATATTAAAGAAGTAGCAGGTCCTTCTCGAGTTATTTGAATTATATTAGCATCAGTTCCTGTACCTCTAGGAGCAGGCTGTATTTGGTAAGGAATTTCATTCTTTATGGCAACACTTATATGTAATTCATAGAGTTTAGGATTTATATTAGGTCCTCTAGTAATAACAGGTCCCTTAGATAATTTTATATCTCCTATTAATTTAGAAGAATCTTTAGTACCGGGATCATCCGATAAGAATGTAACATCAACAGCAATACCAAAATGTGGATTAACTCTATAAGCACTGGTATAAGCTCCTCTTAAACCTATTTCTTCTTGAACAGTAGCTACACTATATATAGCTGATTTGACGTTTAGCTCCTTTAGTAACCTTAATGCTTCAGCAACAACAAAAGCACCTACTCTATTATCTATTGACTTTGACATTATATTGTTATTTAAAATTTCAACTGGAGAATAATCTAAGATAATTGGATCACCTACAGATATTAATTTCTCAACTTCCTCTTTAGAAGAAGCACCTATATCTATCCACATATCTTCTATTTTAACATCTTTTTTTCTTTCTTCTTCTGTTCTTAATAGATGGATCGGTTTTTTACCAATTGTTCCCTTTATTTTTTTACCTTCTTTGTTTTTAATGATAACCCTTTGACCTTGTACAATAGCTGTATCCCAACCACCTATAGGGACAAATCTAATAAACCCATCTTCTTCTATTTTACTAACCATAAATCCAATCTCATCTATATGACCAGATAATAAAAACCTATACTGCCCATCTTCATTTAAAATACCATATGAGTTTCCGTGAAAATCTGTAAAAACTTTATCTGCAAATTTAGAGACATAGCTCTTCCAAATATTAACTGCTTCTTCCTCATAACCAGATGGTCCAAAAGAATTTAATAAATCAAATAAAAATTCCTTATTAATAAACATAAAAACAACCCTCCTTTTCTTAGATTAATTAATTATTTAAAATTAACTATCATACATTATTTCATTTATCTTTTTTTTTATCTTTACCTCCTATAAATAGATTTATAATAATATATATTATGGAATAATTTTTTAACAATATTTTAAAGAATATTTAAAGGGTTATTAAAGTAAAAATTATAATTAAATTAAAGGATGCATAAAAAATTAAGAGGTGATATTTTAAATGAACAAAGTAAAATCAACTGATTTATTTAATACATATATATATATCCAAGATAAATTTAATCCTTTAAATTTTACAAATGAGGTATATAAAAGTGTACAAGATGAATTGAATTTAATAGAGTACAATCCTTATTTAGATAAATCTAAGGTAAATTTAGAAAGTATAATAAGTAGTGTATATGGGGTATTCTCTCAAGCATTAGTTCCAAATTATAACTATTTAATAGAAATAGCAACTAAAGCAGCTATGATTTTATCTAATCCTAATAAATCTTATATTGACTTTCAAACTAAAAATTTATTAAATAATATAATCAATACAATGAAGCAAAATAATGATAACTTAGGTTTAAATTTGGAAAAAATAATAAATTATTATTCATCTTCTAATCCTACTATAGTGTTTAAAACAGTAGAATTTATATATGATAATTTCAAATCCCAAATTGGGTGGGTAGCAAATAAGGATAATTTACCTGATTCTAATAAATTATTACAAATCCAATTTAAAGCAAAAGCTTTACAAAATATAATAAATAATAAGCAGATAATAGATATTTTTATTCAAAATGAAATAAAGGATTTTTTAAAAGATGTATTTAATATTTTTCCAAATTTAAAAAATGTAATAAATTTGAATGATCCTATAATGATGAATAATAAAGATTTTTGGTTAAGATTTTTAAGCATAATAGGTGATAGTTTAAGCGTAGTTAATGAGTTTATAAAGCCTTATAATATTAAGGATAATATGGAAGCTTCAAAATTAATGACTACTCTATATCACCTTAATTTAGCTAAAAGCAATCCTACTAATATTTACTCTGCATTGTCTTATACAAACCAAGATCATAAAAATATAATAAATAATATAACTTCTCAGTATCTAAAATTTGGGCTAAATACCCAAGAAGTTAATAAAAATATAGCAAATGATTTATATAATACTTATGTAGGGATATTAGCTTCATATTTTAAAGGATTAATAAAAAAAGGAGACTTAACTAATGGGGATTGTTTAGATTTTTTAACCCTATATCTTAAGAGCTCCATTATTTTAGATTATATTAACAATAATAAAGATAAAATTGATAATGACAAATTAAATAATATGATGAATGATTTAAGGTCATTTATGAGTTCTAAACCTTATTTAAAAGATTTATATAATTTAAGCTTTACAAACGATATAAATAATATAAAATCTTTATTAGAGGTATTAAAAAGGATTGGACAAAAAGTTGCTCCTTGGGTTATTTCAAAAAGTCCTAATATGCCTAAAAATAGAGAATTTTGGTTAAGAACTAATTTATTAATTAAAATTATTCAAAAATTAGATAAAAAAGACCCTAATTATCCTAATATTTTAAATCAACTTGAAAATTATTTTAAAAATGAGATAATCTTAAGTTATCCTGATACTTTATTTTTTAGTAATTCTATAATAAATAATATCTATAATAATAGTATCTACAATGATAAGGATAGTTTTGTAAATAATTTTAGTAGCATATTAAATACCATATCAGGTTTTCCCATAGCTACTAAATTTGATCCAGATTACTTATTTAGTAATTTAGTATTAAGTAATTATTTAAAAGAAATAAATAAACAAATTGAACAAAATAGAGAAAATAATAATATCAATTTACAAGCCTATGAAAACAACATATTAAATAAGCTATTACTAAATATAATGTCAAAAGATACAAATTTACAAAAAGTTTTATATGATTACAATAATTATAAAAATATAATAAAAGAGGATGTTTTAAAAGATGCTTTACTGGATGTAATAAATACTTTTTACGGAGCTAGTACATATTATCTTGATTTTGAAAACTAATTTTTTAAATACTGAATAAAAAATGTTGAATAAAAAAGGATTTATTAAGTAAAAATAGAAAAATAAAAGTGTAATTTACTAATTGTTAATAGGGGGTGTATTTTTATTCGATATAAATTTAAGTGAAAAATAAAAATTAAAGAAGGAGGGTATGTAGGAGTGATTGAAAAAGAGTTAATAAATAATAAATATTCTAAAGCATCAAAAGTTCAAAATGTTCCAGTTATTCCTACTTTAGGTAGACATATAATAGTAGAGTTATCAGGGTGCTTAGAGGAAGCAATTAATGATTTATCAAAAGTTGAAGATTTAATGAATGAAGCTGCTAAAAAAGCTAACGCTACTATTATAAAGAGTGTTTTCCATAAGTTTTCTCCAGTAGGGGTTAGTGGAGTCGTTGTTATATCTGAATCCCATCTATCTATTCATACTTGGCCAGAGTTAGGGTACGCTGCTATAGACATCTATACTTGTGGATCCAGTACTAAACCATTTAAAGCTTGTTATTTTTTAGCCCAAAAATTTAAAGCTAAAAAAATTAAAGCTACTTATATAATAAGAGGAATAGAAAAGAAATCAAAGAATAAAAAATATAATTTTTACACCCATAAAATAAAGATGATGGAAGGGAATGTTAATACCTTAAAAATATTACCTACCCTTGTAAAAAAAATCCAAAATAATGGAAATAATCATAAAAATGGAAATAATCATAAAAAAGAAAATAATAATATGTTATTATTGGTAGGTGAAGAATAATGACATTATTTTTACCAATGGATGATTACCAAAAATTTAATGAGTCTTTACCCTTACAATGGTTATGGTATCATGAATATCATAGTCCTTATGAAATATATTCTCATGCTGTCAAAAATGTGTTAATAAGAACAAAAAGCAAATACCAGCAAATAGATGTGATAGATACTTTTAATAGTGGTAAATTATTGATATTAAATAGTGAGCCTCAATCAGCACAAGTAGATGAGTATATTTATCATGAAGCTTTAGTTCATCCAGCAATGATTGCTGCTAAAAAAATTGAAAATGTTCTAATAATTGGAGGTGGAGAAGGAGCCACTTTAAGAGAAGTAGTTAAATATAAAAGCGTTAAAAAAATAATTATGGTTGATATAGACGAAGATTTACACAAAGTAGCTAAAGAATATTTAAAAGAATGGCATCAAGATTCATTTAACGATAGTAGAGTTACTATTATATTTGATGATATTAAAAATTATATTAATAAAGCTATAGAAAATAATGAAAAATTTGATGTTATTATCTCAGATCTAAACGAGCCTACAGGCAGCACTCCCGCATTTAAAATATACACTCCAGATTTTATTGAAAAAATTTTGAAAATATCAAGTGAAAATTTAATTATGGTTTTACAAGCATCTGATTTAAAAGATATACTATTTTGGGAATATAGGCAAGATAAAGAATATCCTATTATTCTTGAACATTTTGAATTATTTTATAAATATTTTAAGGACGTGTTACTATATCATGCTTTTATACCTTCTTTCTTTAGTGACTGGGCTTTTATTATGGCATCTAAATCTACTATATCTTTTGATCTAAATAATATTGATAATATGATCAATCAAAGGGTTTCTGGTGAATTAAAATTTTATGATTCAGAAACTCATCAGTTATTATTTTCTTTACCTAAATTTGTTAGAAATGTTTTAAAAAAGTTTAGTAATAAAAGAGAAATAAAAATATAATCAAAATAAAAAATAAAAATAAATATAATTTAATTAAAGAAGGAGTGAAAATCATATGAAAAAAAACATTCATCCAACAGTTTACGAAACCACAGTTATATGTGGTTGTGGAAACACTTTTAAAACTATTTCTACTAAGAAAGAATTGAAAGTAGAAATTTGTTCTAATTGTCATCCGTTCTATTTAGGACAAACTACTACCACAGTAGAAGCTAAAGGTAGAATTGAAAAATTCCTATCTAAATTCGGGGATAAATACAAAGATAATATATTAAAACAACACTCTAAATCCAAGCAAAAAACTAAAAAATAATTAATAATGGATAATAATCAAAAACTTCAAGGAATTTTAAAAAAATATAAAATAGGATATATAATAATTGCATTTATAGTATCCACTTTTTTAGGAATTTTGTTATGTACTCTATTTCCTTTTAATATAATCATAATTATCTTTTTGCTAATTTTTATTCATGGATATTATCAACAAAAATTTAATATTAGTTTTAAAAAAGAATTAATTAATGATGTATTGATCAAAACAGTAAAAGATCATAATATAAATGAATCTGATATATATTACTTACCTTCTATAAATAAAAATAAAATTAAAGATGAAAATAATTCGGTATTTAAAGATTCTTTAGCTAAATTAGATTATATTATAGAACAAATATATAACCACATTTTTCAAAAATATATTAGTGATATAGTACCAACATTTTATCTGTATAAAGTACAAATAAATAAAATTAAAAATAATTACAACATAGAGGATATAATTAAACTTAACATAAATAAAGAAATACTAATAATAGATGTTAGCCTAGAGGTTATAATTGCTTATATTATAGAGTATAAGTATAGTTATAGAAAAAAATATGTTTTCGGGAATAAATATAAGTACTTTTCAGGATTACTAATATCATTTCCCTTAAGAAATATTTATATACCTAATCCTATATTAGTATTTTCTGTAAAGAATATTTTGAATGATCCTATTAATTTTATCAAAACTAATTACGTAATTGATAAAAAATATGAAAATTTATTTAATTCTGATTTATTTAGATATTCTAACTATTCTAGCATTTCATTTAAAATAAACGAAATTTATAATGAAAATGAATATAAAATTCTAGATGAAGATATATTGTGTTATACTTCAAATTTAAATGAAATCGATAAATATAAAACAATAATTGATAATTTAATTATGAAGTATTATAAAGAAAATAAATATTATTTTTCGTTTTTTGTTATATATGAAGATAAGTTGTATAATTTCCTTCATTATGAAGATTTAAATATAAAAAACAAGGATTTATTTCATGTTCCAAATTTTTTAAATATTAAAAAAGATAAAATAAAAGAATTAGAACAAAAATATCAACAAGAATTTAAAAAAATACTTAACATTATTTTTAATTGATAAAATTAAAATGAGTTAGAAAGGAATGAAAATTATGGATAAAGAATTAGAATATTTAGGAATTCATAGAAGTATAGAACCCAAAAACATTTTACCTCAAGCTGCTTATAAGGTTGATAATTCATTACCAATAAAAGATAGTGAAATATTATTTGAAGTAGATTCTTTAAATATAGATTCAGCATCCTTTTATCAACTTAAAAGTAGTTTAAATAATGATAAAGATTTAATAAAAAAAGAAATATTAAAAATAGTAAGAGAAAGAGGAAAAATGCATAACCCAATTACTAATTCAGGAGGTGTTTTTCTAGGTAGAATAAAAGAAATTGGAAAAAACTATAAAAATAAAGACTTAAAAGTAGGAAGCAAAGTAATTTCACTAACATCTTTAACTTATACTCCACTATACTTAGAAGATATAATTGATATTAATTTAGACACTAATAGTGTATATGTAAAAGGGTATGCAATATTGTTTCATAATAGCCCATTTTCTGTAATAGATGGTCTAAATATAGAGGAAGAAGTATTGATGATGGTATTAGATGTAGCAGGCGCTCCTGCTTATGCAGCTAAATATTCTACAGTAGGTAATACAGTTATAATCTTAGGTGGAGGAAAGTCCGGGGTTTTATCAGCTTATCAAGCTTACTTAAGAGTTAAACCTACAGGAAAAGTATTTATATTAACTAAAGAACAAGAAGAAGTAGAAACATTATCAAAATTAGGTATAGCAGATAAGGTCATAAAATGCGATGCTACAAATCCTATAAATACATTAAAAGAATATTTAAAATATAATAATGAATTAGCTGATTTGGTTATAAATTGTACAAATGTAGGTAATACTGAAGCTACTTCAATTCTTTTGGCTAAAGATCAAGGGAAAGTTATTTTCTTTTCAATGGCTACTTCATTTACTCAAGCAGCATTACAAGCAGAAGGTATAGCTAAAAATGTCGAATTAATAATAGGGAATGGGTATTATCCAGGACATGATAAAATTGCTATAGACTCCCTCTTAAAAAACCAAAAAATATACCAATTTTTTAAAAATAAAATAAAAAAATAAAAATCTTAAAATATAATAAATTATGAAAAAAATAAATAAAAATACCTATAAAATCCATCTGGTTAACATTTCTGTTTTAATTAATTTAAAAAAGATAGATGAATGTCAAGACTATATAACAAATATTTTTGATTTAGAATTAGATGAATCTGAAATAATATTCTTTGAATCAATCTTGGAAATACTTAATTTAATTAAAGAAATAAAAAATCAACATTATAAAGATTATAAAAATTTAGCAACTATTGAAGCTAAATTATCTAAAATTAATGAAAATATAGAAAAATTAAAAACATTTGATAAAATAATAGAAAAAGAATTTATTGAAGAATTAATAAATACTTTATTTTCTACAAGAGATTATAAGTTATCTAGATTTTTTATAAACTGGCAAACCTTAATATAGTTTAAAAACATAATTTAAATATAGTAAATTAATTAAAGAAATGGAAGATAAGGATGAATTTAGTGGAAAAAGCATTGAGGATAGCCGTATTATATCATAAAGATCAAAAAAGGAAAGTAGATAACTTACCTTATATAGTGCATCCTGTTATGGTTGCTTTAAAATTAGCTAAATATGGATTTGATGATGTGGTAATCGCTGCTGCTTTGGTACATGATATCCTAGAAGATACTGATTTTACTAAGGAAAATTTAGAAAAGGAATTAGGTCCTAAAGTATTAGAAATAGTTGAATCAATTAGCCATGATGATAATATAAAAGATTGGGTTGAAAGAAAAAAAAGATATATACAAAAAGTAAGAAATGCTTCTTTTGAAGCTAAAATAGTGTCTATTGCAGATAAAATACATAATTTAGAGAGTTTATTAATAGCTTATGAACAATTAGGGCCATCTGTTTGGGATAAATTTAACACCACTAAAGATAAAAAAATATGGGCAGAAAATGAATTATTAAAAATGTATAAACAAAGTTTAAATCATCCTTTAGTAATTGAATACCAAAATTTAGTCAATAAAATTAATCAATTGTTATAAACACTAGTTAATTAAAAATTATCTAAAGAGGTTTCAATAAAAAATGTATATAGAAAATGAATTAAAGTTTTTAAGAGATCCAAAAAATTCTAAAGTAATAGATTTAGTAAATATAGTAGAAGATCCAGATACATATATTCAAACTTTGGAATTACAAGATAGAACAAAAGATATAGCAATATTAGGGATAGGGTGGGATAGTAGTACCGCTGGAAAACCAGGAGCTAGATTTGCTCCTAAATATCTTATAGATAAGCTATTAACCTTATCATTATATACCCAAGATTTTGATAAAACAATAGATTTTTTAGGATTCCTTAAAATCATATTATCTAATAAAGAACTAACTTTTTATAATATAAAACACATTACTAATAAATTACTAAAAGTATATAGAACTAATATTTTTTTAGGTGGAGATCATAGTATAACTAATCCAATATTGGAAAGCTTTTTAAGTAAATATAATAATTTAAATTTGATAGTATTTGATAGTCATTTTGATTTAAGGGAAATAGAAGAGGGTTTAAGTGGAGGTACTTACCTTCTTGATACTATTAATTATTCAGTCCAAAATAATTTTAATCTAAATGTAGTTATCTTAGGGATTAAGGAAAGTGCTAATCCATATTATTTATTTAAAAACGCCCAAAAATATAATGTTAAATTTTTAAGAGCATTTGATTTACTTGATAATAGAGATTTAGCTATTGATTTTATTAATAAAAATATAGATAAGAACAATCCTACTTATGTAAGTTTAGATGTAGATAGCATAGATAGTACTTTTATTGATAGCGTTAATTCCACTTATGGAGTTAATCTAAAACCTTTTGATGTAATTCATATTATTGACTTTATAAAGAAAAATTATAAATTAGTAGGAATGGATATCGTAGAATTTAATCCATTAGTAGGTAATTTAGATAAATCTCTTAATAATTTAGTTGAAATTCTTTATTACTTTCTTCTTAATTAAATATTTAATTTAATTTCAATAGTTAAATGGATTCATTTATTTATTCTTTGCTAAATAATTACTCATTAATAACTAATATTATATTTGGGAATGATAAATGTATAGTTTGTAATAAATTTTGCTTTTATAGTATTTGTGAATCCTGTAAATCTAATATTACTACTAATTATATTTCTTACTTTAAAGTAGATCAAACAAATTTTTATCATTTTGACAAATTATATTTTAATGATGTATATTCTGTTAGTAATTATTCTAATTTACTTCCTTTAATAAGAGAATATAAATTTAATAACAAGATTTATTTATCTTTATTTTTAAGTTCTTTAGTTAGAAACTTAGTAAATAAATACTCCTTAGAATTTGATTTAATAGTAAATGTGCCCAATCATGATTTTTTTCAATATACTTTTTATTTATCACTAAATTTATCAAGAATATATAAAAAGCCTCTTTTTAATATAATATCGATTTCAGATAATTATCAAAAACAACATTTCATAGAAAATAAAACAGAGAGAATAAGAAATGTTAAAAATAAATACAAAATAAAGAATTTAAACAAAGCAAATAAAATTTTAAATAAACTTTGTTTAAAATTAAATAAGGATAAGCTAAATATTTTGTTAGTAGATGATATAATAAAGACTGGGGCAACAGTTAACGAAATCTCAAAGTTAATAAAAAATAATTTTAAATTAATAAATAATATAATTGTAGTATCATTAGCTAAAGCTTAAATTGATTTAAAAAGTATGTATTTACATAACTAAGGTATATAAATAATCAATAATAATTAATTTAGTTAATATCTTGTAATAAAGGTAAGTAAATACTTAAAAAAGAAATAGTTATTAAGAAACCTAAAAACAAAACACTAAATACAATAATAAAAACTAATATCTTGAAAAATCTAGCTTTAAGAGAGTTTGTAGCTTCAGAATGTAATTTATTACCTAATTTTATTAATTCATCATCTATATTACCTGTAGTAAAGCTATTTACCAAAAGTAAATGGTAGTCCTTAGGAAAAACAAGAAATATTTTATTAGCTATATTTAAATTAAATTCAGTAAAATTTTTAGTATGGTTTTTAAAATCTTTATAAATTAATTCTTTTAAAATAGAATTTTCTATAGTTAAAACAGATATGTGAAGTGCTAAAGGAATAGGTAGAGCACTCCTTATTAAATTCCCAATAATTATCATTAAATTAGATAAAATTAAATTCCTGTACGGCTTTCCTAAAATATAATACTCAAAAATATCTAAAAAAATATTTCTAAAAGATAACAAAATTGCAAGCAAAACAATTAAAATAAATAAAATAGAAATACTGGTAAAATTTAATAAACTATTTAGATTTTTAATAAATGTTGTAAAATTATTTTGAGTATTAATATCCTGTAAAACAATTAAAAAAACATTATTGAAAATGAATTTAAAAAGTAAAATCCCCAAGATTATTAAGAATAAAACAAATACAATGTAGATTTTATATATCTTAGTTTCTTGCTTAATTTTTTCAAAGTTTTCAAGAATATTTATTAAAGCTGATATTAATTCAACAATAGTTCCACTTTTTTCTCCTGCCTCCAATATATAAGATACATAATCAGGAACAATATTATTTTTTCTTAATGAAATACTTAGAGGTATTTTATTATTAATTACATCGTTTTCTATTTTTAAGCCGATATTCTTAAAAATAAATGAACTTTTTAGATTATTTACTATGTTACTTACAGGCAATCCCGCATTAAAAGAATCCTTTAAATATTCTAAAAAATTAATTAAAGTTTTACCCCTTAACATTTTAATTATTTATTCAAAAAAAATAAAAAAGATAAATATTGAAAACAGGCTGCACTAAAAAAAAAAGAAAATGAAAGCCACACACCACAAAATAATAGTTATTTTAGTTAGTTAAATTAGTAAAGTTACTTAAGTTATTTAATTTCCACCTTAGCACCAGCTTCTTCTAATTTCTTCTTAATTTGTTCAGCTTCTTCTTTAGTTACTCCTTCTTTTAAAGCTTTAGGAACACTTTCTACAAAGTCTTTTGCTTCTTTAAGTTGCATATTGGTTAATTCCCTTACAACTTTAAGAACATTTAATTTTTTATCAGCAGGTACTTCTTTAACAATAACATCAAAAGCAGTTTTTTCTTCTTTTTCCTCAGCAGCAGTTGCACCAGCTGCTCCTGGCATCATAGCAGGTGCAAAAGCTACAGGAGCACTTGCTTGTACCCCAAATTTGTCTTCTATTGCTTTTATTAAATCCACTAATTCTAATACTGTCATATTTGAAATAGCTTCTATTATTTGATCTTTAGTAACAGTACTCATTTTTTACCTCCTTTTTACTTAATTACTTATAACATTTAGAATTCTATATTATTATAATTTAACGCTTTTATATTATTTACCTTCTTTTTTTTCTTTAACAGCGTTTAATGCCCATACTAACTTATTTAAAACATTCTTCAAAACTACAGCGAAATTAGTTATAGGTGCTTTCATAGTTCCTAATAACTGAGCTAATAATACCTCTTTAGGTGGCAAATTAGCTAATTTCTTAACTTCTTCAGCTGAAATTAGCTTCCCATTAAGAATACCAAAAGCAATTTCTGGAACATCTTCTTTTATATTTTTTTCCTTTTTAAAGTATGAAATGATTTCATTAATTTTTTTAGCTAAACTAATAGGATCTTTTTTAGTGTAATTTATAATTAAAGCCCCTCTCATTTTTGGAGCAAGTTCTTTTAAATTGCTTTCCTCTAATGCTATTTTTAATATACTATTTCTAATTACTTTTATATCTCCACCTATTTCCTCTATATCTAAATTATACTTAACTAAATCTGTTGCTTTTAATGAAATATTTTCTTTTTGATACCTCGTAAAGATAATTATTGAAGAATTATTTATAATATCTTTAGCAGTTTCTAATAATTTAGCTTTATTGGGATTTACTTTAGGAGAGTAATCAGGTTTTTTGTATCTTGGTTTCTCTTTTAATAACATATCTAAAATTCCTCCTCCTAATTAATAAAACCTATATTATAATAATTCTAAATTATTTGATATTTTCCTTTTATATTTTCATAACAATTTCTCATTACAATAAAACACAAAACAATATAATATAAAATTTAACAAAAGGAATAATAGTTAGAGTTTTATCAACAGCACTAAAATCATTTCTTCATTCTCTTACAAATACTCATTCTCCTACAAAGCTGTTTGTAATTGCTTCAAACACTGCTGATAATTTTAGTATTTTTAGACCCACTAAAGTTGTGTTAGCCCCTTTGTAAGATTTCGTATTAAATAATATATCCCTTTTATTTTCTTTTATATGAAATATAAAATTAGCATATGAAATATAAATTAAAGTTTTGCTTTTTTATGAATTTAATAAAACTCTAAATCCTCTTTTTTTGAAGTATTTATTATCATATTTAGATGTTCTTAAAAATAATTTCTTTTAGTACTTCTAATTTAGTGGAGATTCTAGCATCTATTTTACCAAAATTAGTTTCTATGATACATCCCCCTTTTTCTATCCTACTATCTGGAGCTATATTTATATTTTCTACATCTTCTACTAAATTTTTGAATTTTTCTTTAGAAAGTCTTACATATTCTATTTCATTAGGATTAATCCAAATGGTTATATTTTTAGCTTGCTCTATTTTAGGAAGCAATTCTATTAGGTAATTAGATACCAATTCGGGTTCTTCTTCTATTTTTTTATTGATAACTTTTTCTGCTACTTTTATAGCCAATTCTACGATATCTTTTTCCATTTCTTTTACTAATGATTCTTTTAAGTTTAATATGTTTTTTATTTGATCTTGTAGTTCTTGTATTTTTTGTTGATATTCTTGTTCTAATTTGTTTTTAGCTTCATTATATCCTTGAGAATACCCTTGATTATAAGCTTGTTCTAATATTTGTTGAGCTTTATTTTGAGCCTCTTGAATAGCTTTATCAATTATCTCTTGAGCTTTAATATTAGCTTGATTTATTATCTCTGATTTTGTATTTTCTACTTCTTTTATTTTTTCTTCTAATTCTAATTGCTTTTGTTGTAACTGTTTATTGAGTTCTTGGTATTTATTTTTTTCTTCTTCTAATTCTAAGTTTAAAGCACTTGTACTTACTATTTGAATATCCTTATTTAACCCTTCTTCTTTTTGGACAATAGAAACCGGTTCATTTATACTACCTTTTTTTATTACTTTACTAAAAACAGGGGTTTCTAATTTAGTAACATTTAATTCTAAATCACTATATTTTAAACTATCAGATTTTATTACCTTTGAACCTATTATTTTTGATTCTTTTATGTTAGTATTTTCTAAATTTTTTGAATTTTCTATTTGATTTGTTTGATTATCTATATTTTTTACCTCTTCATTTATGTTTTTATTTTTCTTTATTAACCCCATCCTACTATTATTTTATAATTTTTTCAATATTAATCCTTTATCCTAAAGACATATTTTAAAGATATATTTAAAAATTTATTAATTAATTGGTATATCAACGTAATAATTTAAACTGTAATTTTTATTTCTAAAGGTAAAGTTTGTATTTAAATTAACTCTTATCATATTTCCTACTTTGGAAAATGATAAATTAGCATCATTGACTTCTTTTATAGCCGGTAAAATTATTTCCTTATTTTCTATTTCCTCAGAGGATTCATAAGTATCATTTCTATTTATATCCCAAAAAGTTTTTCTATTAAGTTTAAATAAAACACTTTTATTTTGCAAATTTTTTGACACTGTTATATCTACCATGTAAATATCAAAAGCTAAAGGATTTTCTGAAATATGAGTAGTTAAAAACTTAATATTATTATTACTTAGGTTTAAAATAGTATATATTTCTTGGTTAGGATTAGAATTCTTAGATATTTCATTAACTATTCTTACTAATGCTAATTTACAATCATTGGAAATAGTATATTTTATAGAAATTACTTTAAGGAATTTATTTATTTGAATTGTAGCTAATGTAATTAAAAGTATAACAATTAATGCTAAAACTGAAGATACTATTAATTCTACTAATGTAAATCCTTTTATTTTTTTTTTGTTATTTAACATTTAATTTAATTTTTTATTAAATTATTTTAAGCTTTTTGAACCGTTTGATTTAAGATAAAATTCTTAATAAAATCCAAGACTTCATAGGGATTAGTTTGAGCATTAACTTTTCTATATATTTTAATAATTTTCCCAAGAGGATTTAGGATTATTGTATCTCTGGAAAACATTAGTTTACCTTCTACTTGAAAAATAGTAGCTAATTTCCTATCTTTATCAGAAACTAAATGGATATTTAAATTATATTTCTTAGCAAACTTTTGATGAGAATCTAAAGAATCTCTACTAACTCCAACTATTTGTACATTTAATTTTTCAAATTCTTCCTTAAGGTTAGTAAAATTTATTCCTTGTTTAGTACAACCTGGAGTATCATCCTTAGGATAAAAATATAAAACCGTATATTTTTTACCATCCCCTATCGTAATTTTTTCTCCATTATGATCTATTAGCTCCATTTTAGGAATTATATCTCCTTCCTTTATCATTTTTTATTCACCTCCCACATTTAATTAGCCTCTAATTTAATAATGTACTCTTTTTTATATGTTAAATCTTTAAAATAGGGATTATTATATCTTAAAATTAATTTAATATTTTTTAGCAAGATATTTTTAGGAATTTTTATTGAAAGAGAATTAGGAGAAGTAAAATAAATAAAAAGATTTTTATTATTATCTGTCCTTGCTTGTATTTGTACAAATTCACTTAAATTGTAATAAAATAATATATAAAAAATATTATAATCTTTAAACTCAAACAATTTAGTTCTAAATATTTCAGGAAATTGATAAACATAATCCTTAAAAGGCTTAATATTAACTTCATAAACAATATTATCTACTATTTTAAAATAATAATAACTGTTATTATTTACATTCTCAATTAAGTTTTGATATAGTTCATTTGTTATATAAAATCTTTCATTTGTTGATAAGAATATAAAAGGTTTTGATACTATAGTAGGTTTAGAAATATACCTTATAATACCTTCCCTAAATTTAATATCATCAGATTTTACTACATCTAAAAACACATATAAAATTAAAAATAAATTAAATAAAATAAATAAAATTTTTATATTATTATTCCTGATTTGTCTTATATACCTGCTCATTTATATTCAGTAACTCATTAAAATTTAATAATAATATACTTATTCCTGAAACAATTAAATCTAATTGATTAATAGTTTCTATTAACTTTTGTTTTTGGATTTTTAATAAGCTATGTTTATAATTGTATCCAACTTTTGAATAGCTTAAATTTAATATGTCATAAATGTTATTAATTATTGTTAATATATTGTTAATTATAGTATAAAACAGATTAATGTTTTCAAAGTAAAGCTCATCTATGTTATTTTTATATACAAAAATACCTTTATAATAAAGATTTAAATAATTTACAATAGGATTTAAAAGTTCATTATAATCCGATATTAATTTTTCAATATTAAAATTTATTTGTTTTATATTTGATATTTCTATGTTATCTAAATGAACAAGATCATATAAACTATTTTTAAGATTTTCTATAGAATTTATAAATTGCTCCATGTTAAATTAAGTTTTATTTTAATTGTTTTTAACTAGTTACCAAATAATTTGATTTATAAAGTGTAGCATAATAATTTAAATTATAAAAATTATAGATTCTAAGGAGTTCATTGTATTTAGAATTTCTTTCACTTCTTGCAGGTGCTCCTGTTTTTATAAAATACGAATTATTTGTCGCTAAATGAGATATTGTATTGTCTTCAGTTTCTCCTGATCTATGTGATATTATAGTTTTATATCCATTTTTATTTGCCAAATGAATAGCTTTTATAGTTTCACTTAAAGTACCTATTTGATTCAATTTAATTAAAACAGCATTAGCTACATTATTATTTATCCCTTTTTCTATCCTCTCTATATTGGTTACAAAAATATCATCCCCTACTATTAGTATTTTATTTTTATATTTATTAGTAAATTCTTTCCAAGCTTCCCAATCATTTTCATCAAAAGGATCCTCTATTGAAAATATTGGATAACTTGAAATTAATTTTTCATAAACATTAATTAATTCCTTATAAGTTATAGGGTTTTTCAAATAAATGTATTTATTATCTTTAAAAAATGAACTTGCTGCTACATCTATAGAAATATAAAAATCTTTACCCACTTTATAACCACTTTTTTCTATAGCAGCTATTATAAATTCACAGGCTTTAAATGGAGAATCTATTTTAGGAGCAAACCCCCCTTCATCACCCACACTAACACTTAAATTATTTTCCTTTAATATTTTTTTTAAACTATTATATACTTCACTACTTGCTTTTATAGCATTAGAAAAATCCTCAAATCCTAATGGAACTATCATAAATTCTTGAAAATCTAAATCATTATCTGCATGAACCCCACCATTTATTATATTCATCATAGGAATAGGTAAATAATATTCATAATTCTTAGTCCAAAAAGATAAGTATTTAAAAAATGGCATATCATAAGATTTAGCAACAGCTTTTGCTATAGCTACCGATACCCCTAAAATAGCGTTTGCTCCCAAATTTGATTTATTCTTAGTACCATCTAATTCTATTAACTTCCTATCTACCTCAAATATATCATCTACATGAGTGTTATAAAGATGATCCAAAATAAAGGAAACATTTTTAATAGCTTTATTAACACCTTTACCATGAAAATCTTTTTCGTTATCTCTAAGCTCTAAAGCTTCAAATTCACCTGTAGATGCTCCTGATGGTACTATAAAACTATCTACAAATATATCCCCTTTCCTTTGAACATATGCAAAAACTTCTACAGTAGGATTTGATCTACTATCTAATACCCATATAGCTTTTAAATCCTTTAAGATTGGCCTAAACACTAGCCTTACCCCCTTTTTATCTATTATAACTTTAAAATATTATATTTAACTATACAATTCAATAATATCTTTGGGTATGTATTTTTTTAACTTAATTAAAGCTTTATTTAGAATTTGTCTAATTCTTTCTTTTGATAATCTTTTACCATAAACAGTAAAATATAAATCAGTTAGTTCATTTAAATTAAGGGGTCTTTTATCAAGTATTCCAAATGATGAAATAACTAGTAATTTTTCCTCATCTTCTAAGTAAGTATTAATATACTCTAAAATTTTAGATTTTAGAAATGATTTATTAAATAAATTCTCTGGCCCTTCTTCTATTTTACTTTCAATATAATCTTCAAATGTTCTACTTCCCTCATCATATTTAAAATCCTGTAAAGATATTTCTATTTTATAATTACTTAATTTTAATATCTTAGAATATTTACTAACTAATTCTTTTATTTTTAGTCTATATCTTTTTTTGAAAATTTGGTCATTAGGAGTAATATTTTCTTCTTGTAGTAACTCCTTAGTAATAGAATCTTTAAATAAGTATTCTATTACTTCTTCTAATGATACTTTTCTGCTATATTTATTTTCTAAAAATGTTTTAGTCTTTATTATTTTTTGATATTCTGTATATATAGATAATGGAACTTTTAAAGGATTATCTTGATTATAATTGGTTTTAAATAGTGAATGATAAATCCAGTAAGTAGCATATGTAGAGAATCTAACATTATAATTGAGATCAAATCTTTCTATTGCTTCTAATGCTGCTGCTATACCCTCAGAAATATATTCTGAATATTCTAAATTCTTACCTATTAAACTTTTATATATCTTTATTATAAAAGGAAAAATAATAGAGATTAGTAAAATTTTAGCTTGATAATTTCCTTTTTTGGCATCTTTTATTATTTCCCTTTCTAAATCTAAGGGTATATTTTTAAACCTTTGATAATTATCTATTAACCAATTATAATTATTAAAAGATCCTACCTTGAGCTTTTTGTATATCTCCTCTTTATTTGTTGCTATATTAGCAAAAGTAGAATCTTCGTTAAAAATATCTTGCTCTTCAGCTATATTTTTTAATAAATTTACTAATGAATCTTTTTTTGATTTTTTCAAAAATTCAGAATTATTTAAACTTTTTGTATTTTTATTAATATTAACTTTATTATTTTGATCACTCTTTTTAGGCATCTTCATATTTATATTTATATTTTTTAAACTAAAAACCTTTTATCAATTTAATTTATCTATTAAATCATTAATGTTTTTCACTAATAAATTTATTTCATTTAAAGAGAACTCTTTTTGTTTTCCTGTTTTTAGATTTTTAACCTGGAATATATTTTTTTCTATTTCTTGCTCTCCTATAAATATAACATAATCTAAATTCATGTTATTAGCTAATTTCAAAGCAGATTTCAAGCTATTTTCTATACTAAAATAAAATGAATAATTATTATTATAATTATCTTTTAATAAATTTACATTAATATTTATATTTTCAATTGTGTTTAATAAGTATTTAAAAATATCTAAATCCTTCTTATCAGATATTAAAGCAAATAAAATTTTAATTACATTAAATGATTCCTGAGGATTATAATTATTGATGATAAGAGTTAATCTTTCTAAGCCACCTGCAAATCCACAACCCGCTATATTATAATTATTATCAATAAAATTAGCTAAGTAATCGTATCTTCCACCCCCCGCTAAATCTATTGTATTATTATCCAATATCGTTTTTACCTCAAAAACTGTCCTATTATAATAATCTAAACCTCTTACTAAGTAATTATCTATTACAAAATTTATATTGTTCATTTTTAATAAATTTAACAAATTTTCAAAATGATTTTTACATTCTAAACATAAATAATCAATTGATTTTGAAGCATTCAATGAAATATTCTTACAAACTGAATTCTTACAATCTAAAATCCTTAACACATTTAAATTTAATCTTTTTTGGCAATCTTGACATAGATCTTTTTCATAATTAACAAAATATTCATATAATTTTTGTTTATAATTTGGTCTACAATTATTACAACCTATTGAATTAATGTGTATTTTAAATTCTGTATTTTTTATATTAAAATTATTAAAAATATGGCTATATAAATTTTGGGTTAAAAATATTATTTCAAAATCAGCTAAAAAGGAAGGATTACCTAGGTATTCTATTCCAAATTGCGTGGCTTGCCTAAATCTACCTAATTGTGGCTTTTCGTATCTAAATATCGGTCCCATGTAATAAAACTTTAAATGATTATTATTATATAATCTATTTTGAATAACAGCTCTAACAACTGAAGCAGTTAGCTCAGGTCTTAAAACTAAGTCCCTTCCTTTTTTATCTTTGAACTCATACATTTCTTTTAAAACAATATCACTTGTATCCCCTACACTTCTCTTAAAAAGCTCCAATTTCTCAAATATGGGGGTCTCTATTAAATTGTATCCAAAAATTTTTAAATATTCTGAAATTAGTTTTATTATTTTTTCTCTTAATATACTTTCAGGTGGAATAAAATCATTAGTACCCCTTGGTCTTTCTATCATTTTTACTCCTTTAATCAAAATTTAATAAAGTTCCTTCTAAACCCCATAAGTAACTCTTTGTTATTCTTACCTTAACAAATTTACCTATTAAATCTTTTTCAATTTTATCAAATACTACTATTTTATTGGTTTCTGTTCTACCTTCTAGCTTATTAGGGTTCTTATCACTTTCTCCTTCTACCAAAATTTCTAACTCTTTTCCTACATATTCTCTATTCTTCTCAATAGTTATTTCATTTTGAACAGATATTAATTCATATAATCTTTTTAATCTTTCTTTTAGAGGTAATTGTGGATAAGTAGCTGCTTTAGTTCCTTCCCTTTCACTATAAGCAAACATAAAAGCTTGATCAAATCTTACTTGTTTTACTATATTTAAAGTATCTTGGAATTGTTCATCAGTTTCATAAGGAAAACCCACTATAATATCGGTAGATAAAGCAATATTTGGACATAATTCCCTAAATTTATAAACTACTTCCAAAAATTTTTCTACAGTATATCTTCTTGCCATTCTTCTTAATATTTCATTGTTTCCACTTTGTAAAGGCAGATGTACATGTTTAGTTATTTTATCAATTGTACATATAGTTTTTATTTGTTTATCATTGAAATTAGTAGGATAAGGGGAAGTAAATCTTATCCATTTTATTCCATCTATTAATGATACATCATAAAGTAAATCTGCAAAATCATAAGAATTTTTAAGATCTATTCCGTAAGCATTAACTGTTTGCCCCAATAGTATTATTTCTTTATACCCCTTTTGAGCTAAATCTTGAATTTCTTTAATTATTTGTTCTTTAGGTCTGGATTGCATTTTACCTCGTGTAAATGGTACTATACAAAAAGTACAATAATAATCACAGCCAAACATTATGGGAACATAAGCAGAGAATTTAGATAGCCTTCTTGGAGGAATATCAGGTTCTGTTCTTCCCGTAAAATCTACATCCACTATTTTTTTATTTTTATTGTATTTTAGTTCTTGTAAAATTGTGGGTAACTGTGATATTCTATGAGTACCTAAAACTATATCTACGTGATCTATATTAGAAATTTTAAGGTAGTCTTTTTGTGCTAAACATCCTGTTACTATTACTATCATGTCTTTTTTCTCATTTTTAATTTTCTTTAGAGCACCTAATCTACCATAGAACTTATCTTCAGCATTCTTTCTTACCGCACAAGTATTAAATATAACTATATCTGCATCAATTTCATTATCTACTGGATTAGCTCCAAATTTTTCTAATATCCCTGCTATTAATTCGCTATCATACTCATTAGCTTGACACCCATACGTCTTTATAAAATACTTATAACCATTTAACATATAATCACCCTTTATTTAATTATTCTATAACTTCTTATAATTAACCTTTGTATCATTTTAATTTTTTAATAAAATAGTAAGTAAAAGGATGTATTATTATTTTGTTTAATTTTATAAAAAAGGGGGCAAAATTATGAATTTAAAGGAAGAAATAGAAATAAATGCTAATCAAGATACAGTATTTAAAGTTATGCTTGATTTGGAAAAATTCCCTGAATTTATGGAAGATGTAAAAAAAATAACTATTTTACAAGATGAAGGAAATAAAAGAATTAGTGAATGGGAAGCTGAAATAGATGGACTCCTTTTTAAATGGCAAGAAGAAGACATATATCACCCCCAAGAATATAAATTAACCTATAAATTAATCAAAGGAGATTTAGATAAATTCGAAGGATATTGGGAAATAATTAAGCTAAATGATAATAAATCAAAATTAGTAATATTCTTAAGCTTTGATTTAAATATCCCTACTTTAAAGAGTTTAATAATGC
>Ga0079995_1080571_pt1 | contig 26577 bp, 23 predicted proteins | sample FaiFalFF_MnMetaG_2_FD_69198 | JGI IMG/M metagenome (GOLD analysis project Ga0079995, IMG submission 69198) | Freshwater microbial communities from Yellowstone National Park, Wyoming, USA - Fairy Falls C (FF_Mn_C) (SPADES assembly) (version 4) | ecosystem: Environmental > Aquatic > Freshwater >...
GATTTGTAAGATGGTTCATATATTTGCGATATATCGCATTTTTTACCACAACAGTTATTCTAATTGTCAGCTACTTTGTTTTTCAGATTTTATCAGAGAAACAATTTTTGTATCTTTTGGTGATTTCAGCAGGGGTTGGAATATCAAATTTCATTTTTTCAAAAGTTGCAGGTAGAATAAGCCACTCAAAATAAGATCCTTTACACCAGAGCAACTCATCAACTCAATCTCACAAGCTATAAGAAAAATAAAAATGAGAGAAAAAGAAGAAGTTAGATTAATTAATAACTCAAAATCTAAAGATTTCGGAGAAATAATATTTGCAAGCGAGAAAATGAAAAAAATAATTGAAACAGTACAAAAAATAGCACCAGTAGATTGTGAGGTTCTAATAACAGGAGAAAGCGGAGTTGGAAAAGAACTTATAGCAAGAACAATTCATAAACTTTCCCCAAGGGCAGGAAAAGAATTTGTTGCTGTGAACTCAGCAGCAATACCGGAAAATCTTATAGAAGCAGAACTTTTTGGATACGAAAAAGGAGCGTTCACTGGAGCAAATCAGACGAAAAAAGGTCTAATAGAATGTGCAGACGGAGGAACTTTATTTTTAGATGAAATATGCGATATGCCCCCGCAATCGCAAGCTAAGCTTTTGAGGTTCCTGCAAGAAAAAACAATAAGAAGACTTGGAAGCACAAAAGAAATAAAATTAGATGTCAGAGTAATCGCCGCTACAAACAAAGATATAGAAAATGAAGTGAAAGAAGGAAAATTCAGAGAAGACCTATTCTGGCGCATAAACCAAGTCCACATACACATACCTCCACTGAGAGAAAGAAAAGAAGATATTCCGGCTCTTGCAAACTATTTTCTGAAAAGGTATTCAGCAGAACTCGGAAAAGAAATAGAAGGTTTTGACAAAGAAGCGATGAAAATCTTTGAAAAGTATTCCTGGCCGGGAAATGTCAGAGAACTGCAAAATGTAATCAAAAAAATTGTGATATTTTCCCAAAACCGCATAATAACTAAAAAGGATATTCCAGAAAATATAATAGAGAATTCAAATTACCCCTATATCGTAGAAGATAAAAGAGAGGAAATACTGAAAATAGACGAAATAAAGAGGAATTACTTGGAGGAAGTTATAGAAAAGTTTGATGGAGATGTAAAGGAAGCCCAGAAATTTTTAGGAATATCAAAATCAACTTTCTACCGATTACTCAAAAAATACAACATAACCCCAGAGAAAATCAAAAAATCAAACCAGATGAAATAATCAAGAAATCAAAAATCAAAATTGCTAAATTATTAGTAAAGGAGGTCAAAAACTATGAGACTATGGAAACTTTTATCTGTGTTTTTTACTTTAACTTTTTTAACACTTTGTTCAGACGGAAAAATAGATAACGGCAGCTCTCAAAATAAAAATGATAAAATAAAACCTCCGGAATTACCAGCAGATATAAAAAACTTCCTCCAGGGCCCTCCGGCATTAGCAAAAGCTAAAAATTGTGAAAATGTGCTGGCTTATCTTTCAACTCTAATCGGTGCTCAAATAGAAAGAATGAAAAATATAGATGTAAATAAAATAAAAAGAGGAGAAATAATAGTGGGAGAATATGCGCAAAGCGACGCTGTCGCCTTGGGTATGAATTTGGATAGGAATTATTTCCTTGAAACTCAACCATCAGAACCTGAATTTTCCGAAACTAATGTCCTTGAAAGAGGAATAGACGAAGCCGATATTGTAAAAACAGATGGAAAATACATCTACCTTGTTGATCAAGGATTAATAAGAGTCGTTTCGGCGTACCCACCAGATCAAATTACAACAGTAGCACAAATCTCTACACAAGGAGCAGAAATTCTAACACTGGAGAGAAAAATATATTCATTTTCAGGGAGAGCAGATTGGTACTGGTGGTGGGATCCATGGTTTATATGGTATGGAGATGGTGGATATAACTTGACATCTAAAATAGAACAAATCAATTTAGACGGGAATAAACTTTCTCCCGAACTCGTTTTAGATGTTGAAGGTGTTTATGATAGCGCAAGACTTTACAAAGGAGACATCTTTGTTGTTGGAACATCGTATCTTAAAGTAAGTAATTACGCAAACTATGCAAATAGCTATGGCATCAAAAAGTTCGTTCTTGGAGAAGGCACTGATATTTCAGTGTTTTTGCCAAAGGTAAAGTTTATTAAATTTATTGGTGATGGTACCGCTGTTTTAGAAGAAAAACCAATTGCAGACTGCGAAAACATATATATTTCATCTGTAACTCGTGGAATAGGTGTGATATGGGTTTTTGTAAAAAACGGAGATGAAATAAAAAGATATGCAGTTTTGGGAGTATCAGGACTTATCACAAAACCCTATGTTTATATGTCGCAAGAAGCTTTATATATACTCTTTTCAGATGCTGAATGGAAAACAACAGAAGAAGGTATTTGGATACAAGAGCCAAAAACAGTAATTTACAAGCTCAAAATTGAAAACGGAGAACTCGTTTTTCAAGCTGGAACAGAAGTTGAAGGAATGATACCTGACAGATGGACAGGGAAGAATTCTTTGTTTTCTATAAATGAATATAATGGGTTTCTAAGAGTTGCTCTCACAACAAGAGTATGGAGAGCAAAAAATCCAGACAATATGATTTTCATTTTTGACCAAAACCTCAAAAAAGTGGGAGAATTGAGGGGACTTAAACCCGAAGAAGATATATATGCTGTAAGATTTGCAGGTGAAAGAGGATATGTTGTGACTTTCAGAATGATAGACCCTCTTTTTGTTTTAGACCTTTCTGATCCTCAAAATCCCAAAATCGCCGGAAAACTTGAAATTCCAGGATTTTCAACTTATATACACCCCATTGGAAATAATAAACTATTTGCTGTAGGAAGAGAAAACGGAAAACTTCAAGTTTCCCTATTTGATGTTTCAGATCCACAATCTCCAAAACCTATAACAAGAATATACCTTTCAGAAAATTGGTCGTCTCGCTCAGAAGGAGAGTGGAATTATAAAGCTATAACTTTCTTCAAAGATTTTGTAGCTCTACCATTTACAAAATACACATATTACTATTCGTCATGCTACTATTCAGATCAGGAAGCAGGATTTATAATTTTGGGCATATCAGATAATAGCATAAATTTGAAAGGAAAAGCAATTCCAGAAGAACTTTGCAAAGAGGATACAAGAAATCCCTATAGGGGATGTGAATATACGGCAACATATTGTTCAAATCCTTTACGAGCGGTCTTTATTGATAGATTCATCTATGGTGTGATGTCAGGAGGAATAAAAGTTTGGGACTACGATTTAGGTGGCATAAGTTTCATAAAGTTCTGAAATATATCTAAAAAGTTTGAAGTCAAAAACTTTTGAAATCAGAATCAGAAATCAGAAAATTAGTGAAAACTTCAAAGATGAGTTAAATATTTAAAGGTTCTGGATTTTGTGCGGAATGAGGATGGTATTCGTCTGGATAAATTTTGAGGCGTTTTAGCATTCTGCATCTTTGGAAATTTTTTGGCAGCATCCCTTTTACTGCCAAATAAATCAATCTTTCAGGAAACTTTTTATGTAATTCCTCAGCCGTTATCTCCTTCAACCCACCGGGATAAGGAGAGTGAAATCTATAAATTTTATTTTTCCATTTTTTACCTGTAAGAACAACATGTCTTGCGTTTATAACAATAACAAAATCTCCCATGTTTTGGTTTGGAGTATATGTTGGTTTGTGTTTTCCTTGTAAAATTGTAGCTATTTTTGACGCAAGACGCCCCAAAACTTTGCCCTTCGCATCAACAATATACCACTTTCTTTGAGATAGAGCTTCTTTTTTGCTCAAAAATTTTGTACTACCTGCAAACATAACTTTCAATTTTTAAAAACAAAAGTTTTTATTAGTTTTTTTCAGAATTCTTTTTATATAATAATCCAAATTTTTCGCTTCTGAGTTCCCTTAACCTTTCTTTTTGAGTACAACTACAAACTCGTATTTCATAGTGTCTGATTTTCTCCCAGGTATATTTGAGGGAGAATTTTTATCTGGCATTCTTTTATTTGAAATTTCACGAACAAAGGTTTTCATATGATTGAACCCAAAGGATATGAAAAAATCGGCACAAATTTTGTCAGTCGGTAGCTCAATTCCCTTCACTTCCCTATTTCCAACCACAAAAACAACAAAACCTCTTTCCTTGACTTTCCTTGAAATCTCTTTTATAGCCAAAAAAAGGTCATAGTAGAAAGATATAACTTCTCTTGCTCTTTTTTCATCCTCCCTTTCTATCTGCAACACGCAATCATAAAGAACATCAGAAGGAAGATTTTCTTTATCAGCGAGTTTCCCTATCTTTGCTCCAAGCAAGTTCTTCTCAAACTTATCATCTATTCCGAGCCACTTCAAAGAAAGTTTAGAAAATTGCTCATATGCCACGGTTGTCTTTGAATCTCCATAAGGCGGAGATGTTATAACGAAATCAACACTTTCATCTTCAAGAGGAATGCCATCAAGTATATTCCTTTGTTCAAGGATAATTTTTGAGCTTGATTTTAAATTTGAAATTTCAAGTATGCTTTGTATATTTCGTTTAGATATACTTCTGAAAACTTCTTTTACATTACGGCTATTTTCTCCTTTTTTCCTTTTCAGAAGTTTGAACTCGTTCGGATCTGCATTTGAAACCTTTCTTACAGTTTCAGAAAACGCAACCTTGAAAAAGTCTTGAACTTTCTCTTTTTCAATCCTGAAAATCGCCTCCCTTAAACGAGCTAACCCTTCTATCACATCATCGTCAAACCAATATCTTATATTATGAAAATCAGGAACATAAAAATTTTTCACTTTTGTTTTGAGAATTTTTTCCAAGTTCTTTTCAAGTTCTTCCATGTTTTGCGGAGTAGTTCTGACTTTTGCTATAAGTACAGCAAGGGGATTTATATCATATCCAACAAAATTTCTTGAAAGTTTTAAGCATTCCCCAGCTGAAACTCCCGAACCACAAAATGGATCAAAAACCAAATCTCCCTCTTTTGAAAATTCTTTCAAAAATTTTCTTACAAGTATGAAATGAAACATAGCAGGATAGGGATGGATTGAATATATACCGCGACTTGCAGGAATTCCTTTGAAGTCCAGAGATTCATCTCTCTGGCGATTAAAATTCAAATCTGTTTTCGTTCTCTCTCCATAAAATAAATTCAGCTGTTCCATACTTTTATAAAATTTAAAAGTTTCACGATGACTTTCTCAAATGTCTTTCCACCTCTTGCTTTCCTCATATTTCCTAAATCTTTTTCAAGCTGTTGAACCCAAAAAGAGAATTCATAAAAAATCTCTGCTAACTTACTAATAAATTCTCCCTCTTTCATCTTAGTCAAATCCTCTAATTTCTTTCTGATTTTTGATTGATTTGATCTTACATAGAGTTCTGCAAGCTTTTTTATAGCTTCCTGCTCATATTTCCTGAATTCTTTTGTCGCTTCTTCGTCAAATTTCAAAATTGCTTTTCCAAAATTTTTACGTACAAAATCTTTTGTGAATTTGAGTTTTTTCCAAGTCAAATCTATAATCTCATCAACAGAAGGTATTTCTCTTTTGACTTGACCAATAATGCTTTTCATCCGAGTAAATTTCTTTTTACCTCTTTAAGAAACTGATATAAATTAAAGTTAGTTGAGATAAATTCTTTGTTTTCTTTACTTATCTTCTTCAAATTACTGATACCATTTTGAATTTTAATTTTCTGAATCTCACCTTTTATTCCTCGGAACGGTGGTTTCCTACTTTTCTGTTCTTCAATTATGGGATTAATATTAACTATCTCTATGCCTATAACATCAGGAGCATGAAATGATTTCTCCATTTCTTCAAACAACTTGATATATTTTTCTATATCCTTATCCTCAATCTGTTCCCAGGTCTTTATTTTTCCATTCCTTTCAAAGTAAGGTATTTTATCCCTGAATACAACAAAATGAGCAAATTTTATTCCTTTTGACCTCAAATTAGCGCACTCCCCCAAGAGGTTTTCAAAATAGTTATTGGCATTTTGTCTAAAATTAGATGTTATAAATTTTACAGAAATTGACATCAATATCTCTGGGATATAAAAGACTTTTTTAGGTCCAATTCTTACTTCTTTAACTTCCTTACCTTTTTCAACAATAGCAATATCTATAATTTTTGTGTAGTATTTTCCCTCTGTTTGAACTTCCTTTCCATTCAAAAAATAAACTTCGTATTTATCACCAATGAGCGATTTGATAGCTTCACCTAAAAATTTATGTAAAGGTTTAATTTTTTCTTCGCTTCTATCTCCATAAAGTAGGTAATTTTTATAGCTATCTTTTATAGATTCATAGAAGTCTTGATAAAGTTTTTTCTTGTTCATAATAAACCTCCCACAGGAATTCATTTATAATTTTTTGATTATTTTCTTTTTTCAAGAACTCAATTTGCTCATTTGAAAGTTTTGGGATGCCAAAATTTTGTATGAAAGTTTTTGAGTAAGACTTCCATCCTCCTTGATAGCTTTTTGATGTCAGTTCTATATAAATTCTCATTATGTCGGAATTCAAAATTTTTTTGAGCAGATATAAATCTGTAAAAGGTTTCAATTTCGGAAAGATACCATATCCACTGTAAAATGTAGAATCTTCTTTTTCGCAAATAACAAAAGTAGGCTGTAAAGCCATGGGTGGAGTTAATAATTTTCTCCCAAAAGTTGTATTTATACCTTGGGTTCTTCCAAAAGCATACCAACTTTCATATTCTTTCTTCCCTCTATCTCTTTTTAGCAAAATTTCTTTGCAGAACAATAAGTACTCGTAGGTTTTTGGAAATTTCTCTTTCAGCTCTTTTTCATCAATTAAGGTATATTTCCAACCTATTAGTTTGTAAGGGAATATAATTCTTCTTTTGTTATTTAAAACATCTTCTTCTGATTTTACTACGCTCGCCTTTATTATTTCTTTGGTTATGTCCTTTTCAATTAAAAACTCTTTCCCTTGAAAAATCTTGACGAAATAATTTCCTTTTTCCTTCGGTTTCTCTATTATATACACTTTATCAGCTAATGTGGCAAGCCCAACCCTTATATCTGCAATATCTTTTAGTCTAAAAGGACACTTCTCAATCAAACCGATTATCTCTTTTTCTTTTGAGTTCAGAAGTACCCACCTTTCAGCGTTAAGTTCATTATAATAAATCCTCTCTCCTTCAATATTATTGAGATTTTCTATTTCACTTTCAGATTTAGCCTTCTTAAAAATAAAATAATTCTTTGGCTTCTTTGATATTATCGTTATAGCTGTATATGTAGTGATTTTATTCTTCCTGAAAACTTGAAAGTAGTCAAAATCTATAATTTCCTCTATATACTTTGAAGTTTGCAAAAACTTTCTTAATCCTTTTGCCGAATGACTTGTAAAATAGCTATTGGGTGTTATATATCCCATTCTTCCTCCTTCCTTTAATAATTCTACTCCCAGCTCAAAAAACGGAATAAAAATATCTGTATCACCTTGAACAAATCTCCAGTATTTTCTTATCAAGTTCCTCGTATTTTCATCTAAGTTTTGAATTCTTACATAAGGTGGATTCCCAACAACAGCAGAAAACTTTTGGTCATTTAATATACCTTTTAAAAACTTCCTATCTAAACTATTTCCATTATAAATGTTGAACTTTTGAGGAATTTTACCCTCTTCTTCAAAAACAACTAATGAAAGCACAATTTTTGTTCTTTTGACTGCTCTTGGATCAATATCTATACCAAACAGGTTTTTTTCAACTAATTCCTTATAACTCTTTCCTGTCTTTTGTTTCAATTTAAATAAAGCAGAAACCAAAAATATACCGCTACCGCACGCCGGATCTATTACATTTATATCTTCATCCTGATTTTCCAAAATAATACGGTTTGTAATATAATCAACGACAAAGAGAGGAGTATAAAAAGCTCCGTTCAACTTTTTGAATTTTTCATCAATTGTGGTTTCAAATGTATTTATCAAATCCCATAAACTCAAAGGAGACAGGGAAAAATTAAGCAAATCAAAAGGATTTTTAAACTCAGATTGCGAGTAAAATTTACTCAAAAAGTAATCAAAGTCCAAATTTTTCGAGACAAGATAACTTCTCAGAAGCCTTATTTCAAAACGATCTAAATCAATTCCACCACAAACTTTCATTTTTAGATATATATTAAGCCTTTATTTTAGTTCTTATTAAAACTAAATTCTATTCTGACAATAGAAATGTGTCAATTCGTTTTAACCTTCCTTTGAGTTTTCTTTGCAGAGTTTTACAAAATTCTTATAGCTCTCTTTTCATAATTTCTGAACTCTGTTGTGGATTCATCAAATTTTAAAATTGCTTTTCCAAAATTTTTGAATATTTTTGAATTTGAGTTTTACTTCTGTGAATTTAAGTTTTATCTTATTCCGTATTTTTCAACAACCTCTTTTACTTTTAGACCAATTTCTGATGGGCTTTCTGCAATATGAACTCCAGCTGATTTCAAAGCTTCAACCTTATCTTGCCACCTTCCAGATGTTCCCATTATTATTGCTCCCGCATGCCCCATCCTTTTTCCAGAAGGTGCAGTTCTACCGGCTATAAAAGCTACAACAGGTTTTGTCATCTTGTTTTTTATAAACTCAGCGGCTTGCTCCTCAGCAGAACCTCCAATTTCACCTATAAGAATAACAACTTTTGTTTCAGGATCATTTTCAAACATCTCAAGAACCTCAACAAAAGTTGTCCCCGGAACAGGATCTCCTCCTATTCCAACACAAGTTGATTGCCCAAATCCAAGCTGTGTTGTTTGCCAAACGGCTTCATAAGTCAAAGTTCCACTCCTTGAAACTATACCTATAAATCCTTTTCTGAAAATGTAAGGTGGCACTATTCCTATTCTACACTCCTCCGGTGTCATAATTCCAGGACAATTCGGACCGATTATTCTCGCACCGTGCTTTTTTGCATATTCTTTTACCTTTATAAAATCAAGTGTTGGAATTCCTTCTGTTATAACAACTATGAGTTTTATTCCAGCATCAACAGCCTCAATAACGGAGTCAGGAGCAAATTGAGCTGGAACAAAAATGCAAGATGCATCAATTTTTCCTAACTCTTTTACGGCTTCCTCACAAGAATCAAAAACAGGAATACCATCAACATAATGACCAGATTTTCCGGGCGTTATACCACCTATAACCTTTGTTCCATATTCTTTTGATATCTTTGCGTGAAAAGAACCGTTTTTTCCGGTAATTCCTTGTATGATAACTCTTGTATCTTTATTTACTAATATGCTCATCTTATTTTTCACCTCCTTTCTTACGACTTTATTTGAACGCTTTCAGATGTTTTTTCTTGCTCGGTTTCTTTTAATTTCCTTTTTCTTTCTTCTTTTTCTTTTGATTCAAATTCTTTTGCTTTCTGAACAGCTAACATAGCTCCCTCTCTCATAGTGCTTGCAGTTATTATGTTCAATCCTGATTCTTCAAGAATTTTTTTTCCAAGCTCAACATTCGTTCCTTCAAGTCTTACGACTATTGGAACTTTTATTCCCATCTCTCTTGCTGCTTGAACCAAGGCGTTAGCTACGGTATCACACCTCATTATTCCTCCGAATATATTGACAAAAATTGTTTTCACTCTTTTATCTGAAAGGAGTATAGAGAAAGCAGATTTGACTTGCTCCAAAGAAGCACCACCTCCTACATCAAGGAAATTGGCAGGATATCCCCCGGCAAGTAAAATTTCATCCATAGTAGCCATAGCGAGTCCTGCTCCATTCACAAGACATCCTATATTTCCATCAAGTCCAACATAAGATATTCCCACTTTTTTCGCTTTGACTTCTCTTGGGTCATCTTCATGAGGGTCATAGAGTTTAGCTATATCAGGATGTCTGAAAAGAGCGTTATCATCAAAATTTATCTTTGCATCAAGTGCCAAAATTTTACCATCCTCTGTTTGAACAAGAGGATTTATCTCACATAAAGAAAGGTCAAGTTCAAAAAATATCTTCACAAGTTTTTTTACTATGTCTTGAACCGGAATTCCCAGAAATTTTGCTATCTTACGAGCTTTGTAATCTGAAAGCCCCAAAAAAGTATCAACATATTCTGTCATAACAAGTTCCGGATTTTTCCGTGCGACCTCCTCTATTTCAACTCCACCCTCAGGACTCGCTATAACACAAACTTTTTCTCTTGCTCTATCTATAACAACTCCGAGATAATATTCTTTTTTTGCTTTAACACCTTTTTCAACCCAAACCTTTCTTACAAGCTTTCCCTCAGGTCCCGTTTGATGAGTCACAAGCCTTTTTCCTATGAGTTCCTTTGCTTTCTCATACACTTCTTCTGGTGAGTGAGCAATTTTTATCCCTCCCGCTTTACCTCTTCCTCCTGCATGGATTTGAGCTTTTACAGCAAATATGTTCCCTCCAAGTCTTTCCGCTACTTTCTTTGCTTTCTCGGGAGAACTTGCAACTCCACCGTCTGGGACCGGTATTCCAAAACTTTTTAATATACTTTTTGCCTGATATTCATGTACATTCATACTTCAAAATACATTTACCCTGCAAAAAAACTTTTAGCTTTGTGCTGAAAAATTTTAGATTCAACAACCTAATAATTTCAAGGTCATATCAATTCGTTTTCAAAGCTCTAATCCTTCCGGATATATGATTTTGATCAGCTCATATATTTTGTGTTTAACCTCTTCAATTGATTTTCCTACAACATTAATGTGCCCCATCTTACGTCTTTTTCTGACCTCTCTTTTATCATACCAATACAACTTTCCATATTTCAGTACCGCTTTTGGGTCAAAATCTGATTTACCTAAAATATTCAGCATACCCGCATAGCAGAAAAGTTCAGTTGAACCCAAATCTAGACCGCTTATTGCCCTAATGTGATTCTCAAATTGTGAAACAAACGCTGCATCAAGTGTGTAATGCCCCGTGTTATGAACGCGCGGGGCGAACTCATTTATGTAAATATTCTCTCCCTTGATCATAAATTCAACACCCATAGTTCCAACATAATCTAAACTTTTTGCAAGATTTATTGCTACTTCAACGATTTTTCCGTTCTCAATGGGACCCCAATTATATACAAGAATACCATTTTGATTGAAATTGAATGTAGGAGGATAAGCCAAAACCTTATCTTTATCCTTTACTACAATAACAGATGCTTCATAATCAAAATCAATATATTCCTCAACTACAAAGGTACTTTTAATTTCTCTCAAAAAATAAAAATCTTCTACATTACCGGATAAAAAGTATTGATTTTTCCCATCATATCCTCCGTAACTTTGTTTCAGGACAGCAACTCCCCCAAATTCACATTTTGCTATATCCAGAGCTTCTTTCCCATCATTTGCAATTAAAAACCGAGGGGTAGGGAAATTATTTTCAAGGTAATACAGCTTCTCTTTGTGTCTTTGTCTTTTTAAATTTATGGTTTCAATTGAAGGAACTAACTTATTCTTCTCGGCTGCATATTCTAATGCGTTGTCTGAAACATGCTCAAACTCAAAGGTAACAACATCACACTCATCAACAAACCTTTTGTAATCTTCAGGCGAGAAGAATTTATCGGCTAGCTTGCAAGCAGGAGCCTCCTTGTCTTTTTCCAATACATAAAATTCAAAAGGGAATTTTTTACCTTCTAATATGAGCATCCATCCGAGCTGTCCCCCGCCCAATATTCCTATTTTAAATTTCGAGTTTTGAAGAGAGAACCTCATTTTTCATTTTTTCTGCAAAGTTTTTAAGTTTCTCAGCAATATCATCATACTTAATTGAAAGAATTCTCAGCGCAAGAAGAGCAGCATTTTTTGCATTTCCAATAGCTACTGTTGCTACTGGAACACCATAAGGCATTTGCACGATAGATAGTAAAGAGTCTAACCCATTCAGTTGTTTCGTAGGAATTGGAACTCCAATCACAGGCAAAGTAGTTAGTGAGGCAACCATACCTGGGAGATGAGCTGCCCCACCCGCCCCTGCAATTATAACCTCAAAACCTTCATCATTTGCATTTTTTGCAAAACTGAACATATAATCAGGAGTTCTGTGCGCAGAAATAACCTTAGCTTCTACCTCAACATCAAAAGATTTCAAAAAATCATATGCCTCCTTCATGTACTCCCAATCATTCTTACTTCCCATTATTATCGCAACCTTTGGCATACAAATTTTATTGTTAGAAATTTAGATAAACGCACGAATGTTTTCTAATTTCAAAAAATGTGTAAAATAAAGGAAATGTTATTAATTTCAGGAAAGAACTAAATTTTTTCACGATTGCAAAAAGGGAATAAAAATAATGAAAGAATAAATTTTCTTGATGGGAACCAATGTAAAATAAAAATTTCTCAATCCTAATAACTGTAATATGAAAATAATTTTTCTTTTGGGATTAGTTTCTTTGTTTGCAGACATAACTTACGAAAGCGCAAGAAGTATATCAGGTCCTTTTCTTGCAAGCTTAGGCGCTGGTGCATTTTTAGTTGCTCTTACCGGAGGATTAGGGGAATTCATAGGATACGGTTTGAGAATTTTAACTGGTTATATATCAGATAGGTTAAAAAACTACTGGCTACTAACAATTTTAGGATACTTTTTAGGTCTTTTTTCTTTGCCCTTGCTTGCCTTTACACAAAAATGGGAACTTGCTGTTGGACTCATCCTACTAGAAAGATTAGGTAAAGCCATAAGAAGTCCAGCAAGAGATACAATATTATCATTTGCTTCAAAGAATATAGGATATGGTAAAGGTTTTGCAATCCATGAAGCATTAGATCAGATCGGCTCAGTAATCGGACCATTTCTAATATCCCTTATATTAGAGAAATTTGGATACAAATATTCCTTTTCAAGCCTTTTCATCCCAGCTACATTATCATTCTCGTTTCTTATATTTGCAGAAAAAATATACAACAAAGAGTATAAATTACCAGATTTACAAAGCAAAGAAAAAGAGAAAACAGATTTGAAAGAAAAAGAGGAAGAAAAAACTAACAAAAAAAATGAGGAGTGGCAAAAAGCTCCGGTTATTTTTTTCTTTGCTTTCTCTGCACTCACAATTTTTTCAGCACTTAATTTCCAACTCATTTCTTACCATATGAAACTGAATGGAGTCAAAGATTTTATAATACCTCAACTCTTTTCGTTAGCTATGATAGTAGATGCTGCAACCGCTGTACCCATAGGATTGATATTTGATAAAATGAAAGATAAACGGAAACTATTAGTTCTGATTATCATGCCCATATCAGCTGCACTATCAAGCGTATTTATATTTTCATCTGAAAACTTTTTCATAGGCTGCATAATTTGGGGACTATATATAGGAATGACAGAGAGTGTAATGAGGTCGTCAGTAGCTCAAATAACTCCGGAGAAAAAAAGAGGATTATTTTTTGGAATATTCCATACAATCTACGGAATTTCTTTTCTTTCTGGTGGATTAGTCTTCGGGAAAATTTATCCTGATACCGGGAAAATATTAGCTCTTGTTTTTATTTCCCAAATACTATCTGTATTTTTTCTTCTTCTGACTACGCTCTTCCTAAATACTCGTTCTTTTCAGGATTAACCTTTATTCTCTCTCCTTTTTTCACATGTAGAGGAACCTGAATTACAACTCCATTTGATAATGTGGCAGGTTTTATGCCACCTGATTCTGTATCTCCCCTTATTCCGGGAGGAGTATCAACGACTTCAAGCTCAATAACCTTCGGAAGCCTTATTGCAATAGGGGATTGATTTGCTACAATCACTTGAAATTCTACACCTTCTATAAACCAAACGGCAATATCTTTCACGGCCTCACTCTTGAACCTGTATTCTTCATATGTTTCTGAATCAATAAAAACGAACTCATCTCCGTCAGAATATAGGAATTTAGCATATCTTAAACTTACATCAGGAGATTTTAACTCATCAGAAGAAACAAATGTTCTCTCAATAATTTTTCCCGTTATAGTTTCTTTCAGTTTCGTTTTAATATGTGGCTGTCTTTGAGCCACTTTCTGCCTTTCAACATCAACAACCTCATATATCCTACCTTCTATCTCAATAAAGGTTCCGACTTTAAGATCACCCGCTCTCATACAGAAATCTTTAATATCGCAAGAGCAGAAAATAAAAAATCAAGAAACATAACGAACAGAAAATGAGAAAAACAATAAACAATTGATATATAATAGATCAGCTATAATAAATCAAAACCTGACTATATGTATTGGATTATCTCCGATGGATATTTTGAAAGTATAAGGGTTGAGATTTACCCATATTTTCTTTTCAAGTTCAATTTCAAGTAATGGAACTCTTGCTGGTTGAAATACTATATCAACCTCTTTCCCGAATGTTTCTTCACCATCGACAAATATTTTTGTTATTTCAGATGAGACTTTCAATTCTTTCGTTTTTTTCCATTCGCAAGCGCCCGAAAGAGCTTCAATTTGCGGTCCAAACAGTGGAAACAAAAAAGTTTCTTTTATCTGCTTCTGAATTTTCTCAAGTTTCTGCTTTTCTTCTTCCTTCATGCCTAATGGAACACATTCATGGAGTTCAAACTTTTTTTCGCTCTTTGAGATAACAAGCTTTAAACTTTTTTTATTCCTTGATGTATTATCTATTATGTTCATAATAAAGTTAGAAATCTTTCTCGCCTGAGACTTTATTTCCTCTTCTTTGAATATTGGTATTCGTGGGAACACAAGCCCAAAGAACAAAGCTATAATGGCTACAACAACAGAGATCTCAATAAGTGTAAAACCCTGCTTACTCTGCCGAAATATCATCACCTGTTCCAAGAGTTTTATCTGGTCCTGGAGATTTTAAAGTAAATGTATTTCCATCTGAAACATAGTAGTAATCAGATCCCCATGGGTCTTTTGGTACCTGCTTACCTTTGAGGTATCCGCCGGAGACCAGCGCTTGTATTCCCTCATCTGTTGTTGGATATCTTCCATTTTCCATCCTATAAAGCTCAATAGCTTGCTGAATCATAGTTATTTGAGTTCTCGCAGTTCTTTCTCTTGCTCTATCAAAATATCTTACGACATTTATTCCTACAAGCCCCGCAAGCAATCCTATTATGAGGACAACAACCATTATTTCTATGAGAGTGAAAGCCCTTTTCTGTTTTTCCCTCTTCCTAAAAAACTTCTTCATCACCATATCAAGAATTTTAATTTAAATTTGAACTGACACTTTTTTATTAAAATTTTCTTATATATGATAAAGTTCCAACTTGAACAAAAACCTTCCTTGAAACTCAAAATAACCCCCTCCATTATTATTCAACTTAAACTGATAACTTTACCCATCCACGAACTTGAAGAACAAATTAAAAATGAAGCATCGGAAAACCCTTTCATCGAAATAGAGTACGAAACGGGAGAAAATAACCTAAAAACAACGATAAATCAAGATGAATATCCAAATTCTGATTTAGATTCCATATCAGAAACTCCTTATGAATTTGGAATTCAAGGAAACGAAGTCTTTGGATATAGCGATGAAGAAGAGAAATTTTATTACGATAACTACATAGCCAATTTTTCTCAAAATGAAGATTTAGAGAAAATAATTGAAAAAACACCAGAAAATATTGAGGGTTATTCGTCAATAGATGAAAAAGTTATTCCCCAAATATATAGCAAATTTTCAGATGAAAAAGAAATACTGATAGCAGAAAGAATATTCTGGTCATTAGATGAGAAAGGATATCTTACAAAATCACTTGAAGAAATAAAGAAAGAACTTGAGGAAGAAGGAATATCAACAACGGAAGAAGAAATAGAAAGTGTAAGAAAAAAATTTATGGAGCTTGACCCTCCCGGACTTGGGAGTAAAAACCCAGAAGAGTATTTTCTATTTATGCTTTCAAAAATTCTCAACCAAGATGAATTTGAAAATATAAGAGCAAAAATAGAAGAAATTAAGGAAAAAAGGAAAAATCAACAAAAAAAAGATGAGGGAATTTATGATTTGAATAACGAAATTTTCCTTCCAGAAAGCGAAAAAATACTTTTGCCCAAAGATGTAAAGTTTCCTTTATTTCCAACATTTGAATTTTTAAGAAGTGAAATAATATCTATACCGAAAAAAGTAGATTTACATGTTTTTAAAGATAAAGGAGAAATATATATAATACCAGAGAGAACTTTAAAGGTAAGATTATCCGAATGGCAAAAAGAGAGCTGGTACAGGGAAGCTAAAAAAAATATCCAGAAAGAGAAAAGAGAAATTTTAGAAGAGTTGCTCCAAAGAGCCAGAAATTATGTTGATGGAATGAGAAAGAGAGAAGATTTACTTTTAAAAGTTGCAAAAGCAATATTCTCATACCAAGAAGAATTTTTAGAGAAGGGCGAAACAGATAAAATAAAACCCCTGACCCTTGAAGATTTAGAAAAGATGTGTGGAATTTCAAAATCAACAATAGATAGAGCAATAGCAAATAAATATGTTAAAACTCCATATGGAATCTTTGAATTGAAGAAGTTCCTCTCACGAGGTTTTAATAAAGGAGAGATAAAAGTTTCAAGAGAGGCTATTTTGAACGAAATAAAAAAACTTATAGCGAACGAGAATCCAGAAAATCCTCTTTCAGATTCTTCAATTGCAAAAAAAATAAAAGAAAAATTTAACATAGAAATATCAAGAAGAACAGTTGTAAAATACAGGAAAATTCTCGGAATACCGCCATTAGAAAAAAGAATTAGAAAAAAAGTATGAGAAAAAATTAAAATAAACGAATGAATAAATAGACAAAAAAAATTTTCTTTTATCTAATAAATCGTCTGAATAATTTTACCTGCAATTTCAAGTTCATCAGGAGACATTTTTGTAAATCTGCTCTCTATTTCCTTTCTTATATTTTCTTTTTCTTGATCAGAAATATGGACATTTCTTATGATAGAGAAGATGCTATCAAGGGCATTTTTTCTTACGCTCTCATCATCTAAGACAGAGAGAAGATAGTTTATGTACTTTTTATTATTTGATACACCACAAGCTCTTACGTATATATCTTTTATTATTGGGTCAGACAAATCATGAAATTTTCTTTCAATAAGCTCAGGAGTACTAGGATATGCCAACCTTATAAGCGATTCAAAAATAAAAAGAAGTTCATACAGATTTTCAGATGGAATACTAAGAAGTTTATTTACTATTTTGTCTAATGCTCCCTCGTACCCAAGCCGAGCCAAATATTCAGCAGCCGACACAACAACATTCGGGTCCTCATCATCAAAGCCCTTTTCTAAAATTTCAGCATCAGCCATTTCAAATGCTATATCTAATCCAAACTTTCTTATATCTTTATCTTTATCTTTGAGCAAACCTAAGACTACATCTCTATCTCTATGATAGGCTATTATAGATAAAGCAGAATTCCTTATATAAGGTACATCCGACCATAAGAGAGATACTATATCTTCCTTCATTCTTGGGTAAAGAGAAGATAATATTTCGTATGCGCGTTTCCCTGCTATTCCTCTTCTCTTTGATAAAATCTCAACCAAGATATAAAAGAAATCCTTCAAATCCTTATTAGAAAGCTCATCACATTTTGCTTCAATAATGTCAAAAAGTTCTACTATTTCCTCATCATCACAAGATGCTAAATCAATACTTTTGAGCTTGTTAAGTTCTTCCATAATGGAAAAATTTATTCATTTAAAATTTCAAGATAAAAAAATAGTAATATTCGGTAAACGAAACAGGAAAGGGATACCAAAGCTATATTATCAGACTATTTTTCTTTTTCTTCTCATAAATGAAGGTATATCGTAGAAATCTTTTCCATCCTTTGCAATTTCTGTAATTTCAGTTTTAGTTTCTGGTTCTTGAACAACCTTTATTCTCTCATTAAGCCCAGTGGCAACAACGATAACTCTGACCTTATCTCCAAGTTTTTCATCTATTGAGACACCAAAAATAATGTTAGCGTCTTCTGCGAGCCTTTCTCTTATAGATTCAGCGGCTTCCTTAGCTTCATACAGAGAAAGGGATTCACCACCTGATATACATAAAAGAACATTAGTAGCTCCATCTATCTTTATATCTCCGTCAAGCAGAGGATTTTCTATTGCGAACCTTGCAGCTTTTACAGCTCTTCCATCTTTGTTTGTTTCGTCGCTCTCACCCGAACCTATCAAAGCATAACCTTTATCTTGCATAACTGTTCTAACATCTGCAAAATCAATATTTATAAGTGCCGGTTGAGTTATGAGTTCAGATATAGATTTAACAGCTCTGACAAGAATGTCATCAATAATTCTGAAACTCTCTCTTATGGTTATGTTTTTACCGCAGATTTCAAAGAGTTTATCGTTAGAAATTACGATCAGAGTATCTACGAATTCTCTCAACTCAGAAATTCCACGAGAAGCATTATCCATCCTTCTTTTACCTTCAAAGAAGAAAGGTTTGGTAACCACTGCAACAGTCAGAGCTCCCACCTCCTCCTTTGCAATCTGAGCTATTACTGGGATAGCTCCTGTTCCCGTTCCACCTCCCATTCCAGCGGTGAGAAAAACCATATCAGCACCTTCAAGGTGTTGCTTTATTTTTTCTGCATCTTCTTCGGCGGATCTTCTACCAATTTCTGGATTTCCACCGGCACCAAGCCCACGAGTGAGTTTTGAACCTATTTGAATTTTTGTGGGAGCTTTGTTTAAAGCAAGAACCTGAGCATCTGTATTGACAGCTATAAGTTCAACCCCCTCTATACCTACCTCGCTTAAAGTATTGACGATATTTCCACCGCCTCCTCCTACTCCTACGACTTTTATTATTGGTTTGAATTGACTAAAAGAATCCATTTTCCTTTCACCTCCTTTCTATTATGAAAACAAAAATGAAAACCATTGCTTTACCTTTTCTTTGAACCTACCAAAAAACCCTTTTCCAGATGTATAAGGTTTAGTTTCATATATCGGAGCATTCTTTGAAGCATATATAACCAATCCAACACCAGTAGCAAATATAGGACTTTCAAGATCGTGTAAACCGTTTATAGTTTGAGGATAACCTATTCTCACAGGTAAGCCCAGGATTTTTTCCGCTATCTCTTCAATATTCGGCATTTGAGAAGTTCCTCCTGTAAGAACAACTTGTCTTATGTATTTCGGAAAAGGACTTGAATCAAGACCAGATTTTACTCTATCAAATATTTCTTCTACTCTGAGCTGGATAACTTCCGCGAGTTCTTTTCTGACGATGTTTGTAAGCTGACCAGGTCCTGCTTTTCTTACTCCTTGAATTATCTCTTTTTCTGAGACACGATTTGCACTTGCACATCCATATTTTTTCTTGACCTCCTCCGCAACATTCCGGGGGATTCCGAACCTTACTGCTATATCTCCTGTTATATGATTTCCTGCTATATCTATTTCAACTGTGTGAACGAGGCTTCCGTTGTAAAATACAGCAACATCAGTTGTTCCTCCACCAATATCTACCAAAACAGTTCCTATCTCCATTTCTTCTGGATATAAGACGGCTTCGGCTGACGCTATTGATTGCAGGACTATATTTCTCACTACAAGTCCGGCTCTCTCACAACACCTTATTATATTCTTTATTGCGTGCAAATTTCCTGTTATTATATATATATTTGCTTTGAGTTTCCTTCCATACATTCCAACTGGTTTCAAAATATGTCTTTGGTCATCCACTATAAATTCCTGAGGTATTATATGAATTATTTTTTTATCTGGTGGGATATTATCAACTTTCGCGCTATCAATTACTCTTTTGACATCTCTTTCAGTAATCACACCAGATGGAGTTGAAACCATACCTTCTGCACTAAATCCTGATATATGCTCTCCTGCAATTCCTATAACGACATCCTGAATCTTGTCATCTATCATCTTTTCAGCTTCGGAGACTGATCTTATTATGCATTCAGTCATTTGTTCTATATCATAGACCATACCCTTTTTCATACCCTGAGATTGAGCAAGGCCAACTCCAACAACATTCAAACCTGCATCTGTTCTCTCTGCTACTATTGTGCAGACTTTTGTTGTTCCTATATCAAGCCCAACTATGTATTTTCCTTCATTTGCCATAACAAAATTCCTCCTCCTTTTTCTTTTTTGTTTTTTTCAATTTTACAAATCTTCAAAAGCGATACAAAAAATCCATAACAATAAAAGCAAAAAAATAATAAATAAAAAAGCACGCAACAAACTAACAAATAAAACCTTCCAAATTCATATATAAATTCTATATTACAAATAATTTTCAAGATTTTCAAATTTTATTTTCAAATTTACCATCATTAGTCCTCATTTTCTTTTCATTTTATTTTTCACAATTCAAAAATCCTGCAGACTCATAAATTTCCATTTCAATCAAGGCTACTTTATAAAAGTTTCGTCATTCTATTTTATAAAAGCTTTATCATTTCCACGAAAATCAACCTCACTAATTCCCTCTTTCTGAATTTTACTCTCAACACTCAAAAATCTTGAGAATGCATACTTCATATCATCTCGGGGAAGGATTATCTTATATCCTTGGCGAGAATATATCTCAACGGAAAAATCAAGACAAACAACCTGATCTGCAAAGTCCTTTTTTACATCATATAAATAGTTCAAAAAATCAGCGATTTCTTTCAGAGAACAATTTCCCGACTTAATTATTAGAAAAGGAATAGGAAAAGTATTTAGACCTTTCTGATGCATTTCAGATATTAAAATAGGAGTCTGAATTTTTTCACCATATTGAGAAACTATAAAAACTTTATCTCCATCTAAAAGGAAAGCCACAGGAATAATTTCTTCAAACTTTACAGATATTATGTCTGGTAGTGCGAAATCAACTTGACAAGATTTTGTCCATAAGCTTTTCTCACAGGCAGAAAAAACAGAATGAATTAAATCTTTGACATCTTTCCCAGAGTTTTCCTCAAAAAAATCCAAAATATCTTTTTTTACAAGCTGAGAAATGGAAGATATATTTTCTATCCTTAATCTCTTTGCCTCAATATGTAGAAAAAAAGGCAAAATGGCAAAACCTAATATAAAAAATAAAGATATAACGGGAGTAATAAATTGAACTAAAAAAGGTAAATTAATCTTTCCCTTTCTTCTACTCCTTCTTGTAGTGTAAGCAGTAATAGTTGTAGTGCTTGAAGTAAGTCCCGTATAAGTTTTCTCAAATTTCATTACAAGAAAAATTTTACAAAAATTCCGATTGAACTTTTAAAGGTATGGAAACAGAAAGAACAAATGAAACAGAAAAAATAAATGAAATAGAGCAAACCCAAAGGCAAGAAAGTATCCCACAAATATTGGAGTACATAGAAAAGGCGTCTTGCGATATATTTGAACTGATAAAGGAACAAAAATACAAAGAGAGTGCGGAAAAGTTAGAAAAAGCTTTGTTGAAAATGAGAAAAATATTTTATCTTCTTCAAAACTATGAAAAAAACGACCTACAAAGAATATCAAAAAAACTCCATGAGGTCAAAGAAAGATTTCAAATACTCAAAAGATATTATGAAATAATGGTAAATATAGAGAATGAAGCTATGGAAAACTCTTTCAAAAAGATAAAAGGCGGTTCAATAGTAAACAAAAAGACTTAAAAACAAAAGAAAAACTTACCAATTCAAAAGCTGAAAAAAAATACCAAAACTTATCAAAAAGAATTATTATTTTTGAGTGTTAAATAAAGCACCAGATTTTTGGTATGAATATAATTATCCTCTATCACTAATACTCAAAATACCCTCATCTCTTGTGGGATTAGCGACATTATTAAGAAGATGTTTCTTTAAGAAAGAAAGGATTGATTTTCCGTCAGCAGGAATAGGTAGTTTAGCATTAGGGGGGGCTGGGAAGACAACAATAACTTTATCTTTGGCAGAAGAGCTCAGAAAAAAAGGGAAAAAAGTAGGAGTAGTTCATTCCGGATACGGCGGGAACATGGTCGGTCTTTTTTCACCAGACGATAAAATATCAGTCTTCCGTGAGCTTTCAGATGAAGTGATTTTGTATGTAAAAAATGGTTTCCCAGTCTACGCAAATAAAAACAGAAAAAAAGCGTCAGATCTTATAAGTAATATTGTAGATTATATCTTGTTAGATGATTTTTTTTCGGCTCTTGTTGAACCAAAAACAAAAATAATCTCCTTCACAAAAGAAAGTCTTGGGAACCTTTTAGTTCAGCCTTTTGGTCCGCTAAGAGAACCTCTTATATCTTTGCTCTGGGCAGATATAGTTTTACTTGAAGACAAAATCAAAAATTCTTATGAGGAAAAGAAAATAAAAAAATATGCAAAGAAAATATATTACTTTTCTACATATATAGAAGGTATCTTACACTGCAACGGGAAAGAACTAAAAGAAGAGAGCAAAGAGAAAATAAAAGGGCTAAGAGCAATTTGCGTATCATCGGTTGCGATACCTTCAAGGCTTGAAAAAACAGCAGAAAAGCTCGGTGTGAAAATATATGAGCATATAAAATTCCGAGATCACGCCCCAATCACACTACCCTACCTCAAAGATGCGGTAGAAAAAATAAAAAGTAAGAAAGCAGATATAATACTAACAACAGAAAAAGACTTCTGGAAAATACTTTCTTTGTGTGAAAAAATTCGCTGCAATATTTTCGGAATAAAAATCAGAGCAAAAATTCAAGATGAACTCAAAAACGAAATCACTTTGTAAATAAATGAAATAACTTTGTAAATACAAACACAAGATAACAGCATCACTCAACAAATAATATAGATAAAATACCCAAAACGAGAAGTCTACTTGCAAAACAAAAAAAATTTTTTTAAGATTAAATTAAAAGCTGAAAAAAATGGTAGGGGGTTATATAAACGGGGTTATATAAACAAACCCTCTGCCAAACAAAAAAAGGAGGTGATAAAAAATGAACGAAAATAAAAACAAAGGGAAAATAAAACTTAACAAAACTTTTGCGGCAGCTCTATTGGCCTTTGCAGGATTTATTCTTGCTTCCACAAGCTGCAAACGAGAAGAAAAGAAAATATTCTTTCAGGTCTCCAAAGATACAGTATCTGTTTACGGATATGTAAAAGACTATGCAGGTAATCCAATAGCAGATGCAGAAATAACAATACTCCCAACAGGAGATAAGATAAAGTCAGAAAAGGACGGATTATATAGGTTCTCGGTTGGACTTGGAGAGCTCCCTCAAGATGCGGTTATAACATACGAGGTACAAAAAGAGGGTTTTGTGAAATCAAGAATATCCGTTTCTTTTGCTGAAATATTAGTCGGAACAAACAATGATGTAGCAGTTCAAAAAAGAGTAAAGAGACAAGATGTTGTCCTTTTCCCACCAGCAGAAATAGAGGTTGAAGTTGTAGATAAAGATAATAAACCTGTTGCTGGTTCCCGGGTTTTAGCTTTCCCATCTCCTCAGATAGCGCTATATCTTGGAGTAATTCTAAACGAAGCGGTAGCATCTGTAACAAGCCAAACAACCCCTGTAAAAATCACAAGTGTAATTCCTGCTATTGACTTTATTAACCTAGTAGCTTTCCCACCACAAGGAGCAGAAGAAGATTATGATGTAAGCGCAGCTTTTGTAGATGTTAGACAAATCAAAGCAAAAGGAAAAGTAGTTCTAACCTTAAAACCTCTTGAGATAATATATTCATCGGTCGCAGTCGGTCAATATATATCTCCCGACGATAAGATAAAACTTATATTCTCAAAAGAGATAACAGGAATTGATGCTACTTTAATATGCGGACCAAATACTATAAACATCAGCGCAAAAATATCCGGAGCCGAGGTAGAAATAGACCCAGCAGGAAGAATTCTTGGGAACTGCAACCTCATAGTGAACAACGCTTTCGGAAAGAAAGGAGAAACTCTATCTGTACCCTCCATTTTCTTCTTCACAGCATATGATCCAACCGCTCCTCGGGGACTTGCATGCCCAAAAATAACCCCGTATCTTCAAGGTTCAGTAACCGCTGTTACATTTGATTTTGATGTAATAGCTAACAGAACTCGCGCTGTATATTACTCACCTAATCCAGAAAGTTTTGACGGATTCCAAACAACAACTAACAACCTTGTAACTTTAATATGGGATCCACCAGTTGTATCTGGAATCAAAAACTACAAGATAAAATACTTAAAAGTATCAGATAAGCTCAAAGGTTCTGGTATATGGCAAGAGCTGATACCACCAGCTGTCCAAACTCAGTTTATTCCAACAGCAAACAAATGGGAAGCTCTGTTAAATCTTAACTCTATTCCACAGTTCAATACTTCATTTGGAGAAAAATATTATTTAGCGGTAGTTCCTGTTAATCTGAATGATGAAGAAATATGTAATCCAGAAACAATTGAAAACCCATTCACAATCCAAGACAACACATCTCCAAAAATTACACAGTGCCAGATTATAGCGGGAGCAACAAACTACGGTGCTGGTGAGAGAACAGTCCTAATTCAATTTTCTGAAATGATAACTTTCGCAACAGCTACAATATCTTCAAGAAACTTTGATGCAGTAAAAATCTCAGAAGTCTTTGACCCATTAGCTAATCCTTTCATTCTCATAACCCGAGTTTACTTAGAAGCTCTATCTGCTAATGTTCCCTCAGATCCAGAAAACTCAAACGGAGATGCAAAATTATTACTTTCAAACGACGAAGCCAAAAAACTATGGGTCGGTGAATTCGTAAGAGTGAAAAGGGTAGATGGTGCAACCTTCAATAGACGAGTCACAGCAATAGTGGGAGGGTTAGCAAACTCCATAGTATGGTTTTCTACTGCAATCCCAGGAGATGTTGGAAACGGAACTGTAGAACCTCATCCTCCCGCTGCCAACCTCCTCCAAGCACCTAATAACAGAACCTTGCAAGTAGTGGATGCCGCTGGGAAGAGAATAAGCGTTTCTGATTCCACTGGTCTTACCATAGATGATAAAATCCAAGTCGTTGATAAATACAGCAACACAAGAAAAATACTTATAATCACATCTGTTGATTGGAATAATGATATAATCACAGTTGCAGAAGATATATCTGACCTCAAATGTGTAGCTACGACGGGAAAGCAGTGCATATTCAGGTCTCTCAATCCTGATTTATGGGTAAAAGTTCAACCTTTTGATTCATCCGGAAACCTAATTGATTCCCTTGCTGACCAGTGCAGTATTGGACCGGTACCACCAGTAATATGGTAATTGAGGTTTGAGGGGGCGGATTTTCTTCTTCCGCTCCCTTCTCTCTATTTTTTTCTGCAACAGTAAACAAATTTCCTTCAAATCAAATTCTCTTGCAAAACAAAAAAATTTTTTTAAGATTAAATTAAAAGCTGAAAAAAATGGTAGGGGGTTATATAAACGGGGTTTATAAACAAACCCTCTACCAAACAAAAAAAGGAGGTGATAAAAAATGGGTAACAGCAAAGTAAAAATAAAACTTACCAAAACCTTTACGGCACCTCTCTTGTTCATTGGGAGTATTATCTTAATAGCAGGATGCACAAACTTAGAAAAAATGCCTCCGACTGGGAAACCGTTTGTTTCCATTACCGCAGACAAAACATATGGTGAAGCTCCGCTGAATGTATCATTCACAATAACCGCTATCCCAGCTCGTGGTTCAATCAAAAAGCTCGTGATAGCCTACGGTGATGGCTCCTCAGAAGACCTCACTCAAAAACTCAAAGGAGACACCATCTCCGTCTCGCACGAGTTCAAAGCAATAGGAGTTTTCACTGTTAGGGTTGCAGCTATGGATGAAAATGATAACTCTCAATCAGAAGTTCAAATAATAACAAACGACCGACCCATAATATCCAACCTCAAAGCTTACTCTGATTCCGAATATACAAAAGAAGCAACTGACTTTATGCCAAATACTCTTGTCTATATTAAAGCCCTATGTATGGATACAGATGGTATCCGAGCAACAATAGACTGGGGAGATGGAACTGTTGAACCATCCTTTGAATGTTCTGGCTCTCATTGGTACTCCAAAGAAGGAGAATATACAATAAAGGTGATGGTGCAGGACTATGCCCTTCAACCACTAACTAATGTAGCCTCAATAACTGTGAAAGTAAGATACGGAATTCCACCTACCAATAATCCACCGGAACTTGATATTAGGCTCTTGAACGCATCAGGTGAAGCTCCTTTGACCGTTACTTTATATGTAGGTGCAATAGATGTTGATGGAAAAGTAGCCGAGGTCAAAGTAGATTGGGGAGATGGAAATTATGAAACCCTCGGAGATGGTGATAAAATAGGGGAACGCGATGGCAGAAAACTATACAAAAAAGAGCATACATATACCTCACAAGGTATATTCACAGTGACCGTAATAGCAAAAGATGACAAAGGAGAAACACCCACCCCACTACCAACAAGAACAGTTACAGTTTTGAGTTCATCTTCAAGACCTATTCTTTCTGTGAAGTTCAAAGACCACACAAATCAAGACCCGAATGGTAAAACATATAATATTGATATGACTGCTTATACTGATAAAGT
>Ga0079995_1118651_pt1 | contig 26497 bp, 22 predicted proteins | sample FaiFalFF_MnMetaG_2_FD_69198 | JGI IMG/M metagenome (GOLD analysis project Ga0079995, IMG submission 69198) | Freshwater microbial communities from Yellowstone National Park, Wyoming, USA - Fairy Falls C (FF_Mn_C) (SPADES assembly) (version 4) | ecosystem: Environmental > Aquatic > Freshwater >...
CGCGTCTCGGAGAAGCTGAACTGGTGGTCGTAGAACTCTTTGGCGATTTGGCTGGCGCGCTCTTCCGCCCATGGGGCAAGTTGGCGCAGAATCTCGATGTCGTCGGCGGTCAGCCGAATGAACTGCTTCCGCAGATTCAGGTTCTCCTCATTGATCCGATAGTATTGACACAGTTCTGCCATGGTGTATCTCCTCCTCTGGGGGTTCGAAAATATTGACCCCCCTCCTTCAGGTTCCCCCTGCTTCGCAAGGGGAACCGCGCCTGTTTGGTTCGGTTCTCCCTGCTTCGCCAGGGAAACCGCGCCTGTTTGGTTTGGTTCTCCCTGCTTCGCCAGGGGAACCGCGCCTACTCACGGTTCCCCTCACGCAGTGGGGGGAACCTACAGGAGGGGGGATAACCGATTTCTCGAGCGCCTGCCCTCCTCCGTGTCGCGGCGGGTTTTTATGCTGCTGCAAGGTTCTCATGGGTACGGTGGGCGTGTTGGATGAGGTAGGCGACATCGAGGATGAGGGCGACGCGTCCATCGCCCAGGATGGTGGCGCCGGCGAAGCCCGGTACGCGGGTGAAGTTCTCTTCCAGGCTTTTCAGCACCACCTGCTGCTGTCCCACGATGCCGTCGATAGCGAGCGCCAGCTGCTGCCCCTCCTGTTCCAGCACCAGCACCAGTTGCTCTTGGTGCTGGCTGGGCAGCCCGATGAACTGGCGCAGGCGCATCAGGGGCACGAACCGCCCGCGCACATTCACCACCTCGTCCCGCTCGAAGAGCGCGCTGGCGCGCAGGTCATCGAGTCGGAAGGCTTCGACCACGGTGGTCAGGGGCACGATGTAGTGCTCATCGCCCACGCGCAGTCCCAGCCCATCCATGATGGCGAGTGTGAGGGGCACTTTGAGGATGAAGCGTGCGCCTTTGCCCGGCTCGGACTGGATGGTGATGGTGCCGCCGAGGCTCTCCACATTGCGTTTGACCACATCCATGCCGACGCCGCGCCCTGATAGGTCGCTGACCTGCTGGGCGGTGGAGAAGCCGGGTCGGAACAGGAACTCGTAGAGCGTTTCAGGGCTGGGCTGGTCGCCCTCGCGTAGCCAGCCTAACTGGATGGCTTTCTGGCGCACGCGCTCGGTGTCGATGCCGCGTCCGTCGTCGCGCACCTCGATGTAGATGCGCCCCTCTGCCTGATAGGCGCTGAGGGTGAGCGTGCCGGTTTCGGGCTTGCCGTGGGCGCGGCGTTCAGCGGGTGGCTCGATGCCATGATCGATGGCGTTGCGCACCAGATGGGTCAGCGGGTCGCTCAATGCCTCCAGCAGGGTGCGGTCGAGTTCGGTCTCCTCGCCTTCGATCACGAGGTTCACCTGCTTGCCCAACTGCGCCGCCGTGTCGCGCACCATGCGCGGGAATCGGTTGAACAGGTAGCTGATGGGCAGCAGGCGGATGGCCATCACGCGCTCGTGCAGTTCGCGGATATGGCGTTCCATCTGGGTGATGGCATAGCGGAGCCGTTCATCGGTGGTTGCGCTCTGGGCGCTGGAGAGCATCGACTGGGCAATCACGATTTCGCTGACGAGGTTGAACAGCGCGTCCACCTTGTCGGTGGCGACGCGGATGCTCTGGGTCTCGGTGCGGGTGGGGAGGCTGGCGGCGATGGTGGGCGCGGGCGGCGCGGCTTGATCCGCCACATCTGACTTGTCGGACCGGTCAGACCTGTCTGACTCGTCTGAATTGTCTGGCTCGTCGGCTGCTTCTATTTGCACAGTGGCGCCTTCCGCGCTCAACTCCAGCACGGCGCGCAGGATGGCGGGTTCATACGCCGTCTCCACAAGCAGTTCCCACTCGCCGTAGCACGAATCGGGTTTCAGCTCGGCAAGCGGCGGGATTTGATGCTGGAAGCGTGCTTCCACAATCTGGGCGTACTCCTCCAGCTCGCGCAGGAGGCTGAGCGGGTCATGCTCAGCGGTGAGGGTCGGCGCCGGCTGGTACCGCACCCGATAGCGACGGGCTGCCCCCTCGCCGCGGGCAGCTTGGTCTGACCCGTCGGACCTGTCGGACAGGTCGGACTGGTCTGAGCCGAGTGCCGCGTTGAGCTGGTTCAACAGCTGGTCGCAGGCGGGGTCGTTCACATCGCCCTCGGTGCGTGTGCGCTCCAACAGGGCACGGATGAGGTCCACCGCTTGCAGCAGCAGGTTGGTCATCTGGGGTGTGAGCGGTCGCTGCTCGCGCCGCAGCACCTCCATCGCGCTCTCCAGCCCGTGTGTGAATCGGCTCAATTGGGTGAAGCCCATCGCCGCGCTATTGCCCTTGAAGGAGTGGGCGTAGCGGAACAGGGCGTTCACCACCTCCGGGTCAGGCGCCTGCGCCTCCAGCGAGAGCAGCAGCTGCTCCATCCCCGCCACCATCTCATAGGCTTCGTCATAAAAGAGTTGGGTCAGATTGTCCATCGCGCCGTTGCCTCCTTGACCACTTCTAAGATGAGGTTGCATCGAACAGTTCGTGCCACAGTCCGTAGCGCTGGAGCTGGGCATACAGCTCAGGGGATGGCTCCTTCGCTTGCGCGGTGATGCCCTGCATCGCCAGGCTCTTGCCCAGCGCTATCAGCACCTGCAGGCAGGCGTAATGGAGGCTCTGCAGGGCGTGCCACTCCAGTATCAGCGGCTTGCCCGCCGCCTCGATCTGCTGGGCAGCTTGTAGCAACAGCGGGAGCTGGTCAAAACCCAGCACGCCGTTGAGTGTCAATCGAGCCGCCTTTTTGCCGATGTTCAGGTCTATCATGCGAACCTCCTTTTTGCTCTCACCCTGACCCGTTACGCGGCCTTGGGCATCGTGATTGTGCCGTTCCCATGGGAGGCTGCCTGATTGTCGTCGAGGCGGAACTTGCCAAGTGCCAGTTCGACCGCTTCGGAGGCACCCAGCATGCCTTCTGCCCGCTTGGTTAGCTCGCTGAGGGTCAGCGTCTGGTGATGGATAATGCCCCGAATCTCCTGCACGCTGGCGGCAATCTGCTGGCTGCCGGCAGCGGCTTGCTCCATCATCTGTTGCAGGCTGCCCGCGCTTTGCTGGATGTGGTGGGCGGTGATGCGCGCCTGGTCTGCAAAGCTCGCCACTTGGGTCAGCCCATCCGCCACCATCTGGGAGCCTGCCAACATCTGCTGGGTGGCAGCGCTGGATTGCTGGGCAATCGCCGCAATCTGTTCGATTTCGTGCATGGTGGCGCTCGCTGCCTGCTGGATACGCTGCAGTTCGCTCACCGTCTGGTTCACCTGCTCGCTGACCTGCGCGATGGCGTTGAGGATGTCGCTGATGCGTTCACCCGTTTCGGTGGCGAGCTGCACACCCTCTTGCACCTGCGCCTGGCTCTGCTGCATCGCGTGGGTGGCGCTCTCGGTCTTCGCCAGCACCTGCTGGATGATGAGATGGATTTCGCGTGCGGCGTCCGCGCTGCGTTCGGCGAGGCGTCGCACCTCTTCGGCGACGACGGCGAAGCCACGCCCCGCTTCACCTGCGCGCGCCGCTTCAATCGCCGCGTTCAACGCCAACAGGTTGGTCTGCTGGGCTATCTCCTCGATGGTCTGCAGGATGGTGGTGATGTTGACCGACATCTGGGCGAGTTGTTGCAGCTCATCGCTGAGCCGGTGGGATTGGCTTTCGATGGCGCGGATGGCTTGGTTCGTCTGCTCCAGTGCGAGTCGACCCTGTTGTGCTTGTAGCACCACTTGCTCGGTGAGTTGTTGCACCTGCTGGCTTTGCTGCACCAGGTTCTGGGTGGCTTGCATGGTGGTCTGCATCTGGTAGACACCCTGCTGGGCGGCGTGGGCGGTATGCTGTGCGCCTTGTGCCACCTCCTGCGCTGCGCGGTTCACCTCCTGCACCTGCTGCGCACTGGTGTGGATGAGCTCGGCAACCTGCCGTGCGCCTCGCTCCATCTCGTCCGATGCCTGGCGCAGTTGAGCGACCGTGCTACTGTTCTGTTCCACCTGCTGCGCCATCGCAAAGACGCCCTGCGCCACCTGCGACACGCTCTCGTTCACCTGGGCAGCCTGCCGATCCGCCTCTTGCAAGCCCGCGCCAACCGCCCGAATGGCGCTCATCGAGTCCTGATTCATCTGCTGAATGGAGCGGATCGATTCGCGTAGGGTCGCAGTGGTTTGATTGAACTGGCTCATGACCGAATGTAGCACATCGCGCGGCGTGGTCGGCACCTGCACGCCCAAATTGTTGCTCGCCAACTCGCTAATCGCATGCTGCAACTGGCGAACATTGCCCAGCAGGTTGCGCATCACGCCAAACGCCATATAGCCCAGCACACCCAACACGAACAGCCCCAGCAGCGTGAGTACCAGCAAGCGTGTGCGAATCACCGCCGCCGCCCCTGACTCGGCTTGCTGCACTTGCTGGGCGGCAAGCGCAACGGTCTCATCGATGGCGGCGCGATGCTGGGCAAACAGCTCCTCCACCTGCTTAAAGAGGCGGTCGAAACGCTCGGTATCGCCTTGCTGGGCAGCAGGGATCAGCTCTGCCCGCAAGAGAGACAGATACTGCTTGCCCGGTTCATACGATTTTTTCAGGAACGCCTCACGCAGGGCGCCTTGCGGCAGGTTCTCACGCCAAAAACGGTGCCGCTCCTCGTAATCCTTCGCCAACTTCTCGATCTCACGGACAATCGGCTGAATCTGCGCGCGGTCGCCCCCATGCAGCGCCTCGTAGAGTTGAAAAGTCTTCAGCCGTGTCTCGACGAGATAGGCGGGTGGTGGGAGGATATCAGCCGTGAGGTCCTTGTTCGAGACGATGGATTGATAAATCGGGCCGTTCACCTTGACGGTGTTGAGGGTGGCGATGGTCATCGCCATAAAGAGCACAACCGCTGCAACGCTACCGTAGAGTACCCAGTTGGTTATCTTGAGCCGATTGCTGTGATGTTGCATAGGAACCCTCCTTGTGCGCATTTCGCAAGCAGAATTATCGGCACTGGCAGGCTGTTTTTGCAGGTTGTTGGTTCCCCACTCCCTTACAGGGTGAGGGGGGATTCGAGTAGCACGCCTGTTGCCCCCCTCCTACAGGTTCCCCTTGCGAAGCAGGGGGAACCTAACGGAGGGGGTCTTCAAAAAGTGTCCTACAATGAGCCTGCCTGCAGGAGGGGTTTCTCCAATCCACGCGTTTTGGCGAAGTTTGGTTTGGGGATTGGTATTATTGCCCTTGCGAGCGCAGCAAGCCTCCGCCGCGGGGGCGACGCAAGCCCTCCTCGCCCAGAATGTGCAGAAACACCAGGCACATCTCGTCGGTGGTCTTCTCGCCCCAGCTGACCGGTTTGGGTGGCTTGCTCGGGTTGTTCGGGTTCTTCTCCGAGTTGTCGTAATAGGCGCGCACCTCCACCCGTGTGCCCCGCGGCAAGCGCACCGGCGTTTTATAATGATAGGTATCCTGCCACTTGAAGTCCCAATCTTTGACCCAAATCAGTGGGATGGTTTTGCCGTCGGGTGTGTAGGCGTCGACCTTCATTTCGCGTCCCAGCAGGTGCATATGCGGTGTAATCGCCACCACCTCCACATCGCGGGGTGCAATCCAGTAGGCGCGCACCTCGTGGCGCTCGGCACCCGGCGGGATGGTGAAGAAGGGGTTAATGAGCCAGGCGATGCCTATGGGCTGTGGGTTGGGCGACTTGGCGAAGTACAGTCCGACGCGCGTGCGGTCGCGCTCCGGCTTGCCCGTGCGATAGTAGTGAATCTGCAGCACCACATCGGCACCTTTCGGCAGGCGGTAGCCCGTGCCCTCTGGCAACTTTTGCGGTGAGAAGCCGGGCGCCCAACCGCCAAGCATCCCCGCCGGGATAAAGCCCGGCCAGCCAAATGCCTTGTAGCCCGGACCCGGGTCGCTCTCATCCAACTTGCGTGCCGTGCCCGATGTGTCGCAATAGACAATCACATGGTGAACCGTGCGCCGATTGCCCGGCTGAATATCAATCGCTTGCACGAACATATCGCGATCGAAGTTGGTCGGGATGACAAAGTGGCGATACTCATCCTCACCTGTAGGTCCCACTTCATACTCTTCGGGCATCTCGAGAATCACATCGGGCGGACCGAACGCCCACTCGTCGTTGAACTGGCGGGGTGGTGGCAGTTGATTCGGGTCGCCCAGGGGTGCGCCGTTCTCCACCCACTGGGTGATGAGGGCAATCTGTTCGTCGGTGAGGCGTCGCTCGCCTTTGAACTCGCCGTAGCCCGGCTCAGGTTTCCAAGGGGGCATCTGGCGTGCCTGGACATATTGGGCAATCTCTTTGCGCCAAGTGTAGGCATCGCGATAGGTCATCAGCGAGAAGGGGGCGACTTGACCGGGACGATGGCACGACTGGCAATGTTCCTGCAGGATGGGCGCGATGTGCGTCGCATAGGTGATGGGGGTTGACGCCACTGCCTCGTCCCTGAAGTGGATGGTGCAGCCGAAGGTCTCGGTCGCGGGCGTTTTGACCGGCTTGCCTTTCAGCACCGCTTCGATGGCATCACGCAGGTAATGCTGGCGCACGCGATTCTCATACCGGTTGTCGTCGATAGCACCCCGATAGCGCAAGATGCCATTGCGGTCGATAAGGAATGCTTGGGGGGTCATCGTTGCGCCCAACTGCCGCGCCAGCTTGCCCTCTGGGTCATGCACGATGGGAAACTTCAGTTGCCATTCCTGCACGCACTGGCGCACCTCCTGCGCGGTGTCATCATAGTTGGGGTAGATTCCGATGAGTTGCACGCCGCGGCGGGCGTAGGTGGCATAGAGTTGGTTGAGGCGTGTGGCATAGCGCTGGGCAGCGGGGCATTTCGCGCCCAGAAAGACCAGCACCACAGGCGATCGGCGGGTCAACTCACTGAGCTGCCAGGTACGACCTGTCAAGTCGGTGAAGGTCAGGGGCGGCACGCGCTTATTGATGCCGATTTTCGCGGGGGCTTCGGTCAGCACGCGATGTTTCTTACTCACTTCCGCGGGGATTGCCGACACCTGCTCACGCTGCCATCGCTCCGTCGGCATCCACAGCGTGGATGCCCCTATCAGAGCTGCACTCATCAGCCACCATGCTCTCATTTTGCGCCTTCCTCCTCGTGTGTTAGTATACCCCTATTAGACGCTCGAATCGGCGATTCGTTCGGCGATTTGCACGGCGTTCAGTGCGGCGCCTTTGCGCAGTTGGTCGCCGCAGGCAAAGAGCGCCAGCCCGTTCGGCAGTGCGGTATCTTCCCGCAATCGCCCCACCAGCACCTCGTCGCATCCCGTCGCTTCGATGGGCATCGGGAAGTGGTTCCGTTCCCTGTCGTCCACCAGTTTCACGCCTGCAAACGCGCGATATGCCGCTCGGATTGCCTCCAACGGCGGGCGATGTTCCAGTTCCACATGGATACTCTCGCTGTGCGCTCGTAGCACGGGCACGCGCACGCAGGTCGCCGAAATCGCCAATTCCGGCTCGCCCAGTATCTTGCGCGATTCAAGCACTATTTTGCGCTCCTCTTCGTTATAGCCATCGGCACCGACGGGCGAGTTGTGCGAGAAGAGATTGAAAGCATACGGGTAGGGCAGCACGCGCGGCTCAAAGGGTTCACCTTGCAAATAAGCGCGGGTCGAGTCGAGCAGCTCCTGCATCGCTTGGGCGCCTGCACCGCTGGCAGCCTGATAAGTGGAGACGAGAATGCGTCGGATGCGCGTCAATTGGCGCAGCGGCGCCAGCGCCATCAGCAGGATGATAGTGGAGCAGTTGGGATTCGCAATAATCCCGCGATGGTTCTCCAGGGTGTCGCCGTTAATTTCGGGGATGACCAGCGGCACATCTGGCTCCAGACGGAAGGCGGAGGAGTTATCGATGACCACGGCGCCTGCTTGCACCGCTTGGGGCGCAAACTCACGGCTGCGGGCAGCACCCGCCGAGAAAAAAGCCAGTTCCACGCCCCGAAAGGCGTCGGCGCGCAGCGGTTCGACCATCAGCTCCTCGCCACAAAAGCGCACCTGCTTGCCTGCAGAGCGTTCCGAGGCGAACAGGCGCAGCGAGCTGACGGGAAAGCGTCGCTGCTCCAGAATTTGGAGCAGCTCAGTGCCCACAGCGCCCGTCGCACCCACAATCGCCACTCGATAGCCCATCGCCGAGTCAACAAGGGTACCCCACTCGCTGGCTACAGGAAATGGTTCCATCCCTGCACGGTGAGCGGCTCGCGTCTGCCGTCAGGGTATTCCAGCCAGAGCGTGTTTTCCGCCGTTATCTGCCCGATGTGGGTCAGCGGCGTGCCCGTTTCGGCGGGGATGCGCTGCAGCATCTGCTGTGCCACCTCTGGAGGTGCGGTGATCAGGAGTTCGTAGTCCTCACCCCCCGCCATCGCGAACAGGGCAGGATCGGCGCCTTGGGCTTGCGCCCAGCGCAACGCCTCGGGATGCACGGGAATCTGGTGCGGATACAGGATGCCTCCCACTTCCGACGCCCAAAGCAATTTGGGCAGGTCGGATGCCAGCCCATCGCTGATGTCCATCATCGCGCTGGCGCCAAGCTGTGCTGCCAACTGCCCCTCTTGAAGGCGCGGCACCGGTCGGAAATGCGGGGTCAGATCGAGGGGCACCGCCGTGGGCGAGTCGTGCATCAGCCATTCTAACCCAGCACGCGAGCCTCCCAGCGCGCCCGTGACCAAAATCCAGTCGCCGGGACGCGCCCCTCGGCGCCGGACAGGAGTCGCCTCCACCTGGCCCAACACCATCACATCCACCACCCCATGCTCCGCGCGGTTGGTATCGCCCCCTATCAACAGGGTGCCGTAGCGGGCAGCGCATTCCAGAAAGCCCTCGACAAAATCGTCCAGCCACGCACCTGTGCGCTCCGGTGGCAGAGCCAAACTCAACAAGGCGGCAAGCGGTGTGCCTCCCATCGCCGCAATATCGCTAAGGTTCACCGTGAGCGACTTCCAGCCGAGCGAGCGGGCATCGATCCAATCCGCACGGAAGTGAACCCCTTCCACCAGCATATCGGCGGTGCAGAGCAGAAAACCCCTGCCTTCCCCGTGGACGGGAAGCAGCTGGAGAATGGCGGCGTCATCCCCGATGCCTTCAAGGAGGCGAACCCCCTTCCCAAGAGCGCCTTCTTGAGGCGTTTCCTGCATGAGGGGGGCAAAAGCGGGGGTGCGCTGCAGGGCTTGCACGATGCGCCCGATAAGAGCATACTCGCCGCCCAGCTCCGACCAATCTCGCATGGTTTCCTGCCCTTTAGGTTTTGGCAGTGCAATAAGGTTGCAGGCGCGCGGCGACAGCAGGGATGACTTGCGCGCGCAGATGGATACCCTGCTCCTGATACTCCACGCCCAGCACCCGCCCAAACTCGTAGCATTCCGCCACCAGCGCGCTCGCTTCGTAGGGCAGCCATACCTCCACAGGCACGAGCATCCCCTGCAGCGTCGCCACGATGCGATCCATCAGGTGGGGAATACCTTGGGCTTGCTTCGCCGAGATATAGACCGAGTTCGGATGTTCCGCCACCAACTGCCGCAGCCAATAGGTGTCCTTCACCCGATCCGCCTTGTTGAACACCAAGATGATCGGCTTCTGGTCGGCTCCCAGCTCGACAAGGGTGGTCTCCACCGCGTCGCGCTGCAGTTCCCAATGCGGGCTGGAGATGTCGATGACATGCAGCAGGAAATCGGCTTCCTGTACCACCTCGAGAGTGGCACGAAACGCCTCGAGCAGCATCGGGGGCAGGTTCTCCACGAAGCCCACCGTGTCGGTCAATAGCACGGACCAGCCGTCGGGCAGCACCACGCGCCGCGTGGTCGGGTCGAGCGTAGCGAACACGCGGTCATCCACATAGGTTTGTGCCCCAGCAAGCACATTCAGCAGGGTCGATTTCCCGGCGTTGGTGTAGCCGACGATGGCGCCGCTGGGGAAGGGCAAGCGGCGTCGCGCGGCGCGCTGATGCTCGCGCTGACGGCGTATCTCTTCGATCTCATGGCGGAGGTGGGTGATGCGCTCGCGAATGCGTCGCCGATCCATCTCCAGCTTGGTCTCGCCTGGACCGCGCGTGCCGATGCCGCCTCCCAGCCGCGAAAGTGCCGTGCCCTTGCCTGAGAGTCGTGGCATCAAGTAAAGCAGTTGCGCCAACTCCACCTGCAGCGCGCCCTCGCGCGAGCGCGCCCGCCGAGCAAAAATGTCGAGGATGAGCTGCGTGCGGTCAATCACGCGCGACTGGGTCAGCTCCTCCAGATTGCGCTGCTGGATGGGAGTCAGCTCGGTGTCGAAAATAATCACATCGGCTTCCTTCTCGCGGACGAGGACGAACAGCTCCTGCGCTTTGCCTTTACCGATGCAGGTCGCCACATCGGGCACATGGCGTCGCTGGCGCATCTCCGCCACCACCTGCACACCAGCCGATTGCGTCAGGGCGCGCATCTCTTCCGCCCAGTAGCGCTCTTCATCCGCCGTGTCCGCATGGCACAGCACCAGAATTGCCCGTTCTGGCTCCAGCGTTGTCTTTAGGGTGTGGGGGATACTCTCTCACCTCCGCTTTAATTATAACATGTCCGCGCGGGCAAGCGCCGCCAGAACCTGTCCGTGCAGAGAAAATTTTCACCCCCTTGATTTCAGGGGGTAGCGGTGTGCTATAATTTAGCCATGCTAAGCATTCAGGAGGCAAATGGATGGCAATCGAGACTCTAAGCACCCTCCCCGGTTTAACGGCGGAGCGGATCGAGCGAGTGGCGCGGTCGTTGGGCGAGCCAGAATGGCACCTTCAGCGGCGGCTGGAGGCGTTCGAACGCTTTTTGCAGCTGCCGATACCTTCACCCAAGCAAGAGGATTGGCGCTACACCGACATCACCACCCTGTCTTTCGAAGCGTATCCTGCCGTTGCTTGGCAGGAGGCATCGCTTGGCACGCAGGCAGAGCGTGTGCTGCCATTTCTGGTTGAGCAGCCTGCCGTGCGGGTTGTGCATCGGGCAGGCGTCGGCTTCGAAGTGCAGCTGCCGGAAGCCTGGCAACAGCGTGGGGTGCAGGTGCGCGACCTGCGGGAAGTGCTGCGGCAGGAGCCGGAGCGGCTGCAAGAGAGGCTGGGGCGACTTGCTCCCATCCCGGGCGACAAGTTCTCATGGCTCCACACGGCTGCATGGGATAGCGGGCTTTATCTCTACCTTCCGCGCCAAGTTGCACTTGAGGGCACGATAGAGGTTCTCCACTGGTTCGAGGTGCCGGGCGCCCACTTTCCCCACACGCTGATTGTGGCGGAGGAGGGCAGCAGTGCGAATATTGTGCAGTCCTTCGGCTCGCCAGAGGGTGTGCCTGTGCTATGCGTAGGCGCCGTGGAGGTGTTCTGCGCGCCTAACAGCCAGTTGCGCCATACCCTGATGCAGCGGATGGGACGCGACGCGCTCTTTCTGACCAGTGTGGACTACCTGCAGCAGCGCGACAGTCGGGTGGTCTCGCTCACTGTGGGGCTGGGCGGCAAGTTGGCACGCACCGTTTTGCAACACTTGATGGAGGGGCCGGGTGCGGAGGCACGACCGCTCGGCGTATTTTTTGGCGATGATGCCCAGCATCTCGACTTCCGCACGCTGCAGGACCACCGCGTCGGGCACACGACCAGTGACCTGCTCTACAAGGGTGTGCTGACCGATGAGGCGCAATCGGTCTTTTCGGGGCTGATTCGGGTGCATCAGGGCGCGCAGCACACCGACGCTTATCAGGCGAATCGCAACCTGCTCCTCAGCGAGCAGGCGCGTGCGCACTCCATTCCCAACTTAGAGATAGGGGCGAACGAGGTGCGCTGTACCCACGGGGCGACCGTTGGACCGGTGCAGCCCGATGAGCTGTTCTATCTGCGCTCGCGCGGGTTAGACCCTGCCACCGCCGAGGCGGTGATTGTGATGGGCTTTTTCGAGCAGGTGCTGCGCGCGGTGAAGCCCGTCGATTTGCGCCTGTCGATCCAGCGGCTACTGGCTTCGAAGCTCAAAGGGGATGCACCGCGCTACTTTATGGACTTGGCAGACCCCTCCGCGCTGTCTGACCAGCTGGACGCTTCCGAAGAGGTGGATTCCTATGTGGCATCGCACGATTCCCGATGAGTTGCAGGTGGGCGAGCTGCGCCCTATGCAGATTGAGGGCAAGCCGCTCCTGATTGGTCGCACCGAGCGGGGCTACTTCGCTGTGCTGGATCGCTGCTCCCATGAGAATCAGCCCCTCTCGGAAGCGGATGGTATCCCGGGGCGGCTTTTCAAGGGGCTGCTGGAGTGTCCCCATCACGGCGCGAAGTTCGATCCGCATACGGGTCAGGCACGCGGGCTGCCCGCCATCCGCCCCATCAAAACCTTTCCCGTGAAGGTGGAAGCGGGCTATGTTTGGGTAGAATTGGAATAAAGCATTCCGTCGGACCTGTCAGAGCCGTCCGACATGTCCGACTGCTCAATCGAGGGTGAACAACCATGGCAACCATACAATTGGAGCTGGATGCGCATGAGATACGGCGGCAGTTCCCCTTCTTCCAGCCGCATCCCGAAATGCGCAGCCTGATTTATCTGGATAACGCGGCGACCACACAAAAGCCGTATGCCGTGCTGGACGCCTTGATGAACTTCTATGCGCACCATAATGCGAATGTCCATCGGGGCGCGTATGGCGTCGGTGCCAAAGCGTCGGAGCTGTTCGAGGCGGCACGCGAACGGGTCGCCCGCTTCCTGAACGCGCGTGAGTCTGCCGAAATCATCTTCACACGAGGCACCACGGAGAGTATCAACTTGGTGGCGGCGAGTTGGGGTGGCAGCCAGCTGCGCGAAGGCGACGAGATTATCGTCTCTGAAATGGAACACCACGCCAACATCCTGCCCTGGATGCAGATTGCGCGCGCGAAGGGGGCGCGAATCGTGGTCTGGCGCATCACCGACGAGGGACGGCTCGACCTGGACGAGCTGCGCCGCCTCATAACCGAGCGCACCCGCATGGTCGCCGTCACGCATATCTCCAATGTGCTGGGCACCATCAATCCCGTAGCCGACATCTGTCGGATAGCGCACGAAGCGGGCGCGCTCTGCCTGGTGGACGCCGCCCAGAGCGCGGCGCATCTCCCCCTCGATGTGCAAGCCCTCAATTGCGACTTTCTGGCATTTTCGGGGCACAAGGCATACGGTCCCACAGGGATTGGGGTGCTGTATGGCAAGCGTGCCCTGCTGGAACAGATGCCTCCCTATCAAACGGGTGGCGGCATGATTCGCAAGGTGAGCTGGGACGAGGTGGTGTGGGCGGATGTACCCGCACGCTTTGAGGCGGGCACACCTGCTATTGCCGAAGCGATTGGACTCCATGCCGCGCTCGATTTCATCGACGCCATCGGGCGCGAGCGTATCGCTGCCCAAGAGCATGCGCTGACCCAATATGCACTCCAGCGGTTGCAGGAGGTGCCCGACCTGCGCCTGTACGGTCCGCAACCCGATCGGGCAGGCATCTTCGCCTTCACGCTGGCGGACATCCACCCGCACGATATCGCCACCGTTCTCGATTCACGCGATATCGCTATCCGTTCGGGGCACCACTGCGCCCATCCACTGGGCGATCGCTTGGGAGTGCCCGCCACGGCGCGCGTGAGTCTCGCCATCTACAACGACACCGACCATATCGACGCGCTGATAGAGGGGCTGCACTATGTGCGGCAGGTCTTTAATGTCTGACCTGTCCGACCTGTCAAAGCCATGATAGACGAACTGTATCAAGAGATTATTCTGGACCACTATCGCCATCCGCGGGGGCGCGGCACGCTGGAGGAGCCGAAAATCCATCAGGAAGGCGCGAACCCGCTCTGTGGCGATGAGGTGATTATCGAGCTACGCATAGCGGATGGGCGCATCGGCGACATCCGCTTCAGCGGACGCGGCTGCTCTATCAGCCAAGCATCTGCCTCGATGCTGGTCGAAGCGGTGCAGGGCAAAACGCTGCCCGAAGTGCACGCGCTTATCCAGAAGGTGTACGCCATGATACGGGGCGAGAGCCATCCAGACCCCGAGGAGATGGGCGATTTGAGTGCGCTCGCAGGTGTGCGCCGATTCCCCGTGCGCGTCAAATGCGCTACCCTGCCGTGGCACACGCTCGAAGAGGCACTCAAAACGGCAACCGCTTCTCCAAGCGAGAACCTGTCCGACCTGTCCGACTCGTCCGAATCCCTGAAATAGGAGGTAAAGACACGATGCCAACGATTGTCATCCCGACGGCACTCAGAACCTATACAGAGAACCAGACAAGCCTCCGGGTGGAGGCATCCACCGTGGGGGAGGCGATTCAGCAGTTAGTGGAGCGGTTCCCGAAGCTGAAGCCGCACCTGTTCAACGAGGAGGGACGCCTGCGCAGCTTCATCAACCTCTATCTGGGCGATGAGGATGTGCGCTACCTCCAAGGGCTGGACACACCGCTCCAAGAGCAGGATGAGCTGACCCTCATCCCCTCGGTGGCGGGTGGTGCTACCGAGGTGCCGACCCAAGAACAAATCGGCAGCCTCATCGAGGATGCCCGCTTGCAAGCCATCACCCTCTCGCAAGAGGAGGTGCTGCGCTATAGCCGCCACCTCATCATGCCCGAAGTCACGATGGAGGGGCAGAAACGGCTGAAAGCCGCGCGCGTGCTGCTGATTGGCGCAGGTGGGCTTGGCTCCCCTATCGCCATGTACCTCGCCGCCGCCGGCGTCGGCACCATCGGACTGGTCGATTTCGACCGTGTCGACTACACCAACCTGCAACGCCAGATTATCCATTTCACCCCTGATGTGGGACGCCCTAAACTGCAATCCGCCGCTGAAAAAATTCAGGCGATTAACCCCTTTGTGCATGTCATCCCGTTCGAAACGCGCCTCACCTCCGAGAACGCACTGGACATTATGCGCGACTTCGATGTGATTGTGGACGGCACCGATAACTTTCCGACCCGCTACCTGGTGAACGACGCCTGCGTGCTGCTGGGCAAGCCGAATGTGTACGGCAGCATCTTCCGCTTTGAGGGGCAGGCGTCGGTCTTCTGGGCGCCTTATGGACCCTGCTACCGCTGCCTCTATCCCGAACCACCGCCGCCGGGGCTGGTGCCCAGCTGTGCGGAAGGGGGTGTGCTGGGCATCTTGCCGGGGCTCATCGGGCTGGTGCAGGCGACGGAGACCATCAAGCTCATTCTGGGCAAAGGCGAGCCGCTCATCGGACGGCTGCTGCTGCTTGACGCCCTGCAGATGCGCTGGCGTGAACTGAAACTGCGCAAAGACCCGAACTGCCCCCTCTGCGGGGAGAACCCCACCCTGCGCGAACTGATCGACTATGCCGAGTTCTGCGGCGTGCGTGGAGAGGAGCGACCCGCTACCGATGAGCTGCCCTCCATCACTCCAACCGAGTTGAAAAAGCGATTGGAACGCGGGGAACAAATTGTCATCCTCGATGTGCGCGAGCCATTCGAACTGGAGATCAGTCGCCTACCGGAGGCGATTCACATCCCGATGGGGCAGGTGCCGGAGCGCGTGCATGAGCTAAACCCTGCCGACGAGATAGTGGTGATGTGCCGTTCGGGCGGGCGCAGCGCGCAGATTACACGCCTGCTGCAGGCGATGGGGTTCACACGGGTGAAAAACCTCACGGGCGGTATCAACGCCTACGCGCAAGAAGTAGACCCCACACTGCCAGTATACTAAGCCCCAACCCAACGCCAAGCCCGGCACCCCACGCCACGCGCAGCAGCGACACCGCTAAAGGTGAATGCAGGTGGCAGAAGGTGTTCACCACCGACACCTGCCCAATCGCACCTAACAGCATCGCAAGCGGCAACCACGCGCGACGGTGCTGAATCAGCAGCATAAGCGCCAGCACCAACGCCGGATGCCCAATCAGAAACTCCTTCGTACGCGGGCGCACATTCATCAGGTTCTCCAGCAAGGCGCGAAGCCGCAACTCGATGTCGGAGACCGCCCCCGGCGCCTCGTTGCCCGTGCGCATCAGCATCAGCACCACCGCCAGCAGCACCAGCAACGCCACACCCGCCTGCCACCAGAACACGGGCTGATTCAGCCACCGTCGCCAGAAATCCCAGCTGCCTGCACTATAAGCCGCATAGAACACCCCCACCAGCAGCAACGGCAACACATGCGCCAATTTGATACCGATAAACTGGTCCGCCTTCACCAGGAAAGCCGTGCCCGCCAGCAAGCCCACGATATGGAGCGCACCTATCAAGCTCCAGCCAAACGAGAAGCCAAGCAGCCCAAAGAGGCACCGAATCGCACGGCTCACAGGAAGAGAGGAAGCGGGTGAGGGCGCAACGGCGGGCAGCATGACAAGTCCCACTGTCGGAAACAGCACCGCCGCGCACAACGCCACCAGCTTCCTACCCAGCGGCAACCCACTAAGCAACGCCAACCCTATCCCCATCACCAGCGGCAGCCATGCGCTCCAGCCATTCGCCCGCAGCTGCCAAAGCACCCAGCCCGTCAGCACGCCGACACCCAACCCTACAAAGGGAAACATCCAAAGCGGCGGCTCCAACGGCTGAAAAGGACGCGCCCCGCCTGCCCGAATCGCGAACCCGGAACGGGACAACGCCGCCGTGAGCGTCTGAAGCAGCGCCCGCATCTGCGCCGTATCTCCCGCACCCAGCCGAATATACAGCACGCGGATATTGCGCTCCTGAACCGCCCGCTCAAAACGCTCCACCAATTCCGATGGGGTCATCAACAGGGCTTCGGCGGCGCTCACGCTGTGCAAGCGCACCGTCCGTTCGGGGATGAGCAGGCTTAGCGAGGTGTCGCCCACTTGTTTGCCGAACTCCACCGACCCGTAGCGCATCCCAAAGGTGCGACACGCCTGCGCCGTCGCTTCTATCGCTTGCCGATACCCCAGCACCTGATCAGCAGCGAACACCAGCAGCGTTGCGCCCTGCCCATGCAACTGCTGCAGCATGCCCCGAATGGCAAACGCATTCACGCCGGGAAAGTTGTAGAGCCGTGCCACCACCTGCGCCCTGCCGGCATGCACCGCCCGTACCTGCAGTGGGTCCAAACCTAACCCCAACTGCGCTACCTGGTCGGGTTCGCCGACCACCGCAAATCGCGCCCCTTCTGTGGATTGAACCGTCACATAGGGTGTGTGGGCAGGTGGCTTGAGTTCCACGCGGGCTTTAAGCGCGAGGGCTGCCTTCGCTTGGCGATAGCGCTCCGGCGTCAGCACATAGAGCGGTCCTGAACTCGCCTCATAGCGCGCGCCCCACTCCTGTAAAGTACCTTCCGTCAAGGCGACCGAGAGCGGAATCGAGAAGCCACGCAGCCACTCGGCAACCGTTTTGCCCTCCGACGCTGCCAACGCCGCTACCTCAGGATAGTCCAGCACCAACTCCACCGAGCGGTTGCGTGCCTCGACCCGCCATCGCTCGAACGCGATACGCCCCGCCACCGCCGATGAAAGCAGCAGCCCCAGAACCAGTAGATAGCGGTTAACATGCTCCATCGTGGTTAGAAATCTCAGGATTTTGCACGGGAGCGGGGTTTGGGACGGGAGCGGGCGGCTGGGCGTGCAGGCTGTGCCGGTGCCGGTTCCGGATGGTAAGGAATGGGAACATAGTCCACGCCCGCAGTACGCTGAACAGGCTGCGGATAGAGCGACATCAGCTGATAAACCTCCACGGGCAGTTCCGTGCGAACCTTCAAGCCCATCGACATTGCCTCCTGCGCCGAAATCGCGTAATCGTGGGTGTAGTAGCCTTGGGTGAGTTTATCAGCCACCTCCGCTGCCTGCGCCTCCGACATCCCATTACTTGTCAGCACATGATACACGAGTTCATAGGTCTGCTTCAGCGCCTTGCGCGAGACATCCGCCAAGATGAGCGTCTGGTCATCCACCTCGTTCGGGTCCTTTTGCTCCAGCACCTTCAGAATCGAAGCCGCAGGGAACTGCCCCACCTGCGGGTCTACTGGACCCAATACCGCATGGGGATCCATCACAATCTCGTCGGCAGCCAGCGCAATCAGCGTGCCGCCCGACATCGCATAGTGAGGCACAAAAGCGGTGACCTTCGCCGGATGGTCACACAGCGCGCATGCAATCTGCTGACTCGCCAGCACCAACCCGCCCGGCGTGTGCAAGATGATATCGATGGGCATATCGGGGGGCGTCATGCGAATCGCCCGCAGCACCTCCTCCGAGTCCTCCATCGTGATAAAGCGAAAGACAGGGATGCCGAACAGTGAGAGCGCCTCCTGCCGGTGGATAAGCACAATCACACGGCTGCCACGCTGCCTCTCCAAGCGGCGTATCATCTGCAAGCGCGCCGCTTCCAGCATCCGCTGGCGCACCATCGGCATCAACGCCAGAAAGATAAAAAAGAGCCAGAACAATTGCGAAAGTAGCGCCTCCATTCCAACCGAAATTATACCTGTCGCCATCGGCTCGCACCGCACGACATTTTTCGGGATTCGGTTCTCCCCACTTTGCGAGTGTGGGGGAACCAACGAAGCGGGGCAATTCCTGACAAGAAGCGAGACTGCCGTCTTTACCTTAGGGATATTGGCAGAGAGCTGACGATGCTCCGAATCTATCTGGTGCGGCATGGGCAGACGGCTTGGAACCATTCGGGGCGCATTCAGGGGCACTCGGATGTGCCGCTGGATGCGTTGGGCTTGTTAATAAAATTAGGCAATAAACGAACGGCGATAGACTATAGATAGACACACCCAAAGCCTGACTTGTCTTTCAAGTCAATAACTCCAATCCGCATGGGCTTGTTTATTATGAAGAAAAGAGAAATATAAAAGAATACTATCTTAAGAAAGTCAGTAGATTATGAAACAAATTATCATCACAATATGTCCAAAAAGAAAATAGTGCATTTTGAGAAATGGGACGAATCTTGGCTAATATGCGTTTAAGGCGATGCATCTCCTTTTCTGATATAGGTATCTCTGAGATAGGCAAATTAGGTTTATTCCAAACACCCCACCAACGACCAGCCCACTCCACACTCCCAGCATGATTTTGATACTGTTTTCTTGAGGAAGTCGCATGACCAATTAAATAGACCATAACTTGTTGCACTGTTTCCATTGGTACCAAATCCACACGAGTCCCTGTGATTGCCAATTGGGGGTCCTGAACAATCTCACTCCAAAACCTACTGATATAGGAGCGCATTTCTTGAACAGGCAAAGGGCACTGCAAGTTCAGCACGAGATGGTAGTGTACGACGCCACGCCTTTGAAACTCCATTTTCCAGATAGCGAACCACTCATTTTGCTTAAGGAATCGTCTTAGCCGCATTTGAAAAGTATGCAGATCACGCTTACACGCACTTAGCTCCCTTTCGCGATAAGTTAGTGTAATGGAATAGTTTGTACCTACACGGAGGGCAGGCAGCAAGCGCAAAACGGTTTTTATAAAGTACACACGGCTTTGACGACTCCATGTTAGCCGAACAGGACCGCGTTTTACATGTCGTCGGCGGATTGGTTTGCGCGCACCAAAACGACTCTTAGCAGGGTCTATCTTCGCCTGCAAAAGCGCACCTTGAAAAATCAACTTACCAGCAGGATTAGAAGTCGTAGTACGCGAATCGGTATCCTGAACCAAATCTCGCTTTAATCCCATAACATGGGGATTATACCTCTATCTAAACCCAGCTTCCATATCCAGAAGCTTGCAGACTATAGGGGCATATCATCTGCAGAAAGCGTGAGCTATGAGTTGCTGGGTACTATTTATGAGTTTGGGTACTATTAAGGCTAACATGCAAGAGCATGGCGTGGAAATAGAGATTGAAGTGCCGTGTGCGGAGGGACAATCACATCCTGTACGCTTACGCATCACAGGATGGGGTGAGTACGAAGTGGTGTACAACCCCTGTGATGAGCTGCTTGGTACGATATTTGCTCGAATGGCACGGTGTAATCATTACCTGAGCGAAGAGTTTCCTGCGCAGTTCAGACAGGATATTACGATAATGCAGCAGCTAATAGAGGTGGGGCGCGCGGTAGGAGAACCAGCCGTGCTCATTATCATCCAAGCCTTGGGAGATGACTATAGCAGTGTTCGTGTTGCGGCGTGTCGGGCGTTGGGTGAGATAGGGGATAGGCAAGCCGTGCCCCCCCTCATCCAAGCCTTGAGGGATGGGGCTTGGTCTGTTCGTTATGCGGCGTGTGAGGCGTTGGGTGAGATAGGGGATGAGCAAGCCGTACCACATCTCATCCAAACACTCGGAGATCAGAATGCGGATGTTCGACGGGTCGCATGCTGGGCGCTAAGGGAGATAGGCGACCCACAAGCCATGCCTTATATTCTGAACGCACTGCAAGACCCTAACGCCAATGTACGACAAGCAGCGTGTCGGGCAATCGGAGTAATGGCGTCCTCTGTCCCTATCTCAGAAGAGGCAATAGCCCGCCTCATCTCCTGTCTCGACGACCAAAACAGCCATGTTCGGCGCTCCGCCTTCACCGCCTTGAGCAGAATAGGGGACGCTGCCAAAGCCGCGCTTATCCGAGCACTTTCAGAAAGCCCAAGTGTCCAAGTGCGAAAATCGAGCTACAAACTGCTTCGGAACACAGTAACCCCGCAAGACATCCCGTTTCTCACAGAGGTGTTAGAATATGGGGATGCATCGACCCGCCATGCAATCTGCAATCTGTTAGGCGAAATTAGAGATCCTATGGCAGTGCACGCGCTCTTGGTACGGTTGGGTGATGCCAGTCCAAAGGTTCGTTGTGCAGCGTGCACCGCATTAGGTGCAATTGGTGATCTGAGGGCGTTGCCTGCCTTGAGCATTTGGGCGCATCTCCGGGACGAAGCGGCACGGCAAGCCATCGAACAGCTCCAGCAGGTGCCCCTTCCATTTGACAAAGCGGTGCAAGAGGTGATGGTGCAAGGCTATTGGCAGATCGTGATTCAGGCATTGGCGAAACCCCTGATGCGGACGATCCTGATTAGTCTGGGCGAACAGGCTATTCCCCTTTTTGTGCTGGCGCTGGGTGAAAAGGATAAATTTATCCACAGCGCGGCATCAACGGCTTTGGTGCGCATAGGAGCAGCAGCGATTCCCGCTCTTGTTTTGGCGTCACGGGATCAAAACCCATACATGCGTTGGATGGTGTGCAGAACGCTCAAGGCGATTGGAGATGCACAGGCGGTGCCTGCGTTAATCAGGGCTTTAAGGGATGAGAATGCCCATGTACGCTGGGAGGCTTGCAGAGCATTGCAAGAAATTGGGGACAATACAGGGGTTGAAGCACTCATACACAGAGTCAGCGACGCCAACAGCTATGTGCGGCAAGCAGCGTGCAAGGCACTCGGTACAATTGGGAACCCGCGTGCCATTCCTGCTCTCATCCAAGCATTGGCTGACCCAGTGGCACAGGTCCGTTGGGCAGCGTGTTGGGCGCTTGGCATGATGGGTGACCCACGCGTTGTGCCTCACCTGTGCGAAGTGGCGCAGTCAGATCCAAACCATATCGTGCGCGCGGCAGCGCAACATGCGATCGAAGTAATCCAGCATGGCGAAGCTGATGCCAGATAGGTGAACGAGCAAGCAATCGCCTCGTATACTGCTCTCATGCCTCATACACTTATGCAGACGAATAATGCTTTTCTGGGTTATCCGCTGAACGGGGGTCGCCGCTACACCCTGCCCCCAAATACCATTCCACTCGCTCCTATGCCTGGCGGCGCTGCTATCGGTCAATTCAGGTAGCGGTCGGTGACCATGTTTGAGTAGAAACTCCGACACGCACTGCTCCACGGTACGCCCTGTCCGTGATGCTTCCCGCTCACACACGGCGTAAACCTCCTGACGAACATTCGCTACCGCTGCCGACCCCCCCACAGAGACGCTACACGAAAACGACCCCGACAGGCGCGAGGCGGCACAACGCGCCCTCGAGCTAATCCAGCACGGGGACGACAAGGCGCTGCGTTTATGATACCCGTCGCACTGTACGCGGAGGGATTATATCACACCCGGACTTTTCCAACTATGCCAGCAGGAATCGGCAGCCAGAGGGTGTATTCCTGCACATTATGCGAAAAGAGCGGAATACGGTTAGCGCGCGGAGGCTTGGCTTGCTTGCGTTGCCCGACGCCTGCGAGCGTTGCTTTTGGCTCCACCAGAAAATCGGTGAGCCACCCACTCCATTCCCGGGCATCTTCAGTACCATCGATTCCTACTCCAAAAAGGTGTCGCAGGCGGTGTTTCAGGAGCATCAACGAATGCCCAAATGGTTCGAGCAGTTCGGGCTAAACGGCATACCTTGTCCCACACCCCATCACTCGTGGTTCAAAATATCTCACGGCTCACTCATGTTGAATGGCTCGCCCGACGAGGTTTTGAAAACACCTGATGGTAGCCTGATCATCATTGACTACAAGACCGCGCGGTTCAAATCTGACGACCCCCTACGCCCACTCTACGAAGTGCAGCTTAATGTCTACGCGCGGATTGCGGAGAAACTGTCGCCTCCACGAGGCGTCTTCCCCAACAAAGTTGTCATGCTTGGGCTGATGTATTATGATCCGCTTACGGAAGAGGTCCATCCTGGCAAAATTAGTCCCCACGGGTTTTTGATGGAGTTTCAGGCTCACTGGGTTCCCATCGAGCGGCGCGACGCGTGGATTGATGAATTGTTAGCACGGGCAGAGGAAATCCTATCAAAGCCCGAGCCCCCTGAGGGCGCCGCCGATTGCAAAACCTGCAAAGCGTATCACTCAATTGCGGCAGCCCTTCCCAGAATCTGGTAAAAGGATAGCACATCCAGAATTTTTTCTCCAAGTTTCGGTCTCTTGCCAAGTGATCCCGCCCAGAGAAAAATCCCGCTCACTCCTCCAGCGCGAAGGGGTTGAAGCGGGTCTCGTAGTCATACACATCCAGCCCCTCGCGCGCCTTCAGAAAGCCCACCACCAGATAGGTGAACGGGGTGGCAATCGCTTCGTATGCCGATTTCACCAGCCACTGGGTGAGAATCATATTGGCTAACACGATGGGCGGGATCGTGCCCACGAACGCCAGCGTGCAGAAAATCGCCGAATCGAACGCCTGCCCCACCAGAGTGGAGCCGATGGTGCGTGTCCAGAGCCAGCGACCCTGCGTCAAGATTTTCATCTTCGCCAGCACATAGGCATTACTGAACTCTCCGAACAGATAGGCGACGAAGGAAGCGAGCAGCAAGCGGGGCGTCGCACCCAGAATCTGGGCATACGCTTCCTGCAGACCCCAATCGGGCGCAGGTGGCAGCGCAATCGCCACCTGAATCGCCAACACCATCAGCAGGTTGCATCCGAAGCCCAGCCAAATCACACGCCGTGCCCGCCGATAGCCGTATACCTCTGTCAGCACATCCCCCACAATATAGCTGATGGGGAAAATGATGATGCCAGCAGGCACGACAAGCCCCGCCACGCGCGCCACCTTCGAAGCAATCAGATTGGCGGTCAACAGGCTGGTCAGAAAGAGCGCCACCGTGCCCACAAACCAGACCGAATAGCCTTGTGATGCCGACGCCCTGTCCCTTCGCTCCATCAAAGGCGATTGTACCCTGCTGATGTGAAAAAGTCAGAGCCAAGAGCAGGGGCATGGTCGCCATGCCCCTGCTCTAATCGGACGATTCGGGCGCAAAGAGATAGGGGCGATAGCGCGCAGGGTCGGCAAAGATAAAGGAGAAGGCGTTCCGAGCCACCTCCATCGGAGCATACTCTCCGCCAGAGGAGGCAGATGGGTCAGAAGGCGACAGTTCGAACCGCTTGGCGATGACCTTCACTTGCCCCGAGCCCCACGCGCCCATGCTGAAGAATGGTTCTTCCGAGTCAGCAGGCGCTATCGGTGTGGCGAATGTGGTCGTTATTTTTTGCGTGATAGTGGGCGTATAGAAACCGGGCACGAGGTAGGAAGTCGGTGGGGCGTGGAGCGCTTGCTGAAAACGCTGTCGCTGCAGGGGGCTGAGCTGTCGCCAGAGGAGTCGCTCCCCCTTCAGGGCAGCCTGCCGCTGCTGCGGTGCTAAACTCGCCCAGAAACGCAAGGCGGGTGCGGCGTGGGCGACGGCGCGCAGATTCAGCGTGCTGCTTGTGCTAACCGAGAGCGCGCTCACCAACGGTAAGCCCACAAGGCGTTCGAGCTGTAGTTCGTTCAGCGAGTCGGCGAGGCGTGCCCATTCATCGAGGGTGATGGCAGGCTGTGCGCTGGGCTTGTCAGTCGGAGCGGACCCTTTTTTCGCCTCCAGCGGGCGCAGCCAATCTTCGGGGATTTCGCTGGGGCGCAGCCAGAAATAGTCTTTGTGTCGCGCCATCAGCACCTCGCCCTCCTGACGCAGCCAGAACAGTCGCTGCATTTGCGAAAGGTCGGAAGTGAAGGGTACCGTGGACGATGGGCGTGCGAACGAAATCGCTTCACGCACCGGCTCAAGGCGGTAGGCATCGGCATAGAGATCGAGACCGTAGCGCAGGCTCAGCTCGATAAGCGCGGCGAGCGGGCTACGCTGGAGAAACGCTGGCAAAGCCAGCCGTTCCGGCGTGCCCGATGCCCGGCGAGAAGGGGTGAGCCGTTCCGACACATTCGCCCATTCACGCCACACCTTGTTGAGGGGGTGGTCGTCCAACAAGGGGGGCGACGGTTCTGCTGCCTCCTTCCCAATGGAGGCAGAGAAACTGCTGGCGTTCAGCACGCGGCTCGAAGAGGCGCTACTGCGGGGAGCCAAGCCTTTTGACGCGTAGCGCTCGGTCTCGATGGTGAGTTGACCGCGCCATGCGTCCCAGCGCAGGATGAGCCGCACCGCTTGCTGGGTGGGTTCTTTCGAACTGGCTTCGGGGATCGTGCGCGCTTGCACTTGCGTGGTACGCGGCTCCAACAGCAGGGCGGCAAGCGAGGCTGCCAGCGGGAATTCGCCCGTTTGGGGCGCACTGGAGAAGACCAGCTGCTCGCCTTGCCAGAGCCGCTGCCACTCACTGGCACGAAAATCGCCCATCACACGCGCCATCGCGTAAACGCTCACATCGTGCAGCTTATTCAGCATCGCGCGCTGCTCCGCGCTCAATCGCTGCTTCTCCTGCTCGTTCAGCGCGCTCAGTTCCTCCCATCGATAGCGACGCGCGAGTTCGATGAGCAAGCGCAACGGGCGTTCGAACACTTGTCGTCTCGCTTGCAGGAGTGCCTGACGCAACTGCTGCTCGCGTGTCCGCTCGGCTAACGGCTGATAGAGGCGATACCCATCCGTCGTCTGGGCGGGTTGCCACGCACAGCGTAGCGTGCTGGCGAGCCGTTGCAGCACCTCGTGCGCGGGTCGTTCGCGCACCAGCAGGCAAACCTTATCCTCCGCTATCTCGGTCGATGCCGAGAGACTCACACCCAGCTCCTTGCTGAGCTGGCTTAGCAACTGCTTGAGCGGGATCAGCGGCTCGCGCAGTGTAATCGGCTTCTGGAGCCGCTCATCCTGATGGAGGTCCACCGCCTGTGCATGCGCTCCTATCCAGAGCGCGACCACACTCAGCACCCACATCCACCGAAACCATCGTGTCCTGTGCATTCAGCCTACCTCCCGAAAAGATTAGACGCTCCGAGGAGCCAAAGGGGTTCAGTGCAGGTGAAGGGAGATGTTGGGGTTGGTGGCGAGTGCCTGTTGAGATAAAGACGCGGACAGGGATTCGGATAGAGGGGTAGGGGCGCGGTGACCGCGCCCCTACTTTCTGGCAAGCGGGACTTTAGAACCAGATGGTGAGTTGAGCAGACTTGGAGGTGTTATTGTAGGTCGCGGTGATCGTGACGACACGATAGATGCACCACCAGCAGGAGGTTGTGCGGATGGTGAAGCTCGCGCTGGTTTGCCCTGCAGGCACCGTCACGGAGGAGGGCACGGTCGCCGCGCTGGTGTTGCTGCTGCGGAGTTGCACCACCGCACCCCCTGCAGGCGCAGGTCCTGTCAGGGTTACCGTGCCCGTTGCGTTGCTACCGCCCCATACGCTGCTGGGACTAATCGTCAGCGACTGAAGCGTGACGGAGGGCTGAGGTGTCACGGTGAGGGTTGCCTGACGGGTGACACCTTGCGCGCTGGCGGTGATGGTCACATTGGTCTGGCTGGTGACCGGGGTGGTGGTGACGGTGAAGTTCGCCGAGGTCTGCCCCTGCGGAACCGTCACCGAGGAGGGCACCGAGGCAACCGACGGATTGCTGCTGCTCAGCTGCACGGTGAAGCCGCCCGATTGGGCAGGCGCGGTTAGGTAGACCGTGCCCGTGCTGGGATTGCCCCCCACCACCGTGCTGGGGTTGAGGCTCAGGCTACTGAGCGACGGCGTTCCACCGCCACCACCAGCAGCTTGCAACGCGCGGTAGACATTCAGGCGCCCCGCATTCGGCGCTATCGTCCGACCCGCATAGGGCTGATAAGGGTCTACATTCGTCTCCAGTATCGAACGCAACTGCTGGTTGGTCAAACCCGGCGCATGCGACCACACCAACGCCGCCGCACCCGACACATGCGGACACGCCATCGAGGTGCCGCTCAGCGTTCGATAAGTATTGCGCCGATAGGTGGAATA